>Ga0180436_10000314_pt1 | contig 50472 bp, 32 predicted proteins | sample SS_ome_2_FD_132434 | JGI IMG/M metagenome (GOLD analysis project Ga0180436, IMG submission 132434) | Hypersaline lake sediment archaeal communities from the Salton Sea, California, USA - SS_3_S_2 metaG | ecosystem: Environmental > Aquatic > Non-marine Saline and Alkaline > Hypersaline >...
ATGGCCAGCAACCAGCAACCGCCGGCGGCGGCGCCGGCCGCGACCGACCTGCCGGCGATCGGCAAGATCTCGGCCGAGGTCTTCAGTGAAGTCATCTACCCGCGCCTCGGGCGCCGGCGCGCGGACGTCCTCGTCGGGCCGCAGCACGGCGTCGACATTGGCGTGCTCGACCTGGGAGACGGGCGGGTCATGGCGCTCACGACCGACCCCTTCTTCATCGTCCCCGCCTACGGCTGGGAGCGTTCGGCCTGGTTCGCGCTGCACATCCTCTGCTCGGATGCGGCAACCTCGGCGCTCGCGCCGACGCACATGACGATCGACCTCAACCTGCCGCTTTCGCTTGAGCGTGAGGGGCTCGAACGCATGTGGCAGACGGTGCACGAGGAGTGCGAGCGACTCGGGATCGCGATCGTCACCGGTCACACGGCCCGCTACGAGGGGTGCAATTACCCGATGGTGGGCGGCGCGACGGTGATGGCGATCGGGGATCGCGAAGCCTACATCGATCCGACGATGGCGCGTCCGGGTGATGCCGTGCTGATCACCAAGGGGCCGGCGATCGAGGCGACCGGCCTCTTCGCCGCCACCTTCCCCGACCGGGTCCGCGCTCGCTTCGGCGAGGCCTTTGCTCGCCAGGCGCAGGACGTGTTCTGGCAGATGAGCGTCGTCGAAGATGCGCGCATCGCCGCCGGAGTCGGGGTGCGCGAGCAGGGCGTGACGAGCATGCACGATGCGACCGAGTGCGGGGTCCTGGGGGCGCTGGCCGAGATTGCGGCCGCGGCGAACGTCGGGCTGGCGATCGACCGCGATCGGATCCCGCTGCCGGAGGAAGTGCGCGGCGTGTGTGAGCTGTTTGCGATCGACCCCTACATCTCGATCGGAGAGGGCACGCTCCTGATCACCTGTCGCCCTGCTCAGGCGGACGAGGTCGTGCGCCGGCTAGAGGCGGCCGAGATCCGGGCGGCGATCATCGGCGAGGTCTTGCCGCCGGAGCGCGGCTGTACCCTGACGGTTGCCGGCCGCCCGCAGCCGCTCGAGCATCCGCGGGTCGATCCCTTCTGGGAGGCCTTCGGCCGCGCCGCGGCGCAAGCCGAAGCCTAGGGCAGGGAATCGGCCGGAGCCGAAAGCGTGGCGTAGTCGAGTTCGGTCCCCAGCACACTGTGCGGGATCGAGAAGATGACGAGCGTCACGAGCGCGGCGGCGACGACGCCATGGCGCCGGTAGGCCGAGCGGCGCGCGACGAGCAGGAGCGCCCCCAGCCAGGCGAGTGCGGCGATGAGGGTCTTGTTGTCGGTCAGGTCGTGGCCGCGCGGGAAGCCAGTCCAGAACTCCCCGAACGCGTGCCACTGCACGAGGGGCCCGAAAACCAGACCGCCGGCGACGAGCAATCCGCAGGCGAGGTAGGTCAGGTGCGGCACGCCCGCCTCCCCCCGCAGCGCGCCGAGCCCGGCGCGGTTCGACCAGAGCATCGCCAGGAACATCAAGAGCACGTGGGGGATCATGACCGCCACCGGGACCCCGCCGCGGAAGCGGATCACGGTCGGTCCGCCAAGCGTGCCGCTCGTGCGCGCGATCGACTCGATGCCGGCGTCTGTCCGCGTCTTGGTGTGCACGAGATGGACGGTGTAGACGAGCTTTCCCCCCGGCGGCTGGTGCGGGAGCTGCGCGACGAGCTCCTCACCCGCGCGCCGGAGCGGGATGCGCGTGGGGGGATCGTCGGTCTTGTAGCGTTGGTAGACGATGTAACCGCTGATCGCTTCGGCCGGAACGTGGATCGCCAGGCGGTGGTCCTCGGGTCCGGCGTGGGAGCGGTCGAGACGATAGTCGATCTCGATGCCGTCCAATGTTGCCGTCCCGCGCACCGGTCGCGTCGGTCCGATCAGGCGCTGGTAGACGACGGCCGCGAGCGTGATCAAGATCGCCAGGATCCAAATGCCGATCGTGCGGCCGCGTCCGCTACCGGGCATGATGCTTCCTTTCCACGGCTCAGGGCTGGCAGTTTCACGTCGCCGGGAGTCTACTCAGTCCCCGTCCCAGCGCCAAGCCCAAGCGGCCGGACGCGGGACACTGCGGCCGCGGCGCGACCGAGGGTCGCCATCGCGACCGCAACTCGCTATCATGTCCGGATGCGAGCAGCAGGGCCTCCAGACGATCGCCCGGAGTACGCGCGCCCCGGCCTCGACCCGGGAGGCGGCCGGCGCGGCCCCGGAACGGCGGATGTTGCCGCTCACCCGTTGTTCCTGACCGACCCGGAGATCCGCGCCGGCTATGCCGAGGATGCTTCGGGTCTGGTGCAGGTGCCGGCGGCGGTGGCGCGCCCGGCGAATGAGGCGGAGGTGATCGAGCTCGTACGCCACTGCGCGGCGCATCGGATTCCGCTAACGGCGCAGGGGCTGCGTTCGAGCACGACCGGTTCGGCGGTGGCGGCGCGCGGCGTCGTCGTCTCCTTCGAGCGCATGGCGGCGCTGTCGCGGATCGACCGGGAGCGGGCGTTCGCGACCGCCGGGCCCGGAATCGTGACCGCCGATCTGAAGGCGCGCGTTCAAGCAGCCGGGCTCTTCTACCCGCCCGACCCGACCAGTGAAGAGGAGTCGACGCTCGGCGGCAACGTGGCGACCAACGCGAGCGGTTCGCGCACCTACCGCTACGGGGCGACCCGGCGCTACGTGCGCGCCCTGCGCTTGGTGCGCGCGAATGGAGAGGTGGCGGTCTTGCGCCGGGTGCGCACCGCGAAGAACGCGACCGGCTACTACGGCTTTCAGGATCCGATCGACCTCGTGATCGGCAGCGAGGGCACGCTGGGTCTCGTGACGGAGGTCACGGTCGACCTGCTGCCCGCTCCGCGCGGGTTCTTCGGCGCGCTCGCCTTTTTCCGCGACTGGCAGCGGGCGATTCGCTTCGTGCTCGCCGCCGATGCGGGGCGCCGCGCCGGACGGGTCGCGCCGCGCTGTCTCGAGTTCTTCGACGCCGCCGCTCTCGAGCTGCTCGCGCCCGCGAGCGGGAGCCTGCGCGTGCCGCCGGAGGCGGGGGCGGCGATCTTCTTCGAAGAAGAGGGGGAGCCGCACGAGATGGCGGCGGCGCTCGAGCGCTGGGCCCCGTTGATCGAAGACCATGAGGGTCTGCTCGACGCTACGATCGTCGCGCAGAGCCCGGAGGAGAAACGCGCGCTACGGCGCCTGCGCCACGCGATCCCGTCGACGATGGACGAGCGCGGCAAGGCGGCGCTCCGGCGCGGCGGACGCCGCGTCGGCACCGACTTCGCGGTGCCGCTCGAACACCTGCCGGCCCTGCTCGAGCGCGCCTACGCGCTCATCGCCGAGGGCTTTCCCGGGCCGGCGATCATCTACGGCCACGTCGGCAATGGGCATCCGCACATCAATCTGCTCGCCGAGGACGCGGCGCGCCTGCCGGCGGCGCTCGCGACCGCGCGGCGCTTGACGCGCGCGGCCCTCGATCTCGACGGAACGTTGACCGGCGAGCATGGGATTGGCAAGGTCAAGACCGACTACCTGCGTGAGTTCTACCCGCCCTGGTGGCTGGCGGGGATGCAGGCGGTCAAGCGCGCGTTCGATCCCGACGGGATCCTGGCGCCAGGCAATATCTTCGGCGACGAGGAGGGATGATGCCGGGCCGTTCTCTGCTGAGCACCTGCCCCGCGTGCGGGGCGAAGAACCGTCTGCCGCTCGAGAAGGTCGGGCAAGCGGGCAAGTGCGGCCGCTGCGGCGGCGCGCTCGAGACGCGCAGCTTCTTCGCGCGCGATCCGGTCGAGCTTCCCGAGCGCCATTTCGATCTCGTGACGCGGTTGAGCCCGCGGCCCGTCTTGGTCGACTTCTGGGCCGCCTGGTGCGCGCCCTGCCAGCAGCTCGCGCCGGTGCTCAGCCAGCTCGCGCAGGACCTCGACGGGCGTTTGCTCGTCGCCAAGGTTGACACCGAGCAGGCCCCGACCGTCGCCGGTCGCTTCCAGGTGCAGGCGGTGCCGACGCTCGTACTCCTGCGCAGCGGGATCGAGGTCGATCGCATGACCGGCGCGCTGCCCCTGCCGGCGCTTCGCCAGCGCGTCGAGCGCTTCCTTACCTAGCCGCCCGCGCGCGCGCCGTCGCGATCGTCTCGTGCAGGAATCCGGCGATGTGCGCCACCTGCGAGACGGCGAGCAGGAAGGCGACCTCGAGCGCGCGGCCCAAACCCCGGCCGTCGCGAAAGGGATGCCGTGCCAGGGCGGGGTAGAAGGCGAACCGGTGCGCCCGCTGGTGGTGGTGCCCCCGCGCGCGGCGGAGGCGATCGAAGCGGCAAGCGCCGCGACCGTAGGTGTAGTGCTGGCGCCAGAATGAGCGTCGATCGAGTGCGTGGGCATGATGCACGATCGCCGCGGGCACATGGCGGAGCGCATGGCCGTGTGCGCGCCAACGGTCGCACAGCTCGCGGTCTTCGGCCGCAGCGCGCGGGAAGCACTCATCGAAGCCGCCCAAGCGGTGAAATGCTGCAGCGGGCAGCGCCAGGTTGTTCGAGGTGAAGAAGACCTCCCCGTGCGGGTGCGCCTGCTGGCGGCGGTAGATGAAATCGACCAACTCCTGACTCGCGCGCGCCCAGCGGTTGTCGGTGAGGGCGTTGACTGTCTGGCCGCCGGCGCCCGCCTCGGGCTCGAGCGCGAAGTGCCGCCCGAGCGCGCTCAGCCAGCCAGGCGCTGGGGCACAGTCGTCGTCGGTGAAGGCAAGATAGCGTCCCCGCGCGCGCGCCGCCCCGGCGTTGCGCGCGGCGGCGGGGCCGCGGTTCTCCTGCCGTACCAGGGTCAACGGCAACCGGGCGGCATACCCTCTGGCGACCGGCGCGAGCGGCGGGTCGCTTCCATCGTCGACCACGATCACCTCGAACCGCTGGCGCGGGCAGTCGAGCCGGGTGAGGGCATCCAGGCAGGCGCTCAGGGCGCGCGGCCGGTTGTGGGCGGGGATGATGATCGAGAAGTCGAGTGTTGCGCTCATCCTTCGCCGGCGCTCCTCGTCCTAGTCGCGCTCCCGCGTCTCTCCGGCGGTGTCGCCGGAAACAGCGTGTGCCTCCACCTGGCCTGCCCGCAGCGGCTCGATGCGGACCGGATGCCCGCCGCGCGCCGAATCGCGCGCGGCGAGGGCCGCCTGCAGTGCGCGCGCGCCATCGACGAGCCGGCACTCCGACGGCTGGCCCGCGCGGATGCAGGCAGCGAAGTGGTTCCAGAGCCCCACGAACGTCGCCTGGAAATCTCCCCCGCGGCGCGCAGCGGTCAGAAAGCGGCCCGTCTCGGGCAGGGCCGCCAGGAGATTGCGCGCGCGCATCGTCAGATCGCCGGGGTAGCGCGAGTGCGGGAAGAAACGCAGGCCGTCGAAGCGGTAGCAGGAAAGCGCGAGCCGGCCGGCTTCGCCGTAGACCTCGACCTCGCTGTCCGGGGCGGTCGTGAACGAGAAGAACCCGGTGCCGACCACGCCCGCGGAAAGGCGTGCGGTCGTCGCATGGGTCTCGTCTTCGAAGTGCTCCGATGCTCGGTGGAACGAAGCCAGCTCTTCGATCTCGCATCCGAGCAGGTAGCGCCAGAGATCGAAGTGGTGGACCGCCTCGTTGAAGGAGACCCCGCCGCCGAGCGCGAGCCGGCGATGCCAGTCGGGGGCCTGCGTTCCGTCGCGGAAGTGGGTGTAGGTGCTGCGCACACCGCGCAGGGCGCCCAGGCGCCCGGCGGCGATCCACGCCCGGGCCCGGCGCACGAGACGATGCCAGCGCAGATTGAAGCCGACGACGACGATCTTGGGTGTCGCCGCGGCGCGCGCGATCAAGGACTCGCACTCCTCGACCGAAAGCGCGAGCGGCTTCTCGATCAGCAGATGCTTGCCCGCTTCGAGCGCGGCACAGCCGATCTGCGCATGCGTCGCCGTTGGCGTCAGCACGCCGACCGCGTCGATGTCGCCGCGGGCGAGCAGCGCGCGGTAGTCGGCGGCGACGGTGCAGGCGGGCGCGGCGCGTGCCAGCGCCGCGGCCCGCTCGCGGTCGGTGTCGGCGACCGCCGCGAGACGGATCCCCGCCACGTGCCGCAAGGCGGGTAGGTGGCGTTCCCAGGCCACGCGACCGCAACCGATCAGGCCGAGCCGGATGGTTCCCTCCGGCGGCGCCATCAGAGCGTTCCCCCCACCAGCGTACGGTAGTCGATCTCGGGATTGAGGACGTGCGCCGCAATGCTGCAGTCGGTCGTTTCGCGATCGCGATAGGGGCAGTTGCGGCAGAAGCTGAGCGCGTTGGCCTCCTCGCGGATGCGCCGGCGGATCGACCGCGCGTGCTCGCCGTACCAGAGGTCGCGGAAGCCGACGCCGTTGCCGATTACCCCGAGCGACTGCTGCGCGTTGTAGTCCTGTTCGCAAGCGACGAGTGTTCCATCGGCGAAAAGTGTCGGAAACCAGAAGGGCTCGAAACAGACATAGTCGGAACGCGCCGCGCGAGTCCCGGCGTCGTACGCATAGGCGCGGTAGGCGGGGTCGTCGGGCACGAGCTCGCGGTGGGGCGTCTCCGACTCGGTGTCGATGATCGAAAGCGTGCGCACGGTCAAGAGGTCGAAGCCGTGCGCGCGGGCGAAGTCGAGCAATTGTGGAACTTCGTGCTGGTTGTGTTTCATCACGATGAAGCGCATGTGCAGCACCGGGAGCACACCGCCGCGTTCACGGCGCAGGGCGGTGATGCGGCGGACCCCGTCCAGGATCGGCGCCAGCTTGGCGCCGATGCGAAAGCGGCTGTTGGTTTCATCGGTCAGGCCGTCGATCGCGAGAATCAAGTAGGTTGGAGGCGCCGCGAGCAGAGCGGAGATGACGCGTTCGTCGTCGAGGTTCTGGCCGTTGGTCGAGAGCAGGGTCGCGCAGCCGTAGGGTTCGATCGCGCGCAGCGCGTCCGCCAACTGCGGGTGAAGGAGGGGCTCGCCCCAGCCCCAGAGCGAGGCGGTCAGTAGATGGGGGCCAACCTCGGCCAGGACGTCGCGGAAGAGATCGACGTCCAGGACCTGCGCGCGGCGTTCAACGGCGCGGATGCCGGTCGGACAGATCGGGCAGCGCAGGTTGCAGAAGCTGGTCAGCTCGAACTGCATGTGCAGCGGCATGCTCCAGGGGCGCAGGCGCCGGTGGAGGAGATTGGCGCCGGAGCGGATCAGGTTCGCGCGCTTGGCCGGTGACATGCGCCGCACGGTCATCGGCATCTGATCGTAGACGAAGTCGTAGCGTCCGCGCACCGCCACGTCCCACAGCAGGCGGGGCGCGCGCAAGAGCCCCCGTTGGCGTTCGTACGTTCTCACAACAAGCGCATTAGCGCACAGGGCGCCGGGCCGACGCAAGCCAGTTGGGCGCGTCGGGGCGTTGGTGGGGCCTAGGACTTGCCGCGCGGTCCCGTGTTGTCGGGTAACGCGCTTGCTCCTGCTGCGGCATCGTCGCGCTCTTGCGCCTCGGCCGCCGCGCGCTCATCGGGCGTCAGCAGATCGCCGACGAAGAGGCTCGAGTTCTTGACGAAGAAGACCGTTTCCAGGTCGCCCGCCAGTGCCGCGAGCCGCTCGGCGTAGGCCTCTTCCTCGCCCCGCGGCGGCGTCGCGAGACCAAAGAAGACCGCCTGCGCGGCGGCGCTCTCGGCGTGGATCAGATCGGTCACACTCTTCTCCTTCGGCTTCATGATCACGCGGCGGCTCGCGCGGATCCGAATCCGCGGCATCAACTCGTCCAGGTAGGCTTCCGTCTGCTGGCGGCCGAGCTCGCTCGAGGCGACGCTCAGGATTTCGACCTGCGCGCCGCGCCATGCCTCGTTGCGCGTGAGCAGATAGGCGAGCAGCAGCATCAGGTCGCCGTTGCGCTGCAGCCCGCCCCACCAGACGTGCACGCGCGGCGGCTCTTCTCCAGTGCGACGGGGCGCAGGCAGGCCGGGGCCCGACGGCACGCGGGCGATGATCAGCGAGCGGCGGACCCGCTCCAGTCGGCGCATGATCTGCAAGAACTCAACCCGCAGGCCGCGTTCGCGGGGCCAGCCGAGCAGGATCGTGTTGCTGTCCATCGCGCCAAAGCCGTTCGCCTGACTGACGCTGGCGATGCCTTCGACGAGCTCGTGGACGACCGTGATTTCGGGGAAGACGGTGAGGCGTTCCCGTCGCAAGACCGCCTCCATCCGCCGGCTTTCCCCATCGAGGTCGAGCGCTTCCTCGAGCAGGTCGCCGCGGATCAGATGACAGACGGTGACGACACCGCGCTGCTGGCTGAACCAGTTGCCGCAGTGGATCAGCGCGGCGTGCTCCTCCGGATCGGAGACGAAGACGAGCACGTGCGGCCGCCAGTTGCGCGCGTGCATCGGCCGCCGGGCGATGCGGATCAGGAGCCAGCGCAGGATCGATTCGTAGAGCCCGCGGCGCGCGTCGCCCCAGCGCACGCGATGTTCGTAGCGCGAGAGCAGGGCCCAGAGGAGCGCTTCGGCGAGGAAGGCGAGCAGACCGATCCAGGGCTGGATCAGGATCATCACGCCGACGCAGGCGAGCGCTCCGAGCAAGCTGATCGGCCAGGGCACCCTGAGTCGCGGACGCCAGGAGGGGTCGCCGCTGAGCGTCTCGATCGCGGCGACGACATTGATCGTGCCGTAGATCGTCAGGAAGAACATGGTCACGATCGGCGCGACCGCGTTCAGTCCGCCGAGCGTCGCTGCGGCGAGCGCGATGCCGGTCGCGATCACGAAACCGGGGAGCAGCGCGGCCCGGCCGCGGCCGGCGCCGGCCAGAGGCCGCGGCAGGAGGCGATCGCGGGCGAGTGCCTGCAGCGTCCGCGGGGCGCCGAGCATGGAACCGACGGCCGAGGAGAAGATCGCCCCGAGCAGCCCGGGCAGAACGACGAGCGCTCCGAGGGGTGCAATGCGCGTCCAGATCAGCGGATCGCTCCGTAGCTGCGCCGGGGAGGCGGTCACCCCGAGCATCACCGGCACGCCGAGGTAGACGATCAAACCGGTGCCGACAGCGAGAAGCGCGCCGACGGGAATCGAGCGGCTCGGATGCTCGAGATCGCCCGAGAGCCCCAGGCCGGCCATGATGCCGGTCACCGCGGGAAAGAAGACGGCGAACCCCTGCCAGAAGCCGAGCTCGCCCGAGGTTGCCCAGACGGGGAAGGCGCCGACCGCCCCGCGCGCCAGGGCGCCGGCCGCCAGCATGAGGAGCGAGAGCGCGATCAGGATCAGGATCGGGATCTGCGTTCTTAACGCCACCGCCGCGCCGAGGTAAGAGAGCACCGCGACGACGGCGATGATCAGGAGCGCGGTCGTCTGCAGCGGGATCCCGGGCACAACGAGCTGCGCCGCCTCGGCGAGGCCGAAGGCGTAGAGCGTGACCGAGAAGACCTGCGAGAAGAAGAGCGGCAGGCCGATCGCCCCGCCGATGGCGAGCCCCAGGCTGCGCGAGGTGATGAAGTAGGCGCCGGCGGCGCCAACGCGGATGTTGGTCGCGACCGAGGAAAAGGAAAGCGTCGTCACCACCGTGATCGCATGGGCGAGCAGGACGGCGATCAGCGTGCGCGCCAGTCCCAGGTGGCCGACGAGCCAGCCGGTGCGCAGGTACATGATGACGCCGAGGATCGTGAGCACGGTCGGCGTGTAGACGCCGAGAAAGGTGCCCAGTGTCGGCCGGCGCTCAGCGACTGCCATCGCGCCTCCCCTGCGCCTTGCGTGCCTCTCCCGGGCGCCCCTGCCGCCCGCCCGCCCCCCGCGCCGACACTAGGCGCGCGCGAAGTGCTGCTTGAGGACGCGGATCATCCCGAGCTGGTCGTCGACGCCTCCCGTCTCGCGAATCGAGTGCATCGCCAGCATCGGGCTGCCGACGTCGACGCCCGGCACACCGAGACGGGCGGCGGTCATCGGTCCGATCGTCGACCCACTGCGCAGGTCGGTGCGATGGACGTAGTACTGCAACTTGACCTTCGCCTGCGCGGCGCACGCTTCAAACCAGTGGCGCGCGCGCAGGTCGGTCGCGTAGCGCTGCAGCGCGCTCACCTTGACCACCGGCCCGCCGTTGAGCTGCGGCTTGTGACGCGCATCATGCAAGTCGGGGTAGTTGGGATGAACGGCGTGTACGCCGTCGACGGAGACGAACCAGGAGCGCGCCCGCGCGCGATGCCACGCCTCGCGCGACGGATCGGCGGCGAGGGTGATGCGCTCGAGCACCGCGTCGAGGAAGAAGGAGCCGGCGCCCTCGGGCGTGCCGGAGCCGATCTCTTCGTTGTCGAACAGCGCGATGACGCCCGTCGCGCGCGGGGGACGGCTTGCCTGCAGCAGGCCTTCGAGCACGGCATGGCTGCCGGCGAGGTTGTCGATGCGCGGCGCGAAGTAGAGCGAGCGATCCAGGCCGCCGATGGCCGGCGGTTGCGTATCGACGATCTCGACCTCGGCGGCGAGGATCCGCTCGCGCGCGACGCCGGCCGCCCGGGCGAGCGCCTGCAGGACCGGTCCCTGGGCGATCTCCTTCTCGCCGCCCAAGCCGCAGATCGGCGGCAGGTGCCGTTGCTTGTCGAGCTTGAGGCCGTCTTTGTTGACATCGCGATTCAAGTGCACGGCAAGCTGCGCGATGCGGCAGACGGGTCGGTCGAGCTGGACGAGTTGCACCTCGGGGGTGCCCCCGCGTCCCTTGAGCAGCAGCCGGCCGGCGAAGGTGAGATCGCGGTCCGTCCAGCTTGCGAGCAGCGGACCGCCGTAGACCTCGACGCCGAGCTGCAGGTAGCCCTCCTGGCTGTAGAGCGCCTCGGGCTTGAGTCGCAGTCCGGGCGCATCGACGTGGGCGCCCGCCAGACGAAAGCCGGTCTCGTGCGCCGGCTCGCGTCCGATGCGCGCGGCAATGACCGCGTTCGTCCCGCGCACGACGTAGACCGCATCGCCGGGGGCGAGCGACCAGGCGTCGGCTTCATCGAGACGGCTGAAACCGGCCTTTTCCAGGCGCGCGACGCTCGCGGCGACCGCGTGCGCGGCGGTCGGACTGGCGGCGATGAAATCGAGTAGATCTTGCGTCGTGGCCTGCCGGCTGGGTGGCGCCATGCTTCCCTCCGCTGCGCGCCGGAGCGACCCGTGCCCGGAACCTCCTGGCATGTGCGCGCTTCCGGCCTGAAGACCGTTGTGCTGCCGCCAGCATAGCGGCGCCGCAGGGTCGATGAAAGCCCCGCCCGCGGCTCGCGCGCGCGAGCGCCACGGCCGCGAAGAAGCGATCCCACGGCGCGGCAGCGCGACAGAGTGGCTTCCGCGGCGCGCGCGGTCGAGAAACCAGCCACCCGGCCGACCGCGCCGGGAAAGTCATCTCCCCCCCATGCCGACAACTGAAGGCAAGCGCTGCCCCCGCCGACCCGCGGCGGCCGCGCGCGCATCCAGCGGAGATCTCGGGTTCCCGAAACGGAGTCACCCGCATGGCCATCGCATCGCCGGCGCGCCATCGCTTTGCCGCCTTCGCACGCCCGCCACGCCGCCGCCCGGCGGCTGCCCTCTTGCTCGTCGCCGTCTGGCTCGGCGCGCTCTGCGCACCGGCCGGCGCGGGTCTCACGCCGCAGCAGGAGGCGGCGCGCATCGCCGCGGTCCAGGAGATGATCGCGCGCGAGGGGTGGTCCTGGAACGCGGGCGAGACGTCCGTCTCCGGACTCAGCTTGAACGAAATGCGCACGCGCCTGGGATTGTCGATTCCCCCCGAGTGGGGCGGCATGCCGGCCCACGACGGCAAACCGCTCTACGAGCCGCTGCGCGGCGCCGCCGTCGGCGCCCCCCCCGCACCGGCGACGCACCGCCAGCTGCCGGAGCGTTGGGACTGGCGCGAGCATGACGGCGTGACCGGCGTGCGCGATCAAGACAACTGCGGCAGTTGCTGGGCCTTTGCCTCGACCGCCGCCTTTGAGGCGGCGCTACGGCTGCAGACCGGGGACGCGCACGACCTCTCCGAACAGCAACTGATCAGCTGCAACCTCTACAACTACGGCTGCGACGGCGGTTGGATGACCGCCGCCTACAAGCATTTCCAGCGCTTCGGCGCCGTCGCCGAAGCGTGCATGCCCTACGCCGCTGACGATGGCGTCGCCTGCACACAGGGCAGCTGCGATGAGCACGCCTATCTCGACGACTACCATCCGGTCAACCCGACGACGCGCGACCTGAAGCGCGCGCTGCTCGAGCAAGGTCCCTTCGCCGTCGCGATGGCGGTCGAGGAAGACTTCTTCACCTACGTCAGCGGCTGCTACAGCAATCCCGACGCCGGCCCGCCGAACCATGCCGTGCTGCTGATCGGCTGGGATGACGAGCTCTGCGAGGGTGGCGGCGCCTGGATCGCCAAGAACAGCTGGGGCACGGCGTGGGGCGAGGCCGGCTACTTCAAGATCGCCTACGGCCACTGCTCGATCGGCTTCGGTGCCGAGCAGGTCGACTATACGCCGGAGACGGGGGTCGTAATCGCCCACGAACGGATCGACGACCAGTTGATCGGCGTCGGCACGATCCCGGTCGAAGCGACGGTGACGACGCCGGGCGGTCTGCTCGCCCCCGGCTACCCGGTCGTGCGTTACCGCATCGACGGCGGCGCCTACGAGGAGCTACCCCTGCTGCCGATGGGCGGTCCCGACGGCTACGCGACATCGCTGCCGGAGCCGGCCCCCGGTAGTCTGATCGAGTACTACATTGTCGCCGCCGACGACAGCGGGCACGAGATGACCGCCCCTCTCGCGGGCGCCGCCTGGCCCTACCAGTTCCGCACCGGCTACGGCGAGGTCTACGCCTGCAGCGTCGAGGGCGATCTTATCGGCTGGTCGCACGGCCCGGTGACGGCCGGCTACGGCGATCAGTGGCACCTGAGTACGCAGCGCAATCAGACGCCCGGGGGAGAACGCTGCTGGAAGTGCGGTCCGCCCGGGGCGGAGAATTACGATGCGCTCCTCGACGCCGGCCTCGTCACGCCGCCGGTCGAGCTGCCCGATTTCGCGCAGCTGCGCTTCCAGCACTGGATCGACGCCGAGAAGAGCCCCTTCGTGATCGGCGGCGCCTACGATGGCGGCCGGGTCGAGATCACGCTCGACGAGGGCGAGACCTGGATCCCGCTCGAGCCGATCGGCGGCTGGCCCTACCGCAGCCTGCGCGGCTCGATCCCCGGCGCCCTGCCGGCCGGCAGCGAGTTCTACTCCGGTTCCGAAGGTTGGCGCGAAGAGCGCTTCGATCTCAGCGCCTACCAGGGCCGCGCGCAGTTGCGCTTTCGCTTCGTCTCCGATGGCGCGGTCGCCTTCGAGGGCTGGTGTCTCGACGACATCGCGGTCCTCGGCTTCGACCCGAGCACGCCGCCGCCGGTCCCAGTGCGTCTGCTCGACTTCGACGGCGCGTGGTGGGGCGAGCGCGTGACGCTGTCCTGGCGCGTCGAGGATGCGCACGAGGTGCAGGGGTTCCATCTCGAGCGCGGGGCGAGTCTGGCGGGAAGCTTCTCGCGCCGTACGGCGGAGATGATCCCATCGCTTGCATCCGCGACGGACGCACCGGGCGTGGCGCTTGGCACGGAGACGCCGAACGCATTCCAGTTCACCGACACCGCGCCGGCGAGCGGTAGCGGTGGCTGCTACTACCGTCTCGTCGCGGTCGAGCTCGACGGCAGCGAGTCGATCCTCGGGCTGGCCGCGGTCGCGCCCGGCGTCGGCACGCCGCCGAGCGCGGGGCCGCGTTGGCTGGCCAACGTCCCGAACCCGTTCCGCGGGACGACGGTGCTGCGCTTCGAGCTGCCGGCCGGAGTCCGGGCGCCGGTGACGCTCTCGATCCATGATCTCCAGGGACGCTGTGTCGCCCGCCCGCTCGTCGACGCGGCGCTCGGCGGTGGGCTCCAGCTGCGGCCTTTCGACGGACGCGACGCGGCGGGTCAGCCGCTGCCGAGCGGCGTCTACTACGCGCGCCTGCGAGTCGGAGAGCGGCTCATCACGCGGCCGATTTCGTTGCTTCGATAGCGCTTGGGTCGGGCGAGCATCTGCGCCCCGTGGCTAGCCCCTTGCTTGTGGATTGATTCGTGCTGATTGGGCAGGGCAACTGGCGCCAGAGGAAAGGACTACCTGCTCCCCAGTCGGTTGCTGCCGAGGCAGTTCCGAGCGAGGATCGACCTCGCTGTCACGCTCGCTTCCCGTGTTCGTGATCTTCATCAGCTGAAATCTTCCAACTATCATCCGAACAAAGAGTTACGCTGATTTCTCAGTGGGATCCGATCCACAACCAGAATATTAGAGTAGCGTTAGGTTCTGATTTATGTCTATCATGTCTATAGACACATAGTATTCGGTGAGCCGCAGAGACCACGACGACGACCCGACTGCGGACTCACCCTGATCCGGGACCTTCCGGTCCCCATCCGAACGTCAGGAGGTATCCGATGAAGCTGCGCATCCTCGCGACGACGCTCGTGACTGCGTTTGTGGCTCTGTCGCTTCTCGCGCCCGGCGCCTGGGCGAAGAAAGTCCACAAGACCTTCAAGAACGAGAGCGCTGTTGCGGCCAACGACTTCCATGTCGAGTCGACCGGCGCGGTACCCGCGCCGGGCATCGAGAACGCATCCGCGAAGCATGTCGAGACGGGCAACCAAGCGTTCCCCGACTCCGTCTGGGCCGATCCGCCCGAGGAGTTCGACTGGAACTCGGACGACAACCAGGAAGAGATCCCTGCCGGTGAGAAGCTGAAGGTCTGCGCCGTGCTGGACGGCAACGGCTCGATCGACGGCTACTTCACTCGCAACGGCGTCGCGCTCGACACCGACCGCGTTGCCAGCGTGCAGAACATCCTTCCCGACCCGGGCGGCGAGACCGGAACCGTCGCCTTCACGAATGAGGGCGCCGAGCCGCTCGTGCTGATCAACGTCGAGGTTCGCATCAACAATAGCGGTGACCCGGATGCGGTCGGCGAGTTCGTCCCGGATGGCGATCTCGTGCCCGGGATCCCCACGGTCCTCGAGTTGGGCCCGGGCGAGATGGCAGCCTTCCCGTACAGCGGTGCCGATCCGACCCTGGCGATCTCGATGAGCGATGAGGCGGCGCGCGCTTCCGATCCGAGCGATCTCTTCTTTGAGCTCGCGGCCGACTACCCGGGCGATGGCTCGACTCCGGCCGGCGAAACGAGCTGGGGCGAGATCAAGAACCTCTATCGCTAGGACTTGGCATCGACTGCCTGGCGCCGGATGGCGCTAGCGACCGAGCTTCCCCGCGGCCCCGTGCCGCGGGCGCCAGTATCCCCAGCCGGCCGCAAGGGTCGGCTGGGGATTGCTGTGCTACACGACCCGGATTCGCATGACCTTGCCGCTGAGCTTCGATAGTATCCTCCGCTGATGACCATGCGAGCGCAGTGCGTAGTGGATCGGTAGCTGCTGGCGGCAGCGCAGCGGGGGGATGTCGGCATGGGCAAGATCGTGATCGGGGCGATCGGGCACCGCATCCTGGCCGAACCAGACCGGCTGGCGGCGGCCGTTGACGACGCCTTGCGTCGCCTGCCCGCGGGCGGTCCCGACTGTGAATGGGTCGTGCTTTCATCCTTGGCCGAGGGGGCCGATCGGCTGATTGCCGAGCGGGCGATGGCGGTTCTCGGGGCGCGGCTGGTCGCCGTCTTGCCGCTGCCTCCGAAGCGGTATGAGCAGGACTTCGGCAGCGAGGCATCACGCCAGCAGTTCCGCCGCTTGCTCGGTCGCGCCGCCGAACGGGTCATACCCGCGCCCCACGCCTCGCGTCCCGAGGCGTATCGTACCGCGGGGCGCTACGTCGCCGACCACAGCGACGCGCTAATCGCCATTTGGGATGGTGAGATGGCGCAGGGCACGGGTGGGACCGGAGAGATCGTCGCGTCCGCGCGCGAGCGCGGGATGCCGGTGGCGTGGATTGAGGCCGGCAACCGTGAACCTGAAACGGAGATGCCGACGTCGCTCGGCGCCACGCAGGGCCGGGTGCACTGGGAACGACTGGAGCGCCATCACGAAAGCCGCCTGCAGCGGGCCTTTCGCGAGCGCGACGCGGGGGCGCTGCAGTATCAGCAGCGACGTTGGGGCTTCGCCCGCTTCGCAACGGTGCTCGGGCCGGTGGCGGTTCTCCTCTTGGCGACGCAAGTCCTCGCCTTTCCCGCCGGCGGTGTGATCGGCAGTCTCCTGATCTTGGCTGAACTGCTCGCGCTCGCCGTCGCGCTGGGACTCACCTATCTCGTCGGCATCGCTCGCGCGCACGACCGCTGGATCAAGGCGCGCCTGCGCGCCGAGCTCTTGCGGCGCGAGATCTTCCTGCTACGCACGGGGGCGGGGCCGTATCTCGGCCTCTCGGGTGAGGCTCTGGCGGAGCGCGTCTCACAGCGGCTGCTGGTTCTGGACGATGACCTGCGTGATCCAGAGAGCGTCCTGCCGTTGGGAGAGGAGGGGCGCCGCTGGTGCATGGGGCTCGGATCCCGCTTGCCGGGCGCGCCGGGCGATGAGGATGCGCGCGTACCGGGCGGTCTGCACGCGACGATGTGCGCCTATCTCAAGGAGCGGGTAGCCGATCAGCGCAGCTGGTTTGCGCGCAAGAGCAAGCAGTTGGCCGACGAAGCGCGCCGGTACGAGAACCTCGCCAAGGGGATCCTGATTCTCGCCCTCGTTGTCGCCGCCATCCATCTAGGACTTCTACAGGGAGCGGATCACGGCCACGCCGGCTGGCTGCATGGCCTCTTGATCTTCCTCGCCTTGACCGCGCCCGCCTTCGGCTCGGCCGCGATCGCGCTGCAGTCGATCACCGGCAGCCACCGGCTCAGTCGCTCCTACGGCTACCACCAGCGGGCGCTCGAGCCGCTCGAGGCGCGCCTGCGCCAGCTGGTCGCCGCGGCAGGCGCGGCGACTGGGGGCACGGACGGTGGCGACCCCCCCGCCGGGGCGGGCCACGGCGAGCCGGCCGCTGCAGGTGTGGAACCGGGATCGACCTCGTCCGCCGCACGGGTGCGCGAGTTCCGCGCGGTCGTGATCGAGGTGGAGGAATTGCTCACGACCGACCTGCTCGTCTGGTGGATGATCATGCGCAGCGAGGTTCCCCGCGCGGCTGCCTAGTTGGCGTCCAGCGACATGGCCTTCCCCACCTTGACGCACCTACCCCGCAGGCGTATGCTCGCAGGCTATCGCTTTCGGTAGCGGGACTTATCAGCCTTGCTGCGTGAGAGCATTAGGAGAATACCGCCCCGCGCGGCGAAAGCCTCGCCGCCGGCAGCGCCTGAGCGATTAGACTTCTCGGCCGTTCATTCCCGCCCATGCGGGGGCCCGGCATGCAACCGCCGAGCCGGCCGTCTGCGCGTCTTGTGGGAGGATTGCCATGTCCAGCAAGCGGATGATCACGATCGACGGGAACACCGCAACCTCGTCGGTGGCCCATCGGACGAACGAGGTGATCGCCATCTACCCGATCACGCCCTCGTCGGTGATGGGCGAGCTGGCCGACGAATGGTCGGCCAAGGGGCAGACCAACATCTGGGGTTCCGTGCCCCAGGTGATCGAGATGCAGTCGGAGGGGGGCGCCGCGGCGGCGGTCCATGGCTCGCTGCAGGCGGGGGCGCTGACGACGACCTTTACTGCGTCACAGGGCCTGTTGCTGATGATTCCGAGCATGTACAAGATCGCCGGCGAGCAGACCCCCTATTGCATGCACGTCTCGGCGCGCACGATCGCGACCCACGCGCTCTCGATCTTCGGCGATCACTCCGACGTGATGGCCGTGCGCCAGACCGGCTTTGCACTGCTGAGCTCGGGCTCGGTCCAGGAAGCGCACGACTTTGCCTGCATCGGTCAGGCGGCGACGCTTGCCTCCCGCGTGCCGTTCCTGCACTTCTTCGAGGGCTTCCGCATTTCCCACGAGGTCGCCACGATCGAGCAGCTGAGCGACGACGATCTGCGCCACATGCTCGACGACGAGTTGATCGCCGCCCATCGCGCGCGCGCGATGAGTCCCGACCATCCGATCATCCGCGGGACGGCACAGAATCCGAACGAGTTCTTCCAGGCGCGCGAAGCGTGCAGCCCCTATTACGAGAAGTGTCCCGCCATCGTCGCCGAGGTGATGGCGCGCTTCGGTGAGCGCACCGGCCGGCGCTACCAGCTCTTCGACTACGTCGGCCACCCCGAGGCGGAGCGCGTCATCGTGCTGATGGGCTCGGGCGCCGAGGCGGCGACGGAGGCGATCGAGTGGATGGTCGCGCAGGGCGAGAAGGTCGGCATGGTGCGCGTGCGCCTTTACCGGCCCTTCTCGATCGAACATTTCATCCAGGCCTTGCCGAAGACGACGCGCGCGATCGCGGTCCTCGACCGCACCAAGGAACCGGGCGCGATCGGCGAGCCGCTTTATCAGGACGTCGTCACCGCGCTCCGCGAAGCGCACGACACCGGTCTCCGCCGCTGGGCGAGCCACGATTGCCCGGCCGTGATCGGCGGCCGCTACGGCCTCTCCTCGCGCGAATTCAACCCGGCGATGGTGAAAGCGGTCTTCGACGAGCTCGAGCGGAAGCAGCCGAAGAACCACTTCACCGTCGGCATCCGGGATGACGTCAGCCATTCCTCGCTCGACGTCGATCCCGACTTCGACACCGAGGCGGACAACACGGTGCGCGCGGTCTTCTTCGGCCTCGGGGCGGACGGCACGGTCGGAGCGAACAAGAACTCGATCAAGATCATCGGCGAGGAGACGGAGAATTTCGCGCAGGGCTACTTCGTCTACGATTCGAAGAAGGCCGGCGCGATGACGATCTCGCACTTGCGCTTCGGCCCGCGGCCGATCCATTCCACCTATCTGATCAACAAGGCGAGTTTCGTCGGCTGTCACCAGTTCGTCTTCCTCGAGAAGTACGACGTGCTCGAATACGCCAAGCCGGGCGGTGTCTTCCTGCTCAACGCCCCCTTCCCGCGCGATCAGGTCTGGGATCACCTGCCGCGCGAGGTGCAGGCGGCGCTGGTCGAGAAGAAGCTCGAGTTCTATGTGATCGACGCCTACAAGGTGGCAGGCGAAGCGCAGATGGGCTCGCGGATCAATACGATCATGCAGACCTGCTTCTTCGCGATCTCCGGAGTCCTGCCGCGCGAGCAGGCGATCGACGAGATCAAGAAGGCGATCGAGAAGACCTACATGAGCAAGGGAGCCGAGATCGTGCAGCGCAACTTCGCCGCCGTCGACCAGACGCTGGCCAACTTGCACAAGGTCGACGTTCCCGACCAGGTCACCGCCACCTTCTCGCGTCCGCCGATCGTCCCGGACGAGGCGCCGCAGTTCGTCAAGGATGTTACGGCCGAGATTCTTGCCAACCGCGGCGATCAGCTTCCGGTCAGCGCCTTCCCCGATGACGGCACCTGGCCGGTCGGCACGACCCAGTGGGAGAAGCGCAACATCGCGATGTCGATTCCGGTCTGGAATCCGGACATCTGCATCCAGTGCGGGCGCTGTTCGATCATCTGCCCGCACGGGACGGTGCGGATGAAGGTTTACGATCCGAAGCTTCTCGATGGGGCGCCGGAGACCTTCAAGTCGGCCGACTACCGCACGGCCGACTTCAAGGGCCAGAAGTTCACGCTGCAGATCGCGCCCGAGGACTGCACTGGCTGCGCGCTGTGCATGGAGATCTGCCCCGCCAAGGACAAGGCGAATCCGAAGCGCAAGGCGCTCGAGATGAAGCCGCAGATGCCGCTGCGTGAACAGGAGCGCGAGAACTATGCCTTCTTCCTCGGCCTGCCGAACGTCGATCGTACGGCGGTCAAGCGCGACACGGTCAAGGGCTCGCAGTTCCTCGAGCCGCTGTTCGAGTACTCGAGCTGCTGCGCCGGCTGCGGCGAGACGCCCTACGTCAAGCTGATGACACAGCTCTTCGGCGACCGCGCGTTGATTGCCAACGCGACCGGCTGCTCATCGATCTACGGCGGCAACCTGCCGACGACGCCCTATACGACGAATGCCGACGGGCGCGGTCCGACCTGGAACAATTCGCTCTTCGAAGACAACGCCGAGTTCGGCTTCGGTTTTCGCCTGGCGATCGACAAGCACCGCGAACAGGCCGAGGAGCTCGTGCAGCGCCTGTCGTCGCGGATCGGTGACGATCTTGTCGGCGAGCTGCTGCAGGCCGAACAGGAGGACGAGGCGGGGATCGCGGCGCAACGCCAGCGCGTTGCCGCACTGCGCGAGAAGCTCGGCGGCAACGGCTCGCCCGAGGCGGCGCGCCTCTTGACGCTTGCCGACTATCTGGTCAAGAAGAGCGTCTGGATCTTGGGCGGCGACGGCTGGGCCTACGACATCGGCTACGGCGGGCTCGACCACGTGCTCGCGATGGGGCGCAACGTCAACGTGCTCGTGCTCGACACCGAGGTCTATTCCAACACCGGCGGCCAGGCGTCGAAGGCAACCCCGCTCGGGGCCGCGGCCAAGTTCGCCGCCGCGGGCAAGGCGGTGCCGAAGAAGGACCTCGGCATGATGGCGATGACCTACGGCAACATCTACGTGGCGCGCATCGCGATTGGCGCGCGCGACGGACACGCGGTCAAGGCGTTGGTCGAGGCCGACTCCTACGCCGGGCCGTCGCTGATCATCGCCTACTCGCACTGCATTGCCCACGGCTACGATCTGGTGCACGGCCCGCGGCAGCAGAAGCTGGCGGTCGATTCCGGGCTCTGGCCGCTCTACCGCTACGATCCGCGCCGCCTCGAGGCGGGCAAGCCGGGGCTGAAGATCGATGCCGGCGAGCCGAAAATCCCGGTTTCGGAGTACATGCGCAACGAAGCGCGCTTCCGGATGATCGAGAAGAAGGACCCGCAGCGCTTCCAGATGCTCTCGCAGATGGCGCAGCAGACGGTCAAGGAGCGGTGGGCGCTCTACCAGCATATGGCCGCCCTGACTCTGCCGACTGGCAACGGCCGCGGCTAGCGACGAACGAGGAGGTTGACCGTGGATTTCTCGACGACCTACTTGGGGCTCAAGCTCTCGAATCCGCTGATGCCGGGAGCGTCGCCGCTCGTCGTCGACCTCGATGACGTCAAGCGGCTCGAGGACGCGGGTGCGGCGGCAATCGTGATGAACTCGCTTTTCGAAGAGCAGATCACCGCCGAACAGCTCGCGACGCACGAAGCGATCGACGCACCGGCCGAATCGTTCGCCGAGGCGGTGACATACTTCCCGTCGGCCGACCACTATCGCTTGGGCCCGGACGACTACCTCACCCAGATCCGGCGCATCAAGGAGGCGGTCGACATCCCGGTCATCGGCTCATTGAACGGCGTGACGACCGGCGGCTGGGTGAAGCATGCGCAGGCGATTGCCGAGGCGGGCGCCGATGCGCTGGAGCTCAACGTCTACTACCTGGCGACGCAGCCGGACGAAGCGGGCGGGACGCTCGAGCAACGCACGCTCGATCTCGTGCGCACGGTCAAGGACGCGACGACGATCCCGATCGCCGTCAAGCTCTCACCGTTCTATTCCTCGCTGCCGCACTTCGCCGCGCGGCTCGACGAGGAAGGGGTCGACGGACTCGTCGTCTTCAACCGCTTCTACCAGCCCGACATCGACATCGATGAGCTGGAAGTCGAGCGCGCGCTCCAGCTCTCCACCTCGCGCGAACTGCTGCTGCGCTTGCGCTTCCTGGCGATTCTCTCGGGCCACGTCAAGGCGTCGCTCGCCGTGACCGGCGGCGTGCACACCGCCACCGACGCGGTCAAGGCGGTCATGACCGGTGCCCACACGGTCCAGCTCGTCTCGTGTCTGCTCGAGCAGGGCCCCGGGTATTTGAAGACCGTGCGCGAGGAAATGCAGCGCTGGATGGAGGCAAAGGAGTACGAGTCGCTTGAGCAGATGCGCGGCAGCATGAACCTCTCGCGCAGCCCGAATCCGAGTGCCTTCGAGCGGGCCAACTACGCGCACATCCTCCAGAGCTGGACGCCACGCTAGTGTCGCGCCGCACCCACGGCCTCGACGACGCGTTGGCGGCCTACATCGAGGCGGCCTGGTCGCGCGAGCCCGAGCTGCTCGCGCGCTTGCGCGCCGAGACGGCCACGCTGGGCGACGATGCGCGCATGCAGATCGCGCCCGAGCAGGGTCAGCTAATGGCCTTTCTGGCCGAGCTGATCGGCGCGCGCCGCGCGCTCGAGATCGGCACCTTCACCGGCTATTCGGCACTCGCGGTGGCCCTTGCTCTCCCTGCCGACGGACGCCTCGTCGCCTGTGACGTCAGCGCCGAGTGGACCGCGATCGCACGCAAGTACTGGGCCGAAGCGGGCGTGGACGAGAAGATCGAGCTGCGCCTCGCGCCCGCGGTCGAGACGCTGCAGAAGCTGATCGAAGCGGGAGAGGGGGGCAGCTTCGATCTCGCCTTCATCGACGCCGACAAGACGAGCTACGACCGCTACTACGAGTTCAGCCTCGAGCTGCTCCGCCCGGGCGGCCTGATCCTGATCGACAATGTCTACAAGGGTCGCCTCGCCGCCGACCCGGAGCGCGGCAATGCGGCGGCTCGGGCGATCGATACCCTCAACCGGAAGTTACGCAACGACAAGCGGATTTCCCTCTCACTGGTGCCGATCGCAGACGGCTTGACGCTGGTGCGCAAGCGCGCCTGAGCCGGCGCGGGCTGTTCGGCCACGATGCGCGGATCCCCTGTGCGGGGCCGCCCCGGGGTGAAATGTTAGGATTCGCTAACGCAATCCCAACCCAGTCCCAACCTCACCCTCAACCAACCTTCATCCTTTGAGCGTTTCATGCACGCGTCGAAATGCACGTCGGCGAGCGTCGCCGTGCTCGCCGGGCGACACGGAGGTCGCTCTACGCGTGAATAGAGGAGCGTTGCTGCATGAAGTCGAAGCCACGGAACATGCGCCGCTTTGGCGGCCGTTGGGTGAGCGACGACACGCGCTACCAAGATCGGCACTCGACGCTGAAGGCGGTCGTCTCCCGTTTCTGGTATCTGCTCGTGCCGCTAGTCGGCATCACCTGGGCCGATAGCGCCTACGTCCGACCCGATGTCGAGGCGATCAAGTCGCAACGCAACCGCGAGATCGCCAAAACGATGGATCGCCAGGATCAAATCCGCGCGCAAGTGACGGACTTGCACAGCGAAATCGCGACCCTGGAAGCAGAGATCGATACGCTGCACATGCCTCTGGTCGTCATGCGCCAGACCGTATACGACAGCCTCTCGCTGGTGCGCAAGCAGCTCGATCGCAATCCGGAGATTCTCAACGCGGCGATCGATTCACTTGCGATCCTGCGTGACTACCTCGCCGCCGACATCGACCGCTTGGCGCGCGAGTATGAGGCGCAGAACGCGATTCTCGCCAATCTGGGCGAGTGGGAAACGACGCTGCAGGATTCGATGGTCACCCTCGATCGCAACCTGGCGACCGTTTCCGCCGAGCTCGCGCGGTGGGAGCAGCGCAAGCACTCCCAAGACGTGTTCAGTCGCTTCTGGTACGTGCTCGGTCCCTGCCTGGGCGTGATCTGGGCCCAGGACTCGTAGGGGGCGCAGCGATGAGTGATGAACACCGCACGCGACTGGATGGGGTTGTTTCGCGCGCCAAGGCAAGCGGCCCCGATGGAGCGGTTCCAAGCGCCCAGGCGTACGATGGCAGCGAATACAACCGTTCCCTGCGCCTGCCGGTGGTCGATCTGGCGATCGCCTTTGTGCTGATCGCTGCGGCCGCCGCGATCTGGTTCCGCAGTGAAGGCAAGGAGACGATTCGCGATAGCTACAGCGTGCTCGAGGCGCAGCGCCAGGCGAATGTCGAGGCGATTGCCGAGACACGCGAGCAGCTGCGCGAAGTCGAGCTCGAGCTCGACGAAGTCCGCCAATTGCGCGACATGCGCGTCGAACACGCCGCCTACTTGGACTCGAAGATCGACGAGGAGCGCACGCGCATCGCCTCCGCGCGTGATCGCGATGCGCCCCTGCTGGCTGAAGTGCACGCGCTCGAGGCCCAGCTCAAGGAGGCGCGCCGGGAGCGGATGGACTACAGCTCCCGGCTGCACGACGTGCAGGCCGGGGTGACAGAGGCGCGCGAGACGGTGACACGCATGGAGACCCGCGCCGTCGAGCAGGTGCAGCAGATCGATTCCAAGCGCGATGTCCTGGCCGGCGCGCCGCCCAGCCGTTTCCCCGAGGGCAACGCGATGGCGCTCGTGGGACAGTGGCAAGGAGGTTCAGCGGCCTATCTGCTGAATGCATCGCGCGGCGTGCGGGCGCTCGGCGCGCTCGACCTCGGGATGCTCGCCTCGGTCGGCTTGAGCCAGGGTGAGGCCGAGGGCGCGCTCATCGAGGCTGGACTCTATCTCAACATTCCTCTCAATCACGGGCGCTATTCTATCGACGTCAGTTCAGGGTGGAGCTACTTCAACGGCCGCAAGGGGCAGGGAGACGATGCCTCGACCTTCTTCGGCACGGCGCTGCGCTTCGCCCCGGTGGCCCACGAGCGCTTCTGGCTGACGGCGGGAGTGCACCACGGGCACGACGAAACGGCGTTTCGACTGGGAATCGCGCTCGGCCGTTAGTGGATCCTCGGCTCGCCGACACCACGAAGCGACGGCTTCAAAGGGGAGCCAGTATGTCTTTGACCATTTCTCAGGATCATCGGAGCGAAGCGCACGGCATCTACCGCTGGCGCGAGACGCAGTCGGATGGCCAGATGCCTGAGTGTTCAGCGCGAGCGGGAGCGACCGCCGCTTCGGTCGCCCACGCGAGCATCGGCCTCGTGCACGGTGTGCCTGCGCCGTTGCGGCACATCGGCTGCATGTGGCTCGAGGATGGCGACGAACACCAGCGCTGTTGCCGCCCGCCGGCATGGACGATGGGACTCTCGCTCGCGCTGCCGCGGCTGTACTGCGAGAAGCATGGGCACATCATTCACATGCTCGCCGAGCAGCGCCGCGCGCGTCGCCGTCGCCGTGCGGGCTGAGTCCACCGTCAGCGGGTATCGCCGCGACACCGCGCCGCGCACGCACCCCTGACCAGCCGCGCGCAATCGGGCCGCAGGCAAGGGCAGGTTCCATTCCGGCGCAGTCGTCTAACGGATTCCTCACCATTCCCTATTCGATTCAAGATCAACACTAGCAATCACCTAACGGGCTTTCCGCGACTTGCCTTGGTAGTCTTTCCACCGAGAGTCGGGTTCAATCGCGGTGCGTGAGATGCCGCGTCATGAGGCTCGCTCGTTCGATGGATGCATGTTCGGTTTCGTTGGGCACCCTTACTCCGAAAGCTGGGTCGTCCTGCTAGCTTGCACACCGCCGAACCGCTTCCCTCGCGGCGCACGAGTCGTGAACTAGGCTCCGATTCGGGTCTCCACAGATTCCAACAGCAGGAGGTCATACCCCATGAGAAGTGCTGCAGCGCTCAAGAAGGCGATGCTCTGCCTGATGCTCGGCGGCATGCTCGTGCTGCCGGTCTCGGCGCAGCATACCTTCGACGGCAACCTATTCTTCGATAACATGCCCCAGGACGGCAAGATCGACGGCGGTCTGGTGTGGGACGCGGACTCGCTGATCAAGCATTTTCCGCTGAACGACAACGCCGATCCTCAGTTGGGCGATCCTTTCAACATGTCGGATCCGAACTGGATTCCGGCCATCACGAGCCCGGCCGTCGGCTGGAACGACGACGTCTCCCTCTTCAACCCGATGCCGACCGATAGCTGCTACTACGCGGGCGACTGCTTCGAGATGATCTCGCCGGTCTGCTGGCGTGGCTGCTTCGCTCCGGCCGAGTGGGAAGACGATTGGTCCGAGGGTTGGACGTATCACCTGGTCGACGGTGCCGGCCGCACCGACATCGACTACACGAAGCCCCAGGCAATCCTCGAGGTGGGCGAGATCGCTTACGATCGCCACCTCGTTGCCGACTCGCTCTACATCCTCACCGGTGGTCTCTTCGTGGGCGCGGGCCACACGATGACGATCGATGCCGGCGTGGTCGTTCTGGGTGTCGAGGAGGCCTACATCGCCTTCCGTCCCGGCGCGCAGATCCAGGCCAACGGCACCGCTGAGAACCCGATCATCATGACCTCGGCGCAGGATCCGGGCAACATGGCCCGCGGCGACTGGGCCGGCTTGGCCTTCCTCGGCGCGGCCGAGGCCAACTGCGGCCTCTGCGGCGAGACGGGCATCCCTGACTCGACCCGCTTCTGCACGGCCGAGGGCTTCCCTCCCGGGCAGGCTTACTTCTGCGGCGACGACGACTGCGACGACAGCGGCTACATGCGCTACGTCCGTGTCGAGTACGCCGGCTACGAGCTCGCGCAGACCAACGAGCTGAACGCCTTCACGTTCAACGGCCTGGGCGCCGAGACCGACTTCGCCTACCTGCAGGCGCACATGGGCTCGGACGACCAGTTCGAGTGGTTCGGTGGCAAGTGCCAGATGCACCACCTGGTCGCGACCGGTGGCGCGGACGACAACTTCGACTGGCAGATGGGCTTCCGTGGCTCGATCCAGTTCGGCGTGTCGCAGACTTGGCCCGACGCGGGCGACCGCGGGATCGAGGCGGACAACAACGAGTTCGACTACGATGCCGAGTGCCGCTCGAATCCGGTCGTCTCCAACCTGACCCTCATCGGCCCGGGCAATGATGTGCCTTCCACCGCGTCGCACGGCATCCGCCTGCGCCGCGGTACGGATGCGCAGATCTACAACTGCGTCATCATGGGTTGGCCCGATCACGGCATCCGCGTTTCGGATCCCCCGACGGTCGCCCGTGGCTTCCACCCCGTGCCTGGCATCTACTGCGGTCCGGCCGCGGTCGATATGGCCGACCTGACTGACGGCGGCTTCGGTGCGCGCGCGTACCCGAACCTCGTCTCGAACGACACGCGCTTCGCCTTCTATCTCCCCGAGAACAGCCCGACCAAGATCTCCGTCTTCGACGCGACGGGTCGCATGGTCGAAAAGGTTCTCGATCGCGAGATGACCGCGGGCGAGCACAGCGTCAACTGGAGCATGCCTGGTCTGAGCAGCGGTACCTACTTCTACCGCGTGCAGACGAACCAGGGCGTCGCGACTGGTCGGATCTTCAAGATCGCCGGCTAAGCGGCTTCTCATGAGGTGGAGCCCGGCTCCCCGGCCCTCTTGCCACGCCGGGCTCCCCTCCATACACCTTGACGTGGGGGGAGGCAGTTTGCGACGCTGTCTTCCCCCACGTTTCATCAGCCAAGAAACGCGGCACGGATCTGGACGGGAGGCGTAGGAATGCGCGGGCGTCGGTGCCTACGTTGGATCGGCTTGATGTGCGGCACGTTGTTCGCCCTGAACGCCCCACTTCTGGCGCAAGGCGAGCCATCGCAGACCGGCTGGCTGAAGGGCCGCGTGATCGCTGAAGATGACGGCGAGCCACTGCCGTACTCCAATATCCAGTTGTTCAAGATGACTTCCGAGCAGGACTCGCTCGGCTTCCGCGTCGGCGGCGTTTTCGCCGCCCCACCCGACGGGGCGTACGAGGCAGAGCTCGAACCAGGGACCTATCGCATCCTGGCCAGCTACGTATCCGCCGAGCCGACCGTGATTCGCAACATCCGCATCCGCCCCGGCGGCACGCGCACGATCGAGATCCGCTTGAAGCGGCGCCTCCTAGCCATGCCGGCAGTGGAGATCCGCGCCAAGGTCGTACGCGATACGGAGGCGGCGGTCCTCACGCAACAGCGCGAGTCGGCCGCCGTCGCCAGCGCGATCAGTTCAGAACAGATCAAGAAGTCGGCCGATTCGAACGCGGCCGAGGCGCTGACGCGCGTCTCGGGGCTCTCGACCGTCGACAACCGCTACGTCTTCGTGCGCGGCCTCGGCGAGCGCTATAGCGCGACGCTGATCAATGGCGCACCGGTGGGCAGTCCCGAACCAAACAAGAAGGTCTTCCCGCTCGATCTGATTCCGGCGGCCTTGCTCGACAATGTCTTCGTCCAGAAGACGTTCACGCCGGATCAGCCAGCCGAATTCGGCGGCGGAACGGTCAACATCCGCACGCGCGACTTCCCGGGTGAGAAGCTCTGGTCCGCTTCCGTCTCCACCGGCTACAACTCGGAAGCCACTGGCCAGGCGTTCTACACGTACAGGGGCGGCCGTTACGATTGGCTCGGCTTCGACGATGGGACGCGCGCGGTTCCAGATGCGGTCGAGCGGCTCGCCGGCGACAAGCCGATCCAGCGCGGGTCGATCGTGATTCCCGGTCACTCGATGGAAGAGATCGCCGAGATGGGCCGTTCATTCACCGACGTCTGGGTCGGTGACAAAGAGACCGGTCCCCCGAATTACGGACTCTCACTGGCGTACGGCAATCAGTTCCCGATTGCGGGGAAGCCGCTCGGCTTCCTTGTGGGTGGCGTGATCAAGAACTCCTTTGACTATAGCCAGGGCGAAAACAACACCTACCGCGATGCCTCGATGACCGAGTATGCCCTCTATGACGTCGAGGAGTGGACGGCCAAGACGGAGATCGGTGCCGTGTCGTCCATCAGCTACCGCATCGACGAGTTCAGCTCCCTCTTCTTGCGCTCGCTTTTCAATCGCTCGGCGAAGGACGCCTATCGCGTCTATGAGGGGCCGAATTACGACCACGGCCGTCCGATCCGGGCCACGCGCCTTCACTATCTGGCGCGCTCGATCTGGTCCTCCAATCTCGGCATGAGCCACCGGCTTCCGGGGGCGCTGCTCGGTATCCGTCTCGACTGGCGCATCAGTTACTCGCAGGCCAAGATGTACGAACCCGATCGCCGCGAGTACCAGTACGAGTGGTTCGCCAATCCCGAGCAGCCTGAGGGAGGGGAGTGGCGCGCCACTGTGCGCAGCTTGAGCCAGGGTTTCACGCGCTACTTCGGCGAGCTCGACGAGGCGGAGCGCGGCGTCAGCCTGGCGATGACGCTCCCGTTCAAACCGAGTTGCGCGGAGTGCGCCAAACTCAAGATCGGCTATGACTACTCCGACAAAGAGCGCGATGTCGGCTACCGCCGGTTCGCCTTCCGCTGGCCGCAAGGGAGCTGGGACTGGTCGCTGCCGCCGGATTCGTTGCTGACCGATGAGAATATCGGCGGCTCCAATAGCGATTGGCGCGTCGTCGAGCTGACCCGCTACAGCGACGCCTACGGCGCCGGCTATCGGATCAATGCGTCGTACTACATGCTCGATGCGCCCTTCTTCGGCTGCTTCCGACTCGTCACCGGCGCACGAGTGGAATCCTGGAAGCAGGAGGTCACGACGCTGAGTCCCTTCAGCGAAGAGGATGTTCCGATCCGGGCGCGGCTCGAAGAGACCGACGTCCTCCCTTCGGCGAACTTGACCTACAGCTTCTCGCCGGAGACGAGCCTGCGCGCCGGCTACAGCCGCACGATCTCGCGCCCCGACATGCGCGAGCTGACCCAGTTCGAGATGACTGACTACGAGAGCGGCTGGAACCTTTCGGGCAACCCGGGACTCGAGCGCGCCTGGTTGCACAACTATGATCTCCGCTTCGAGCAGTACCCGTCGCCACAGGAGTATTTCAGCGCGAGCCTCTTCTACAAGCGCCTGATCGATCCGATCGAGAACCGCCTGGTCATCGTCGGCTCGCAGCTGCGGATCGTGCCGACCAACGCCGAGAAGGGCTACCTCTACGGCTCAGAGCTCGAGGCGCGCCTCGACCTAGAGCGTCTCACGCGCCGGCTGAGTCCGTTCTTCCTCGCGGGCAATCTGACGCTCGTCAAGTCCTGGGCCCAGTTGCCGCGGGCCGGTGTCCAGACCTCGGCCGAGCGCCCCCTGGCGGGGCAATCGCCTTATCTGATCAATCTCATGCTCTTCTACGACCCGCAGGGGAAGTCGTATTCGGTGTCGCTGCTGTTCAATCGTTACGGCGAGCGTCTTGCCGGTGTCGGCTCGTCGGGTCAGCTCGACATGTACGAACGGCCGCGCAGCACAGTCGATCTCACCTTGCGCTATGTGCTTGGCGCGACCAAGCTGAAGTTCACTGCCAGGAACTTGCTCGACGAAGAGATGCGGATCGAACAGGCCGGCTATCTCATCCGCAATGAGAAGTCGGGTCGGAGTTTCTCACTGTCGATCTCGAGGAGTGGATGATGGGTTTCAGGATTGTGGCTAGTGCCCCCTGCTGCGCACCGCGTTGGAGGGTTTGGCTGGGCGTGATCGCCTACTGCGCGCTGCTCGTCGCGGCGTGCGATTCAAACGAGGATGCGGCGCAATCTTCGCCGGCGTCTGAATCCGGCGGCTCAGCGACGGGGAGTGCCGAGCGGGTTGGCGCCCGACACGAGGGTGCCGCAGGCGGCGGCGCCGGAACGCCCGTCGCTGGCGACGCGGCGCGCGAGGATCGCGATCCCGCGGTGGGTAGGCCACGCAGCGATCCGGCCGGAGGTGCGCAGGAGGTACCCGGGGATGCAGCTGCTACCGGCGCAGCCTCCGCCGCGGCGCAGGGCGGCGGGCAGAGTGCGCAGCCAGATGCCGCGGGCGGCCAGCCGGCCGAGGAGTTCGAGACCGAGCTCGTCGATGGCCGCTACCCGGTGCGTGTCATCCACCCGGGCAAGCCGATTCCGAGCATCCTGCGCGAGGTGCGCGCCGACGATCCGGAGCTCTACGCGATCGAACAGGGCCGCCGCGACGTCGAGGAGCACGACATTCCCTTGGAAGGGACGGCGACCTCGGCGACCGAGCTGGCGCTAATGGTACTGGATGCACTCGAGTTCAAGGACAAAGCGGCGATGTCCCGCTTGCGCGTGACCTATCAGGAATTCCGCGACATTATCTGGCCCGAGTTCCCTGAGTCACGTCCGGCCACAGGCATCACGGCCGAGCATGCTTGGCTCCTGATGTCGACCGACATTGCCTCGGGAGCGCTCTACGGAATCAACACCTACGGCGGCGAGCCGATCGAGTTCGAGGGATTGAGCTTTGATCAGGGCGTAGTTCACTACACGAACTTCGATCTCTACAAGGGCGTCGTCATTCATGCATCCCTGCCGGACGGGCAACGCGTCGAGCTGCGCTTCGTCTACACGATCGTGGAGCGCAACGGCATCTGGAAGGTCTATGGCTATCGCGACCGGTAGCGGCCGCACGTGCGGCTCTACCCCTCTGGCCGGCCGGGTCTCGCGCCCGGCCGGCCGTGTGCGTTTCGGTGCCGTCGGGCAGCGGCGTGCTCCGCTGCGTCAGCGGGTCGCGTTGACCGGCGCCCTGCTCGTGTTGGCCCTCGGCCTGAGTTCGCCCCCGGCGTTGACCGATTCCGAGGTCCGCCGCGGCGACGAGGGCCGGTCCGGCTGGAACCCGAGCCTCTTCCCGGCCCTCTTCTACTCCCCCGAAACGGGGTTTGGCGGCGGCGGCGGGCTGATCCTGACCCATCACCCCGCGCGCGGTGATCCGGGCGGGCTGCCCAACACGGTTTCGGCCGTCCTGCTCTACACGGTCAAACACCAGGCGACGATCGCGATTCAGCCCGACTTTGCCGATGCGCGCAATCGCTGGCGCGTACGCGGCTATCTGCTCTACCGCAACTTCCCGGCCAACTTCTATGGGGTCGGCAACGATACGCGCGAAGAAGACGAAGAGGACTTCACGACCGAAGACGTCATGTTCCAACCCTGGCTTCTGCGCAGCCTGACGCCCGGGCTGCGACTCGGAGTGATCTACGATCTGCGGCGCAGCACGGTGCTCGAACGCAAGCCGGATGGCCTCCTACGTGCGCTCGAAGAAGCTGGGCTCGGTGGCGGCCGCACCTCGGGCCTCGGTCCAGTCTTTGAGTGGGACGGACGCGACAACCTCTTCTACCCGACGCGCGGGTTCTGGGCGCAGGCGATCTTCGCCGTCTACCGCGGTGCGCTCGGCAGCGAGTTCGACTACGAGAGCTACATCCTCGATCTTCGCCGCTACATCCCGCTCGGTCAGCGCGAGGTCCTGGCGCTTCACGCCTATGCCAGCGAGCGGCGCGGACAGGTACCCGCCTTCGATCTCAACCCGCTCGGCGAGGTGCTGCGCGGCGTCGATCCGGAGCGCTACCGCGACCGCGCGATCGCCGTGGCGCAGGTCGAGTACCGTTTCCCGCTCGTCGGCCGCTTCCGCGGCGCAATCTTCGCCGCCGCCGGCGAGGTTGCCCCCAAGCTGAGTCGACTCGATCGCCGCGGCCTGCACACCACCGGCGGACTCGGCTTCCGCTTCGTGATCGATGAGCGCGATCAGACCGCGGTGCGCTTCGACATCGGTATCGGCGAGGAGAGCAGCCAGATCTACTTCCAGTTCGGCGAGGCCTTCTAGCTCCGCTTGATCGCGGTGCGACCACCGCCTTCGAGGGGCACTCGCGCCCGCAATCGCTCGTGGACAACAGCCGGCTCGGTCTGCTAAGGAAGATCTAGGGGGGCAATCCGCACCCGGGACTGCCGCCCCCCGCGCGAGCGAGACGCGATTCCCCGTCCGGCAGCGTCCGGGAGAGCCAACCTTGTGGCGAACCAAGCCGACCGATCGCTTCGTCCTGCGCTGGATCAAACTGCACCTGTCAGCGCCGTTGACTTGCCGCTTGGCGGGCTGGTCGGCGCTGCAACCCAAGACTGTGACATTGGTTGCAGCATCGAGTGGCGTCGCGGCGGGCGTCGCCCTCGCCCTGGGGCACCCGCTGCTGGGCGGCTGCCTGGGGGCGGCGGGACAGATCCTGGACGGTGTCGACGGCCAGCTCGCGCGCCTGCGCGGCAGCGCGAGCGCGCGCGGGGCCTTTTGGGACTCGGTCCTCGACCGCTACGCCGACGGCGCGCTCGTCTTCGGGCTCGGCCTCTACATCCTGCGCCACCCGGCGGGCCTGCCGCAGTCGCTGCTCCTGCTGCTCTTCGCGCTGGCGATCATCGGCAGCAATCTCATCAGCTACTCGAGCGCGCGGGCGTCGAGCCTCGCCCTCGATCTCGGCGGGCCGACCCGCGCCAGCAAGGGAACGCGCACGACCGTGATCATCGTCGCCGCCTGGGCGACGCCGTTGACGTCGCTGGCGCCGGCGGTGGCGCTGCTCTACCTCGCGGTCCATCCCCAGGTCGAGGTCCTGCGCCGCCTGCGGCGCGCCGGGCGGGAGCAGAAGGGCACTAGCTCGAAGGGGGAGGAACCGCTTGCCGCGACCGCGCCCGCAGGGGACGACGGGCCGGCGAAATCGCCACCGCATCAGCCGAAGGGATGAGGATGGAAACGACCGACGGATCGGAGAGACCGGGCCGATTGCCGGATTCCAGCAGGCCGGCGATTCGGGAGAAGCAGTCGAGTAGCCCGGCCGGGGCGCGCGGACGACCGCGGGATCGGATGCCCCACTTCGGGGTCATTCACGGCCGTTTCCAGGTGCTGCACAATGATCATCTGCGCTACCTGCTGGCTGGCAAGGAGCGCTGCGAGCACCTCGTCGTCGGGATCACCAATCCCGACCCCACATTGATTCGCGAAGAGTCGAGTGATCCGCGGCGCCATCTGCCGCTCACCAACCCACTGACGTACTTCGAACGCCAGTGGATCGTGCGTGAAGCGCTGGAAGAGGCCGGCGTGCCGCCGAGCGACTTCACGATCGTCCCCTTCCCGATCAATCTGCCGAAGCTCTATTTCTATTATGTCCCGCGCGAGGCGACCTATTTCCTGACGATCTATGACGATTGGGGGCGCCGCAAGTTAGAGCGATTCAAGGAGATAGGGCTTCAGACCGAGGTTCTCTGGGAGCGTTCCCCCCAGGAGAAGGGCCTGACCGGCGAGGAGATCCGCGAGCGCATCCTGACCCAGGAGCCATGGGAGCGCCTAGTGCCGCCGAGCACGCACCAGTACCTGCGCCTGTGGCGTATCCCCGCGCGCATCCGTTCACTCCAGGCGCAAGCGGGGGACGGCGGATGAGGCGGCCCAAGCTGGCCTGCTGCAACTTTTTGCCCGCGATCGATGAGCTCAAGACCTTCGCGCTCGAGCTGGGGTTCGGCGGGGTCGAATGGAGCTTCGAGCGCGACGAGGTGCCGCGGTCGGCCGAGCAGCGCCAAGCGCTGGGCGCCATGCTGGCCCGGCTCGCCCCACTCGAGATCCGCTATCACTGTGCGTTTCAGCACGCCGAGTTTGGCGACGTCGATGGCGAGCGGGCGAAAGAGGCGATGCGCCTGCTGCGCCGTACGTGCCGCGTCGTGGCCGAGCTGGGCGGCCGCGTCGTCACGATCCACGTTGGCCGCGGGCTTGATACAACTCACGGCCTTTCCTGGGAGCGCACGCTCGATGCGCTCGCGCACCTGCACCGCTTCGCCGCCGGCCTGGGGCTCGAGCTCTGTCTCGAGAACCTCGCCTGGGGATGGACCAGCCGGCCCGAGCTCTTCGAGAAGCTGCTGCGCAAGGGCGGGCCCTTCGCCACGCTCGACATCGGACATGCGCTCGTCAGCCCCTCGATCACGAGCCGGCACTTTGATCTGGAGGACTTCACCGCGCCGCATCCGGAGCGCTTCCTGAATGCGCACATCTACCATGCCGAGGACGAGCGCGGGCACGTTGCGCCGGAGACGGTCGAGGAGATCGCCGGCCGGCTTGACCTGCTGCTCGAGCTGCCGCGCTGCGACTGGTGGGTGTTGGAACTGCGTGAGCGGGCCCCCCTGATCCAGACGCTCGGGGTGGTGCGCGGCTACCTCGAGCGTCGCGGGATCGTGCCCCGGGCGGCGGGCGAAGAGCATTCGGCCTTGTAATCGGCCATTTTGTAGGTGAATAGACTGGTGGCTCGCCGGTAGCAAGGAGAGACGGCGCCGGCGACAGGCCCGGGCCGAGCTCGAGTCGGCCGGCGCGCAGCGGCAACCCCGTCACGCTTGGGAACGTAGAGGCAGGCACGCGGGGCATTCCCCCCTACCGGCTTCCCCCACAGCCGGGTAGACTGCGGCGTTTCAGGGCCGCCGTGGCGTCGGTTCGATCAGGAGCGCTGCAGTTCGATCCCACGAGAGGAGCAAATCATGGATTTGGGTAGGTATGCGTCCGCGAAGCGGACCAGGAGCGTATGGGTTTTCTCGCTTTGCCTCGTCTGGGGGCTCGGGATCGTGGGAGCGACGGATGTCGCCCGGGCGGCCGAAGAAGTCATCGTCGACGGCGTGCCGCACGTCAAGAACGGCGCGGAGCCGGAACAGGGGCGCGTGACCTGGGAGCTCGAGGAACTCTGGCGCGCCGGCGGGTATGACGAGGATGTCTTCTTCGGCCTGATCACGCAGGTGACGAACGACGAGCAGGGCAACATCTACTTGCTCGACACGCAGATCTCCGAAGTGCGGGTCTTCTCGCCCGAGGGGGAGGAGTTGCGCACGCTCAGCCGCCAGGGTGAAGGCCCGGGCGAGGTCAATCGGCCGATCGACATGCTCTTCATGCCCGACGGCACGCTCGGGCTTGCCCAAGCCTTCCCGGGCAAGATCGTCCAGATCGACCTCGAGGGCAATCCGGCCGGTTCGTTCGAGCCGGGCAGCGCCGACCCGACTCAGGGCGGGTTCTTCGTCTTCCTCGACGCCAAGGCAAGCGCCTCCCATGTCGTCATCGCCGGCATCCGTCTCGGGCCGACCGAGGACATGCAGGGCCAGAAGCGCACGCGCTTCCTTGCCAGCTACGCGCCCGACGGTACCGAGGATGTGCGCTACCTGGAGAGCAGCAACGAATTCCGTCCACCCGACATCCGAATCGCCGAGAAGGATGAGTTCTTCGTCTACCCGCGTCGCTGGACGCTCGACGCCGGCGGCCGCGTCTATGCCGCGACGGCACGCGACGAGTTCGAGATCACGGTCTATGAGCCGGATGGCTCGGTGGCGCGCGTGATCCGCCGTGACTTCACGAGCAAGAAGCGCACTGCCGACGAGACTGCACGCATCGAGGCGGCGTTCGAGGCGCAACGCGCTCAAGTCGAAGCACAGGGTTTGACGATGGAGATCGAGATCGAGGACTACGAACCGGTCATCTCGCAGATCCGTCTGCACAACGACCAGCTATGGGTCTATCACAACGGTAGCTATCGAGACGTTCCCGAAGGGGTGATGGGCATCTGGGACGTCTTCAGCAAGGATGGGCGCTATTTGCAGGAAGTCTCGATCGCCGTCGATGCCGACGGATTCCAGGATGGGCTTTTTTTCGTGGGCGACAAGCGCCTGCTGGTCGTCAAGGGGCTGGCCGAGGCGGCGCTGGCGATGCAGAACATCAGCGTACCCGGGAGCGACGAGGAGGAGCCGGAGCCGATGGAGGTCATCTGCTACCGGGTGGCGTCGTAGGGAACGGTCGGCTTGCTGCGCGCGAGCGGGCGGCCGGCGATGGGGACTGAGCAACAAGCGGACGTCATTGGCCAGCCGGCAGCTGTGAAGAGGCGGTCACTGAGGGGGCAAGCGATGCAGATCGGTCGGAGAAACGATGCACGACGGAGGATGACACAGGCAGGCGTCTGGACGCTGGGGATCGCTCTTGCGCTGTGCGCCGCTGCCGGCGCGGCCGAGGCTCCCATCGTCAACAACCCGGCAACGCCGGGGGGCGAGCTCGAAACGCTCGCGCTGCGCGAGCTGTGGCGCGTCGGCGGGCTCGACGGTGAGCTCTTCTTCGGCGTCGTCGGCAGTGTGGTGGCAGACGACGCGGGCAACCTCTACCTGCTCGACACGCAGCTATCCGAGGTCCAGGTGCTGACGTCCGACGGGGAATACCTGCGCACGATCGCGCGTGAAGGCGAGGGGCCGGGCGAGGTGCGCCAGCCGAGCGACTTCTATCTTGCTCCCGACGGTCGCATCGGCTTGCTGCAGGGCTTCCCGGGCAAGGTCGTCTATGTCGAGCAGGATGGGACGCCGGCCGGCGGCTTCTCGATCGTCCAGCCCGGCGGGCAGCAGGGCTCGATGAGCGTGCTCGTGCAGGGCAACGCACGCGGGGGGGAGATCTACCTCGCCGGCATCCGCATGCGCTTTGGCGGATCGAGCATCAGCCAGCAGACCTACTTCGTCAGCCGCTACTCGCCCGAGGGTGAAGAGCTGGCGACCCTCGCCACCCGCGACACCGAAATCGACTACGCCAATTTCATTCTGACCGAAGCGGGACTCGACTTCGTCTGGAACGGGCGGTGGGACATCGACCCTGAGGGCCGGGTCTACTGCGCGCCCGAACGCAACGCCTATCGGATCGAAGTCCGCGCGCCGGACGGAACGCTCGAGCGCGTGATCACGCGCGAATTCGAGACGCGCGGGCGCACGGCCGAGGAGAAGGAGGTCGCGCGCCGACTGGTCGAGGTCGTGGGCAACCAGTATCCGGCGCCGCCGCGCGAGATCGGAATCGAGGAGGATGAGCCCGACATCATGGGCATGTACTGCCGGCCGGATGGCGAGCTGTGGGTGCGCACGAGCCGCAGTGATCATCCGCGCCACGCGGGCGAATTCCTGCGCTTCGATGTCTTCGATGCCGAGGGTCGGTTCACTCATCAGCTTGCGCTCGCCGGACCGGGGGATGCGCGGCAGGACGCCCATCACTTCATCGGCGGCGACCGGCTGGTCATGGTGACCGGTGCGCTCGACGCCTATTCGACCATGCACGGCGCCAGCAGCGAGGGTGCCGCAGGGGAGGCGGAGGTCGAGCCGATGCAGGTCATCTGCTATCAGCTTGAACGTTGAGCGACCGTGAGCGGTCTATCCTCTATATGCGTGAACAGGAGGGCTGGAGGATGAAGCTGCGGGAGGCCGTCGGGTGGCGACTGCTGATCGTCCTATGGGCCGGCGCGCTGCTGGCCGGCGGGTGTGCCGGGGACGGCGATGAGGGCGCCGCCGGCAGCGATTCGTCCGCGGCGGCCGACACGAGCGCCGCCGCAAAGCCAACGGAAGAAAAGGCGATTCGCGTCGAGGCGGGAGAGGTGCGGCGCGGTGATCTCGTCGTGCCGGTTTTTGCCGACGGCGCGATCCGCACGCCGCGCGCGGTCGCAGTGAGCACCAAGATCACTGGCGAGCTGGTCGCGGTCCACGTGCGCGACGGCGACCGCGTGGAAGCGGGCGCGCTGCTGGCCGAGATCGACTCGCGCCCCTACGCGATCTCGCTCGAGGAGGCGCGCTACCGCCACTTCCAGGCGCTCTCGCAGATCGCCGCCGAGGGCGATTCCGTGATCACCGATCATGCGGCGCTCGCCCGTTTCGCGCGCCAGCGCGAGCAACTCGCCGCCCGGCAGGCGCGCGGCGAGCTCGGGCGCGAGCAGTACCAGGCGCGGTTGCTCGATCTCGAGCTGCAGGCGCTGGAAGAGGGCGCTTTCCGCCAGCAGCTTTACGAACAACGCACCGGTCTCGCTGAGGCGCGACTGGCCGAGCAGCGCGCGCGGCTCGATCTCGAGAACACCGAGATCCGCGCTCCGTTTGGCGGGATCGTCAGCAACTGCGACGTCGTGCCGGGCGAGAACGTCTCGGTCGGGACACAGATCTGCGATATCTACGACAACCGGCAGTTGGAGGCGACGGTGAGCGTGCTCGAGGCCGATCTCGGCAATCTCGAGGTCGGCCGCCCCGCGCGGATCGCGATCCCCGCCACCGGCGATACGCTCCTGGCTCAGGTCGATGTCATCAGCCCACATCTCGATGAGACGTCACGCACCTGTGAAGTGCTGATCCGTTTCGAGAACCCGGAGGGCCGGCTGCGACCGGGCATGTTTGTGCGCGCCGAGATCGCCGGCTGGGTCTATCCCGACCGCCTGCAGGTGCCGAAGGCGGCGGTCTTGACGCGTGATGACCGCCCGCTCGTCTTCAAGGTCGTCGAGGATCGCGCCCAGTGGCTCTACGTCGACATCGGGTTACAGAACGCGAACTGGATCGAGATCGAGCGGGTTTTCAGCGGCGGTTCGCTCGAGCCGGGCGACCGCGTCGTCGTCAGCGATCATCTAACGCTTGCGCACGAAGCAAAGATCCAGGTGCGCCGCACCCGCCCGCCGCGCGACCGTTGGTCGACTGAGGGCGCGGCTGGCGAGCAATAGGACGGAGCAGGCATGATCATCAAGAGCGCCGTTCGCCGACCGGTCGCGATCCTGATGCTCTTCGCTGGGCTCGTCCTGATCGGCGTGCTCGGCCTGCAGCGCCTGCCGGTCGATCTCCTGCCGGCGATCAACTATCCGAATCTGACCGTCATCACGCACTACGCCGATACTCCTGCCGATGACTTGACGCGGCTTGTCACCCAGCCCCTGGAAGAAGTGGTTACCGGACTCGCCGGCGTGCGGCGCGTCGTTTCCCGCACGCGCGAAGGCGTATCGACGATCACCGTCCAGTACGACTGGGGCACCGACATGGACTTCGCGAATCTCCACCTGCGCGAAGCGATCGATCGCGTTGCCTACCGGGACGACTTCCCCGACGCCGCCGACCGGCCGTTGATCCTGCGCTGGGATCCGGGCGCGCGCCCGATCGCGATTCTCGTGCTTGAGGGCGACGACCCGCTGGAGGAGATGACCGCCTTCGCGCGCGACGTCGTCAAACCGGCGCTCGAGCAGATCTCGGGCATCAGCCAGGCGGAGGTGATCGGCGGGGCGGAGCGCGAGATCCTGGTGCGGCCGGATTTCCAGAAGTTGAGGCTCTACAACCTGCGCATGGAGGACATCCAGCGCGCGCTGGCGATCGCCAACATCAGCTTCCCCGGCGGGCGGATTCGCAGCGGACCGTTGCACTTGCCGCTGCGGATCCTCGGCGAGTTCGAGAGCCTGGACGAGATCCGGGCGACCGAGATCCCGGCCGCGGGCCCCGGCATCACGATCGCTGACGTGGCGCAGGTGATCGACACGGTCAAGGAGCCCGAGGGGGCGACGATGCTGCGCTCGGCCGAGGTCGTCTCGCTCCACCTGTACAAGGAAGTCGGAGCGAACACGATCGAGGTGACCGAGGAGGTCGACCACGTACTCGGGATCCTGGGCGGCGAGTATCCCGACTTTGCGGAGACGTTTGTCTACCGCGACGCCGACTTCGTTGCGGAGTCGTTCCGCGGACTGCGCGATTCCCTGCTCTACGGCGCCGTGCTCGCCTTTCTCGTGCTCTTCTTCTTCCTCCAGGACTGGCGCAGTCCGCTTGTCGTCGGCCTCGCGATTCCGGTCTCGGTCTTTACGACGTTTGCATTCCTGCACTTCGCCAAGGTCAACCTCAACCTGATGTCACTCGGCGGCCTCTCGCTGGCGGCCGGGATGCTCGTCGATAACTCGATCGTGGTGCTCGAGAACATCAACCGGCACCTGCGCGAGCGTGCGCAGCGGCGCAAGCGGGAGGCGGCGCAAGCGGACCCGGGTGCGCACGTGGGGGCGGACCGAGATGCCGGCACAGATCCCGTGCTCGCTGCCGTCGAGGAGCAGACGCTCGTCGGCGACACGGCAGCGCGGGGAGCGCAGGAGGTGGCGTCGCCGGTAATTGCCGCCACGCTGACGACGGTCGCTGTCTTCTTCCCGGTAATCTACGTGCCCGGCATCGCGGGCGAGTTCTTCCGCGATCAGGCGCTGACAGTGACGATTTCGCTCCTTGTCTCGATCTTCGCCGCGCTTCTGCTACAGCCGATGCTCTCGGCGCGGCTCCTGGCGATGCGCGCACGCGAGCCGCGCGGGCTCTTCCGCCTCTCGGCGCGCTTCTTCGATGGCCTGGCGCGCCGCTACCACGCGCTCTTGGAGCGCGTGCTCGAGCGCAAGCTGCTCTTCGTGATCGGGGTCGTGATGGCGGTCGCTGTCGCAGCCTGGGTCGGGGTCGAGATGCGCAAGAGCCTCTTGCCGGAGCGCAACCGCGGCGACTTCACGCTCGCCCTCGAATTGCCGGCCGGCACACCGCTGGAAGAGACCGAGGCAACGGCGGGAGCGCTCTCCGAATACCTCGCCGGCCAGCCGCCGGTCGAAACCGTCTACGCTCAGGTCGGCGAGACAGAAGAGACGCTGGCGGCGCTCAAGGAGTACACGGCGGCGCACATCGCCCGCATCCGCGTGCTCTTGCATCCCACGCGCGACAGCCGGCGGCAGGTGGCGGCGGTCAAGAGGGGCTTGCAGGAAGAGCTCGCCGGGTTGGCCGGCGTCACCTACAGCTTCCGTGACGAGGGCATCGGTCTGGGCGAGATCCTGGCGAGCGGAGAGGCGGCCTTCACGCTTGGTATCGTGGCCGAGGATCCCCCGGCGGCTTTGGCGGCGGCCGATCGGTTGCTGCCGCGCCTGCACGAGGTCGAAGGACTGGAAGATGTGACGATGGACCGCGTGCTCGGCAATCCGACGGTCGACATCAGCATCGACCGCGAGCGCGCGCTGCGCCACGGGCTCGAGCCCGATCAGCTCGCGCGCGAGCTGCGGGCGCGGATCCAGGGTGTTGTTGCGACCACCTACAACGAGGTCGAACAGCGGGTCGACATCGCCGTGCGCCTGCCGCTGGCCGAGCGTCGCGATCTCGACGAGGTCCTGAGCTCTCCGATTCAGATCGCCGGCGGGCGCACCGTCCCGCTTGGCACGTTCGTGATCCAGTCCGAGAGCCGTCCGGTGCGTGAGATCGTGCGGCGCAACCAGCGCCGTCAGATCTCGCTCACGGGCGATGTCCAGGGGCGGCGACTCGGCGACGTCTGGGAGGATGTTCAGGCGCTGCTGGGTAGCATCCCCCTGCCCGAGGGCGTCGGCTTCGTGACCGGCGGCGAGCAGGAGGAGATCAACCGCTCATTCCAGGACCTCGCCTGGGCGCTGCTGCTCTCGGTGCTGCTCGTCTACATGATCCTCGCGGCGCAGTTCGAGTCGTTCCTCGATCCCTTGATCATCTCCGCCGTGCTCCCGATCGGGATCATGGGTGCGATTCTGACGCTCTTCCTGACCGGTAACTCGATCAACATCATCTCGCTGATCGGGCTGATCGCGCTGCTCGGGATCTCGGTCAATGATGCGATCGTCAAGGTGGCAACGATCCGGCGCCTGCGCCTGGACGGCCTGGGCGGCCGAGCGGCGATTCTCGAGGCGAGCCGCCTGCGCTTCCGCCCGATCCTGATGACGACGCTGACCACCGTGTTGGCGATGGTCCCGATGGCGATCGGCATCGGAACGGGGGAGCAGATCCAGCGGCCGCTGGCGATCACAATCATGGGCGGACTCGCGATCGCGACGCTGCTGACGCTCTTCCTGACGCCGGTGATCTACGAAGCGCTGCATCGCTGGACGGACCGCGATTACGACGGCCGTGCAGCGACTGCGGGCAGCGGTCCGGCGCGCGCTTCGGAGCCGCGCCCGGCCAGGCCGGGCGCTTCCGAAACGTGATTGACGGAGGCATGCCATCGACGGAGTGAGGCGATGATCCGCTTCTGGATCCGACATCCGGTTGCGACCTGGATGCTCTTCAGCGCGCTCATTATCTGCGGCGTCTATGCCTTGCCGCGGCTGACGATCGAAGCGATGCCGGAGATGGAGCTGCCCTCGCTCTCGGTCTACACCGTCTGGAACGGCGCCTCGCCCAAGGCGATCCAGCGCTCGATCACCGTTCCGATCGAAGAGGCGGTGCGCCGGGTGCACGGGGTTGAAGAGGTGACCTCGCGCTCCTGGCCGGGACGCAGTCGGGTGAGCGTATCGTTTCAGCGCGACATCAATCTCGACTTCGCGCGACTCGACCTCTCCGAGCAGCTCGGCGCGGTGCGGCGGACCCTGCCCGCCTCGGCCACGCAGCCAACGATCGTGCCCTACGTGCCCGAGGAGTTCCGCACCGAGGATTTCTTCACCGTCAGCCTGATCTCGCCGCTTTCGACCAACGAGCTGCGCGAGAAGGCGGAGACGTGGCTCATTCCGCGGCTGCTCGCCGTGCCGGGCGTCGCCGACGCGGAGTTGCAGGGCGGCGCGCGGCCAGTCTTGCGCGTGCTGCTCGACTTCGAGCGGATGGAGCGCTACGGACTGACCGCCGACGGGATCTACGAGCGGATCCAGCAGCTCGATGACATTATCCCCGCGGGAGCGGTGCGCCGGCGTGGGCAGGAGCTGACCGTCAGCGTGCAGGACTCGGTCGTGCAGCGCCGGTTGGAAGAAACGGTGCTGCGCACGCTCGGGGATCAGGCGATCACGCTGGGGCACGTGGGGGAGATCGAACCGGGGTACGAAGACCCGATCTACTTCGTGCGGATCAATGGCGAGAACGTGATCAGCGCCAGCATCGCCAAGCGCAGCGGCCACAACGCGGTGACGGTCAGTCGTGAGCTACGTCGCGCATTGCCGCGCGTCCAGGCGCAGTTGCCCTTCCCACTCGAGTTCGAGATCGACCAGGATCAGGGCGAAGAGCTGGAGGACAAACTCGAGGAGCTGATCTACCGCTCGCTCGTGATTCTGGGGTTGCTGTTCCTGCTGCTCGCGCTGGCGCTGCGGCGCGTGCGGCTGACGGCGATCGTGATCTTCTCGATCCTGTTGGCGATCGTAATCGCGCTCTCGCTCTTCTACTTCTTTGGCGTTTCCGTCAACTTCATCACGATCAGCGGGCTCACCGTCTGCTTCGGGATGCTGCTCGACAACAGCATCCTCGTGCTTGATGCGATCCACCGGCGATTGACGCGCAGGCGGGGGGCGGACACGGAGACGGCGCTTGTCGCGGGAACGAAGGAAGTCGCCTTCCCGATCTTGACCACGACGCTGACGACTGTGGTGGCTTTCCTCTCTTTCAGCTTCCTCTCCGGCCGGCTGTCGCTCTACTACGTCCCGCTCGCCGCAAGCGTCGGGATCGCGATGCTGGCGTCGATCTTTGTCGCCTTCTGCTGGATCCCGGTCGCGCTGCGCGGGCCGGCCTCGAAGGAGGCGCAGCGGTCGCAGCGGGAAGGCGGCGAACTGATCGGCTGGCCGCTCTTCTGGCGCTGGAGCTTGGGTGTGGTCGCGCTCGCCGTCTTGGCCGGGGCCGGCTTCACGATCTTCAAGGACTTCGGCGCGGCCGTCGATCACTGGCCCTGGGCGGTCGGGATCTCGGGTCTGGCGCTCGTCGTTGGCCTCCTGGTCAGCCATATTGAGAGTATTACCGCGCTGCAACTGCGCTTCTGGTGGGTCGTCCTCCCGCTCTTCCTCGGTCTGATGGGGGCGGCGGGCTACATCTACAAGGAAGAGGTTCAGAAGGGGGGCTTCTGGCGCCAGGGTGAGCGCGAGGAGCTAGTGGTCTACTGCGAGCGTCCTGTCGGCACCGATGTGCTCCTGACGACGGAGACGATCCGGCTCTTCGAGCAAGAGATCCTTCCGCTGCCGGAGGGGATCAAGGCGCGCTCCTGGAGCCAGGAGAATCGCGGCGTGCTGCGCGTCACCTTCGAACCCGAGATGCTGCGGACGGAGTATCCGGAGCTCTACCGCAACAAGCTGATCCTCTTGGCCGAGGAGCTCGGCGGGATGTTCGTCTATATCGGCGGCTTCGGCGATCCCTACCTCAAGGGCGGCATGGGTGGGGGGATGAGCAACTCGCTGATCCGGATCACCGGCTACAACAGCGCCACGCTCAACGAGATCGCTGAAGGCGTCATGGCACGGCTCGAACGCAATCGCCGCGTGCGCAACGTCAGGCTGACGAGCGGAGACCAGTTCGAGCGTTCCTCATCGGATGAGACGGTAATCCAGATCAAGCGCGACGTTTTGCGCGCGCACCGGCTGAGCGTGGCGGAGGTCGTCGGCCACCTGCGCCGGCTGCTCGGAATCGAAACGCCATGGCACATGATCATCGACGGTGAGGATCAGCGCCTCCAGCTCGCCTTCGCCGATTCGGAGCGGATGCAGTACGACCGCGTGGCGGCGAGCACGATGACGACCGCGCGCGGCGAGCGCGTGCGGCTCGGAGATCTCGTAACACTTGAAACACGTCCGGTCGTCGGCTCGATCAATCGCCGCAATCAGCGCTATACGATGCAGATCAACTGGGAGTACATCGGTACCGATCGGATGCGCCAGAGCTACATCGGGACGATCCTCGACGGGATGGAGCTTCCCTACGGCTACACGGCCGAGGATGTCTCCGGCGAGCGGATGACGGCGGAGGAGGAAGAAGAGATGCAGACGGTGCTGCTTCTGACCGTCCTCTTCATCTTCATGACGCTGGCGGCGCTGTTCGAAAGCGTGACGCTCCCATTCCTCGTGCTTCTCGCGGTGCCGATGGCGCTCTCGGGGGTGGTGGCGATCTTCTGGGCGACCGGCGCGGCGTTTGACTCCTCGGCCAAGATTGGACTCGTCTTGCTGTTTGGGATCGTCGTCAACAACGCAATCTTGCTCGTCAATCGATTTCGGCTGCAGGTGCGCGAGCTTGTCGCCGACGGCGCCTACCCGCCAGCCGCGGTCCCCCCCAAGGACCGCCTCGGCGGCGTCGACCTCTGGCGCTTGCCGGGAGTGGAGGGGCGCCGCCTGCTGCGCCGCGCGATCTGCGAGGGCACGCGCATCCAGCTCCGCTCGATCCTGCTCACGAGCGGCACGACCGTGGCCGGGCTGATCCCGCTGCTGGTTCAGATCACCGATTCCGGTCAGGGGCGCGACATCTGGGAGAATCTGGCCCTGAGCTCGATCGGTGGGCTGGTGAGCGGGACGGTGCTCATCATCGGTGCCATGCCGGCGCTCTACTGGGCGCTCTCGCGCTTCGGGTGGGGGCTGATGCGGCTGTGGCAGCGGATGCGGGGCCGGGCGGCGACGGCCGCGGTGGGCACCGAGCGCGTAGGAGCGGAGTCGGTGTAGGAGCGGCGCGAATCGCCCCGCTCATCGACCGATGCGCCGTCGGACAGGTCGTTCGAAGAGGGATGCTCTTGCCCGTCTGCTGCGGTCCCCGAGACGAAGCATCTCGGATTTCCGGGCCAACCCGGCGCTATTCGCTCAGCGGGGCGGCATGGGATGCGTGCTACGGGTGCTCGGAGCCGATCCCGGCGCCCTTTGAGGGAACGCTGTCCGAGGCCCCTGAGCGTTGCGGGTCGATTCGGGTCCGAGGGGGCGAAGAGGTACGTGTCGGTCAGCACCGTGTGCAAGTCGGGCACTGCGGCAACTCCACGGCGCACGGTGGAAGGTGGTCAATGGCATTCCCGGGAAGAGGGAGTTCATCCGACATTCCGAATTGCTCAGCGGAGATCTGGATGTCCGCGTGAGATGCAAAGCGGACCGGGAGCGAAGCGGGGTGGCCAAGGCGTGAGGGCCGCGGCTACGGCGACGCCCGCTGGAGGCGGCGCGCGCTCGGATCGCGACCAGAAGCCCGACATAGACAACCTCCCGTTCCGGCTCTTATCCTGGGTGTATGAGTGCAGCGAAGAAGAAGAAGAAGAAAGTGAAGCGCAATCGGGGGCGCGCGGGACGGCGGGTACCCAAGTGGGAATGGGTCGGCGCGCGCCTGCAGTCCCCATTCTACGTCACCGAGGGGGGACCCTACCGGCCCGAGATGCTCGTCTGGCTTGAATTGCCGACCGAGATCATTGTGTCGATGACGCTGCTCGATCCCGAAGGACCGCCGAAATCCCTTACACAGGCGCTGCGCGAGGCGATCGCCGCGCCGGCCGACGGCCCGCCGCGCAGACCGCCCCGGGTTCGGGTGGCGGATCCCTCCGAAGCCGCCGCCATCGCGCGGGCGTTTTCCGACCTCGAGGTCGTCACGGCGCCGACGCCGGAGCTGGATGCCATGCTCAAGGAGTTGGCCGAGTTCGAACCGCCCGCCGAGGGGACCGAGCGGCCGAGCTACTTGGAGGCAGGGCGGGTCGCTCCGGAAGTTGCGGCCAGCCTCTTTCGATCTGCGGCGCGGCTCTTCCCGGTGGCTCCCTGGGAGGTGACCGGAGACCACCGCTTTCTGCGGCTTGACATCCCCCGGCTCGGCATCGAGGGCGCCTGCGTCTCGATCACCGGCGCAACGGGACAGAGCACCGGCTTTGCCATCTTCCCTTCGATGATCGCCTTTCGAAACTTCGTGCGTGCGCTCGAAATTGAGAATGCCGGCGGGCCGAAAGAGATCGGGACGGATGCGGTCTTGCTGCGCTATGAGCGCGGTGCCGACTTGCCGCCGGCGATGATGCGCGAGGCGACCGCGGGGGAGTGGCCCGTCGCGGCACCGGATGCCTATCCCGTCATCTATCATCCCGACCGCGACGGGATGCTGAGACCCCTGACCGAGCATGACTACCGTGTCATCGGCGCGTGCGCCCATGGCTTGTCCGAGTTCTGCGTCAAGCATCGCCAGCGGCTTGGCGATGAGGCTCTCGATGCCACGGAAGCCCCGGTGAGCGAGTCGTACGTCGATGAGGACGACCTCGAAGTGCACCTCACACTACCCTACCGGACGGGGCCGTTGGACGCGGCGCAGGCTGAGCCGCCCGTGTCGCGCGACGCGGCGGCCAGGGGAGTCGAACCGCAGGCGACGCAGGCTCCCGGACGTCCCGCCCAGGTTCACGAACTCGACGAACGTCTGATCAACCAGCTCGTCGCCACCGGCATGGCGCGTTTCGGGGATTCATGGACCGGGCAGAGCGAGCGGCCCTTTCGCGATCCAGAGGCCGCGTTGCAGCTCTTCGTGCCGTGGAGCCTTTACCACGCCCGGATCAAGAGGAAGCCTCTCGTGCAGTGGTTCCTCGAGGAACAGGGAGGGGATTTGACGGGCGAGGAGCGAGGCTGGCTGCTCGCCCAGCAGGCCGCCTGGCTCTCGATCTGGGAGGTGCTCCAGTCAATTCCCGGGCGGAGCATCGCGCTGCGCGATCTCCTCACGGGAGAAGAACGCGTGATCTGGGAAGCGGAGGCCTCCAAGCTGCTCAAGCCGCGCGACACGCTCCTCGGTCGCGTCGTCGACCATGATGGGGTCTCGGTCCTGTGCGGCGTACATCCGCGGCCTTTGTGCTTCCCGGAAGCGGAGGCCGTCATTGAACGCATCCGACGGCACCTCAGACGCAAACGAGCCCTCATCCCGGTCGAACGGCTGCGGGCGGAGAGCATCGGACGGCACCTGATCGAGCAGTGGGAAGACGTCGTGGCGGAATTCGATCGTCGTCAGCCGCAACGACCACAGCTTCAGAACATGGATGGGGACGATCTCCTGCTGACGATCGATCACTTCGAGTTCGATCCCCGGGACCGGCGCGAGATCCAAGAGCGTGTTGCGTCGCTCGACGAAGCAACGGATTCCGCGGGTGAACGCGGAGAGACGGTCTATGCATTCGTTCAACCGGCGACGAAGGCCCATCGGAGCATGGAGGAGGTGATGGTCGGCCGTGCCGTCTTCTCTTCCGGCAAGCTGCGTCTGGAGACGAACTCGGTGAGGCGTGCGGACGCCTTGCGCCAACGAATCGAGGACGCCGCGGGAGCGCTGCTGCGCCACCGCGCCCGCGAACATGCCGACCCGCTCGCCGCATGGAAGGCGCAGGGCGATATGCCGTCGGCGGAGACGCAGTCGAGCCCCCTGCCGGCGGAGGAGATGGCCCGGCTGCTGCGGGAGGCGAAGGCGCGCCACTATGCCAACTGGCCCGACGTGCCGGTTCCGGCCTTGGGTGGAATTTCCCCCCGCGAAGCGATCCGCACCCGGAGAGGGCGAAGACAGGTCGAGGAACTGCTCGCCAGCTACGAGGCCTTCGAAGCCCGCCTGCCGGCCGACGAGCAGTTCGACTTCTCGATTCTGCGGCGGGAGTTGGGGCTGGATTGACGCTGAGAGCCATCATCGCGATCTGGTGCTGCTTCGAAATCGGCCTTGCGGTGCACGATCGGATTGCGCGGCGAGAAGCTGTAGTCCGGGACACCGGCTCCAAGGCTCTGATTCTGATCGCCATCGCGCTTGGTCTATACCTCGCATTTCGGGTGCGGGGGAGCAGCCTCGCACTGACTCCAGAACGTGAAGTGTGGTGGTCGTATCTGGCCGGCGTCTTCATGCTGCTCGGGCTGGCCACTCGGATCCATGCGGTGATCATGCTCAGACGGTATTTCACGACCACGGTCACGCTGCGCTCGGAACAACCTCTCGTGCGCTCGGGACTCTACCGCCTGATTCGGCACCCGGGTTACCTGGGTAGCCTGCTCCTCTTCGGCGGGCTGGGGATCTCCATGCGCAGTTGGCTGAGTGTTTTGATCCTGATGGTATTTGTCGTGCCTGCGTTCCACTATCGCATCCGCATCGAAGAACATGCGATGCATGAACGCTTTGGCGCGGAGTACACGAAGTACCGGCGCGCAACGAAGCGTCTCGTCCCGTGGATCTACTAGTCGGTATGGCGGCTTGACGCGGTCGACCATCTGGCATCTCATGCCGTGGAGATCCATGGCTGATCAAGGCAAAGGAGTGCCCCAATGAAGTCACTGTCGGCCATTCTTGCGGTACTCGTGGCGATGTGCGTCGTTTCGTGCTCAAGCGAGTCGGATTCAGAAGGCCAAGCTCAGTCGGGGACCCGAACTTCGGCCAAGACCCGGGCCCAGGCCGGCACGGAAACGGGTTCCGCGGTAGACCTCAGCCTCGAAGCGCTGGTCGGTGTCTGGGAGCAGCGCGTTACCTTTGGTAGTGAGACGACGGCGATGGGGCGAATCGAGTATCGCGCGGACGGGACCCAGATTGCCCATTCGCCTTCAGGCAAGGCGACGCACATGCGCTACGAGGTAATCGAGCCCGACGTGATCCGCACGCACTACTCGCATGGCAAGTTCACCAGTGATGTGCGCGTCGTTTCCCTCTCACAAGATGAACTGGTCTACGAAGACATCAAACGCCCGGGTCTCCATATGAGTTTCTATCGCGTTGCCGGTGAATAGCCCAAGCGTGGTGGTTCCTGGCTGGCGATGGCCTACGGACGACACCGAAAGCTCTACGAGAGCCTCGGCGGGAATCCCCGAGACAGACGAAGTACACGAGGCTTGAATCGTTCTCGCCGGCCTTGCGCTCAAGAGGCCCCTAGCGCACCAGAGCCAGTTTCCGACACGCGATCACGCCGCGGTCTGCAACCCGGAGTGTGTAGAAGTAGACCCCCGGCGCGACGCGACGTCCGGCTCGATCGCGACCGTCCCAGACCGAGGCGTGGCGGCCGGCGCCACGTGTCTCGCCGGGGATCAGCGTCGCAACGATTTCGCCCGCAACATTATAGATCTCCAGTGTCACGCGCTCCGCCTGCGGTAGGTCAAACCGCAGAGCGGCGAGACCGTGACTCGGATTCGGGACAGGGGGGGCGAGCTCGTAGTCCAGAGGATCAGGTAGTGCGGAATCGTATCCGGACTCCAGGAAGGCTGTGGTTCCGACAACCAACTGCAGGCGGTAGCCCAGAGCGTTCTCGGCGTACGGGTCCAAAGCGTAGATCGACTCCATCCGTAGATCCTGTGAGATCGACATGCGGGGATCAACCAGCCGCACTTCAAATTCTGAGGGGATATCGTGCAGGCCATCGAAGGCTAGCTGCACGTAATCGTCTATGTTCGTTCTTGCTTCGATATCCCAGACAACACCATCGCTTGGCTCAGGACGGGCATCGACGCAGAGCTGGTACGCGGGATCCGTACTTGCCCTTTCGGTCGGCAAGAAGGAGACGGAAACGTACTGGCCAATTACCGGTGCCTCGACGCGGTCGAGCTCATCCCAACCCGTTCGCGCCGTTGCAGCCACGACCGCGGCGTTGTCGGTATCCCGTGCCTGCTGAACCGACGCAACGATCGTGA
>Ga0180436_10000318_pt1 | contig 50363 bp, 35 predicted proteins | sample SS_ome_2_FD_132434 | JGI IMG/M metagenome (GOLD analysis project Ga0180436, IMG submission 132434) | Hypersaline lake sediment archaeal communities from the Salton Sea, California, USA - SS_3_S_2 metaG | ecosystem: Environmental > Aquatic > Non-marine Saline and Alkaline > Hypersaline >...
CGGGCTCAACATCCTCTGCTCGCCTACCTGGAGCCTGAAAGGCAAAATGAAATGATCAGGACATTTTTAGCCATGTACGATCAGGGTGGGAGACTTCCACTTCACGTAAGTTATAAAAATCATTATCAGGCAGTGATGATCGGGGATCATGCCACCTCCGTAATTGTGGATTCATATATGAAAGGTATTCGTGATTATGATATTGAGAAAGCATATGTGGCAATGCGGAAAAATGCTATGGTCCCAGGCGAGAGACCAAGTAGCAGATATGGTTTGGATTATTATATGGACCTGCATTATATTCCGGCTGAAAAAGTACGTGAATCGGTTTCTGTTACTCTAGAAGATGCTTATGACGATTGGTGTCTGGCTGAGATGGCCAGGACTTTAGGAAAGGATGAAGATTATGCACGATTTTCGAAAAGAGCCCGGTATTATGAAAATCTGTTCGATAAGCAGACTGGTTTTATGCGGCCCCGAATGCTTGATGGTTCGTGGCTCGAAATGTGTTTGGAATATCCTGAGATAGTCTACACGGATATGCATCCCTATTACAGTTGTTTTGATCCTCTCTGGGTAGGAGTAAGCCCAAACCGGCATTTTACGGAATCCAGTGCATGGCAATATCTATGGCATATACAACATGATGTTCAGGGATTAATAAACCTGATGGGTGGCAGGCTAAACTTTGTAAGTAAACTGGATACCTTATTTTCTATGACACCCTATGAATCGGGTTCACTTCAGTATGCGCCATTGAGAAGTAAAATCGGTCAATACGTACATGGAAACGAACCGGTACATCATGTGGCCTACCTGTACAATTATGCTGGTGAGCCCTGGAAGACTCAAAAGTGGGTTAATGAAATAAGGAATAAGATATATGGAGTTGGGCCAGACGGACTTTGTGGGAATGATGATATGGGACAAATGTCGGCATGGTACATATTCAGTGCCATGGGATTCTACCCTGTAGCACCCGGTCAGAATATATTTGCAATAGGTACCCCTCTGTTTGAAGAAGCTACTCTGAAATTCGGTGAGTGGTTTAATAATAAGGAATTTACAATTAAAGCTGAAGGTATTTCTTCGGAAAATGTGTATATCCAGTCAGCAAAGCTGAACGGAGAGCCTTATGAGCTTAGCTGGATCAAGCATGATGATATAATAGAAGGCGGGACTTTAGTCTTCAAAATGGGACCCGTACCAAACAGAAAGTGGGGAGCTTCTCCCAATGTAGTTCCGCCATCCATGAGCTCAATGGAATAGTTCTTTAAAGAAGACCGCTTACAAGATCTCATTCTCCTCCATATCCTGGGATAAAGCATTTGACACAGGTACTTTTCAATCCTGCTGTTAAATGTTAGTAATCAATTCTTTCGCTTAAGTCAATTCTTATTAACTTTAAATGATCGCGATCGGTGAAGCGGGATATTGAATCTGAATCAACAAAAAACGTTCTCCTATGAAGAAATACCTGCCGCATGTGCTGACCATACTCAGGATCCTGATTGGCTGGCACTTTCTCTATGAAGGTCTTGTAAAGTTATTGAGCCCGGCCTGGACCGCGGAGTATTATTTGCTTGGATCAAGTTGGATTTTTGCCGGATTGTTTCAGTGGATGGCTTCGTCTTCCACGATCCTGATGGTCGTTGATTTCCTGAATGTCTGGGGACTGATTCTGATCGGATTATCCCTGTTTTTTGGATTGTTTGTACGCTGGTCCTCCATATGCGGAGCTGTATTGCTTCTGTTCTATTTTCTTGCTTACCCCCCCATCTCTGGCCATACGCTGGGAGTGGTTGCCGAAGGCAATTACCAGTGGGTTGATAAGAACCTGATTGAATTGCTTATGCTGATCGTATTCGCCTTCCTTCCGGTCGCATTCTCCTTTGGTGCTGATCGCTGGATAAAACGCTGGAAAGAAGAGAGACCTAGTGCCCCCGTTCCGGCATCCGGACCAGAAGAAGGGATCCCGAACAAACGCCGTGAAATGCTTCGGGACATGATCAGTGTTCCCTTTTTCGGAGCTTTTGCATATATGTTATACAGGAAGAGCAAATGGGACAGTATGGAGAAGAAATTTCTGAGCGATCATCCGGATGCAATCTCCAGTGCCACACTGAAGAGTTTTCAGCTAAGCTCACTTGAAGATTTGAAAGGAACTGTTCCCAAGGGGAAGATCGGAGATTTCGAACTGAGCCGGCTGGTTATGGGAGGAAACCTGATTGGTGGCTGGGCGCATGCACGCGACCTGATCTACGTGGATAAGCTTGTAAAAATGTACCATACGGACGAAAAGGTGATGCTTACCCTTAAGCTGGCAGAGGAATGTGGGATAAATGCCATTATTTCAAATCCGGTCATGTGTCGCGTTTTCAATAAGTACAAGCAGGAAACTGGGGGAAAGATGCAGTTTATTTCGGATTGTGGAGCCGGTAAGAATTTTATCGAGGGAATTGAAATATCCCTGGAGGGTGGTGCAGATGCCCTGTACAGTCACGGAGGACAGTCTGATATGAGGGTATACAACAACGATCCGACCTTCTTTGAGGAGCTTGCTGAAGGCCTTGAATTGATTCGCTCTCACGGGAAGCCGGCTGGTATCGGGGCCCACCGAATTGAGACCGTGCAGGCCTGTGTGGAGCAGGGCATCAGGCCCGATTTCTGGGTGAAAACCCTGCATTCAGATGATTACTGGTCGGCAGAGGTCGATCTTGAGAAAAAGGATGTCCCGGAGGCCGGGTGGAAGGATAATAATTTCTGTTTGAAGCCCCGGGAAGCCATTGATTTTATGAACAATCTGGAAGAACCCTGGATCGCTTTCAAGGTGCTGGCAGCCGGTGCCATAAAGCCAGAACAGGGCTTCAAATATGCATTTGATAACGGCGCAGATTTTATCTGCGTTGGTATGTATGATTTTCAGATCGTTGAGGATGTCAACATTGCCCTGGATACCCTCTCCAATGTGAATCGTACGCGTCCCTGGAGAGGATAAGGCATCTTTTATGACATATATGCATTAGCAAATGAAATACCGAATTGAACGTGTTGCGGCATATGTGTTTGTGTTGGCAGTGATGCTGCTAACATGCTATTTATTCCTGTATGATGATTTTGCCATAACAAGTGAAGGGAAAATTGCGGGGATCATCACTTTCCTGGTATTGGGCATTGGAGTGTTCCAGATCTGGATGGATGAATTGAACACAGAGGAGGGAAAGCTTTATGATCTAAGGTATGAGAGCTACAAGGATTTTGTTTTCCGGATTGATCTGATATCGGAAACACTGAATTATGAAATGTCAGGGAATGATATCAGCAGCATTCATTCCCTGCTTAGCCGTTTGATGAATGATGTCAATAGAATCAGGTCGGCCATAGCCATGAATAGTGATTTTTTATTCCCGGACCTCTACCTCCAGCCAGAAACAGAAACCCTTGATAGCATTGCCGGGAAGATCCTTGTAAGAACAGACACATTCCGAAGGAGGGTCGAGCGTGCCATTAACAACGAGAACAGGCATAGCAGGAATTTTGAACTCTCGGTTGAACAAATGAAATGGCATAATGAAATCAGAGCCTATCTGAATGATCTGCATCAAAGTAAATTTGACTTCTACAGGATATTAAGGACCTATATGTAATTCTCCTGTTCATGCTTGTTCTGGTACAATAGTTGTTTCTTTAATCATCATAATTTGTATTAAAGAAACTACAACAAGCCCCAACAATCATGAAAAATACAATTATTATTATCGCAGTTTTTGCCTTGCAAATTCCGTGTACGGGTCAGGATTTACCTGACTACTCTTTAAACAGGAACGAATTAAATCTCGGGTATTTCAACGCCTTTGAACTGAATGGGCTTGGAGACCTGGGTATTGGCTACAAGCGCCTTAGCGATAAAGGAGCATTCAGAACAGGGATCGGGATGAATTTCAGCAAGTCAGCATGGGACTATCAATCGTACGAGGATATTGATAAAGGCTATGAGCTATCCCCCAGGGTAGGCTACGAGTTTCACCAGTGGTACAAGCGGATCAGGGTGCACTATGGAGTAGATGCAGTCACCTCATTCTCCAGATATTCCAGTGAATATATTTATGAAGATCCTGCAAATAGCAGGTTCAATGAGTATAAATCCTTTGCTGGTGGGATCAGACCTCTACTGGGCATTACGGTCTACCTGAGTCCATCAATCTCCATTGCCACTGAAACCTATATGAATATTGGTTTTAGCAAATCCACCGATGAAAGAACCTATAATGGGGAGACAGAAATTTACGAGAGACAGGGAATGAATGTTGGCCTGGGTCCCCTGGGCATAGTCTCGGTCAATTTTCATTTCTGATATAGAGCACTTTTAGCACAATCCGGATTTGTATTATGCATGCTCTGTTAAACAAGAGCAGGAAAATTTAACAGATCCGATTCGAACAATTCCCATTCGAACTAGTTTTTCTATAGTTTGACAGAAATTGTGCTGAAAGATGACTTATATAAGGACCGATATACCACAACCCGGGATCGTAGAACTTTTGTTTTACAAGGGAAGCACCGGGAAAGCGCTCTCAAAATTAGCCCATTCATTATTGCACGGGCCTTCACAGCTGACTTCCGGGGAACGTGAATTAATTGCCTCTTATGTTTCAGGTTTGAACCATTGTGAGTTCTGTCATGAATCTCACTCTGCTTCAGCCAGTGTTCATTTAAATGACCAGGGCGCTGCTGTTTCAGCCCTGAAACTCAAGGTCGTCGATGCTCCTGTTTCTGATAAAATGAAAGCATTGTTACAGATTGCCGCCAAAGTTCAGATCAGCGGCAAGGAAGTTAAATCAGAGCATATAGAGGAAGCAAGAAATGCAGGTGCATCGGATGAGGATATTCATGATACCGTATTGATCGCGGCTGCATTTTGCATGTACAATCGCTATGTGGATGGCCTGGGAACCAATTTGCCCGATAGCCCGGATGATTATGCCGGTATGGGACTCAGGATGGCAAAGGTAGGATATAAATACCCGCCGCTGTTTCTGAGAAAATGGGTGATTCGCCGGATGAGAAAGGCAAACAGGAAGGAATCGATTTAGGGTTTGAATTCATCGAACAGGAAAATGGCACTAAAAGTATCGCTGACCATCGTTTTTGTTGGATTGCTCGGACTACCAATTTATCTTGAACAGCTGTCCCGGGAACCTGTGGTGGAGACAACAACTGGCTCTCGTGAATCGGCATTGAAACTTTTTGATTTCTATCTGGAAGAAGCATCCGAGCAATCCGGCATCTCATTTTCACACCAATCGCCGGTCCTTGATCCGGAATTTTCACCCATCCTTCCTCAAATTGCCTCCATGGGAGCATCGGTATCCGTATGTGATTTTGACCGCGATGGATGGAACGATCTCTACCTGACCAACAGCCGCTATGGCAGCATGAATGCGCTTTATCACAATCAAAGGGATGGTAGCTTCAGGGAAGTGGGAAGCAGCTATGGCCTTGCCGACCTGAACCGGACCGGCACCGGAGTCTCCATGGGAGCTGTCTGGGCCGATTATGATAATGACGGGTACGAAGATGTCTTCATCTATAAGTGGGGCCGGCCTGAATTATTCAGGAATGAAAAGGGGAATGCATTCACTTCTGTTACTGAGGCATCCGGACTTCCTGCCTGGATAAATGCCAATACTGCCATATGGCTGGATTATAATTCGGACGGTAAGGTGGACCTGTTTATCGGGGGCTATTTCCCGGAGCATGTCGACCTGTGGAACCTGGAACACACGGAGGTGTTGACAGAGAGTTTTGAATATGCCATGAATGGTGGCCGGAACTATTTGTTTGAAAATGATGGGAAGGGTGGATTTGTAGATGTCTCTGCCCGGGTCGGTTTAACTTCCACCCGATGGACCCTGGCGGCAGGAGCTGTGGATGTGAATCTGGATGGTTTTCCGGAACTCTTTGTGGCCAACGATTACGGCATAGATGAATTCTACCTGAACAGAAACGGGGAATATTTTGAGGAACAGGGTTCAGAGACCAATATTGGTTTCTCCCCGAAAAGCGGCATGAATGTATCCATCGGGGATGTGAAGAACAATGGTCAATTTGGATTTTATATTTCCAATATTACCGAGGAGGGAGTCTTATTACAGGGAAATAATTTCTGGGTGCCAAAAGTTGATCAGGAGAAACTATCCTATCAGAACCAGGCCAGAGAATCAGGCATAGAAGCCGGTGGCTGGAGTTATGGGGCCCAGTTCGGGGACCTTAACAACGACGGCTTCCTGGATCTCTATCTGGCCAATGGGTTCATTTCCGGGAAGAAAGGGACCAGTTACTGGTATGACTATTCCAAAGTAACAGGTGGCAACAGGTCCATTATCTCTGATATTCGGAACTGGCCTGCCATGGAGGGCAGGAGTCATTCCGGCTATCAGCGAAACAGGGTGTGGTTAAATGCCGGGACCGGCTTTATGTATGATGTATCTGAAAATGTAGTCGGTCCGAATACACAGGACAGCAGATCCGTGGCCATGGCTGATTTATGGAACAGGGGTGCCCTGGATGTGATTGTGGCCTGTCAGAATGATAAGCTATTGGTTTATAAGAATCATCCGGCTCCTGAGAATCGATGGATCGATTTTGAATTAAGCGGAACCAGGTCCAATCGAAGTGCCATTGGAGCCATATTGAAGATCTTCTGGGATTCCCAGGAGCAGGCACAGGTAATTACCGGTGGGATCGGTTTCAGTTCTCAGAACCAGCGTCGCATACATTTTGGCCTTGGGGAAAGTGATACAATCGATAAAGTAGAAATTCTATGGCCGGGAGGCAGGAGGCAACTTATTGAAAAACCGGAACCCATGAAAGTGCATAGAATCATTGAAAATTAAGCGAATGTCTGTCCTCTCGAAAATACTTCAGTTTAAATACGCTCCTCCCATATTCATCAGCCTCATCCTGCTTGTGGGACACTTCAGTTTTGGTATCCTGGAAAGCTTCAATGCCATATTAGTTTCCATTGGGACAAGCATAGTTACGGAACTGCTACTGTCTAAACTGATGTATGGGGAGTGGAGAAAGAATTTCTCCAGTGCATATATTACCGGAATCAGCATCAGCATGCTCATCCGTTCAACCTTTCTCTGGCCCTTCGCCCTCGCAGCTGTTCTCTCCATTATGTCGAAATATATATTGAAACACAGAGGCAGGCACATCTGGAACCCCTCTAATTTCGGATTGTCCTGGCTTTTCTTTTTTGCGCCTTTTAGCGTGGCAGGATTAAGCATCCAATGGGGTAACAACATTCTGCCCATGCTGGTGATCTGGGCACTTGGGATTGTCATTGTGCTGAAGGCCAGGCGATTGCATATAACTTTGACCTATGTCCTTGGATTTTTGTTCTTTGCCTATTTGAGGAGCCTTCTTACAGGTGCTTCTTTTTTCACCGAAGTGGCTCCACTCACCGGTCCCATGTATCAGCTATTTGTATTCTTTATGATCACCGATCCGGCTACAACGGTTAAAAACAGGAAGGGCCAGATGCTGGTGGCGTTCCTGATCGCACTGGTAGAGTTCATCCTTCGCTTGAATGAGTTTATCTATGCACCATTCTATTCACTTTTCCTGGTGGGCCCCATAGCCATGGTGGTTCAGCTTCAGATGCAAAAAAAACCTGTCATTAAAACTGCTTAGCAGTACTGCTTCTACTCATCCCGCAGTGCCTCTGCCGGGTTGAGGTTTGCCGCGCGCCAGCTTTGCCAGCTGACGGTTAACAGGGCGATGATCAGGGCGATTATTCCGGCAAGTGCAAATATCCACCAGCTCAGCTCTACTTTTGTCGCATAATTCTGTAGCCACTTATTCATAAGGATCCATGCAATGGGAGAGGCAATGACAAAGGCAATGGCTATCCAGATAATAAAGCCCTTATTTAGTAAAACCATCACCCTGGAGGTCCCGGCCCCGTTGGTCTTTCTGATACCGATCTCCTTTGTGCGCCGGATAATAGAATAGGCCGATAATCCAAATAAACCCAGACAGGCAATGATTATGGCCAGTAAGGAACTGGACAGGAACAATCCGCTGAAGCGTGTCTCAGCTTCGTATTGTTCATTGTAGAAATCATCCAGGAAAAAGTAGTGGAAGGGATTTCCGGGATAGTGGCTTGTCCATAGTTGCTCCAGGTCGGAAATCAGTTTACTGATATCAGTCATCTCGGCCCGAATGGTGTAGTAAGTGTTTGCCGGCTGATTGAAAAATCCAATGGGGCGCGGCTCTTCCTTCATTATTTGCTGATTGAAATCCTGCACGATTCCTTTCACGTGGACCACCTGGCGGCCGCCTCTCAGAATATCCCCAATGGTGTTTTCAGCGTCTTCAAAACCGAAGTAAGGCAGGGCCGCCTCATTGATGATGATGTTACTGGTATCTTCCCACATGGTCGGGGCAAAATTATCACCTGCTGGCAGGCTTATGCCATAGGTAGCAAAGAAATGATCATCCACATAATACATTTCAATAACCTTTTCGGTATTTCGTCCCTCCACAGGAATTCCGAAGACACGTGTGGCCTTGATTTCCATGCCGGGAACACAGGAGGAAGATGTGATATTGCTGACCGCCGAAAGCGACCTTATATCCTCTTTAAATGATTCAAGACCATTCATATAGGATTCATATGAATCGGCCTGCAATATCCGTGGTCCATCCAGCACCACCAGGCCTTCAGGCTTAAATCCCAGATCGTGATGCTGCATAAAGTTCACCTGGCGATAAATGGTGATGGTTCCGATAATCAGGATGACTGAAACAGTGAACTGGAATAGGACCAGGAAATTCTTGAGCCGGCCTATCCACCCCGATCCGCCTGGTACTTTCCCTTTTAATACAAGGGTGGGAGCAAACTGAGCACTGTACAAAGCAGAGAGGAAGCCGGTGAACAATGTTCCAGTTACCAGCAATATCAGAAAGAGAAGTATAAGCGTCGGGGGATCCATCTGCAGGGGACTTTGCATCACCTGTTTAAAGAAAGGAAGCAGGAGGAAGACCGCTGAGAAGCTAATGAGCAGTGCCATCAGGTTCAGGGAGGCCGATTCTGTTAAAAACTGGAAAATCAGGTCTTTTTTAAATGCTCCTGCCACTTTTCGGATACCCACTTCATGGGCTCTCTCCACCGCCCGGGAAGTGGCCAGGTTGAGGTAATTGATAAAGGCGATCAGTAATACAAGCAGGGCAATGACCCCCAGTGTATTCACATTTCTGTAACTGCCGTTGACCTTCAGCTCGTTGCTTATGGATGAGTGCAAATGAATATCAGTGAGCTTTACCAGCCTGAATTCCATCAGGAAGAAGGCCCGTTTCATATGATCGCCTAAGAAGGCTTCGGGGATCTGCGGCAGCTTGGCCTGCAATGCTTCCACATCTGCACCCGGATCCAGGAGAACGTAGGTATACACATCTTCGCCCCACCAGGAATCATCCCAGTTTCTTCTGTTTTGCTGTACCAGGTTCTCGTAGGAGAGCAGGATATCAAAGTTAAAGTGAGAATTCCGGGGGATGGATTCGACAATCCCTGTGATCATATAATCGGTGTGACCATCAATTTTCAGAACCTTTCCCATGGGATCTTCATCGCCGAAATATTTACGGGCACATTCTTCCGTTAAGACAGCATGACCGGGTGCCAGGAGGCTGGAGTCGGCCACACCTTCCAGCAGAGGAAATGAGAAGAGCTCGAAAAATGAGGATTGTGCATAGATAAGGTTCCGTTCTTTGATGACTTCACCGGGATCATCCCCGTACCGTACCAGGCTTTCCGTACGATAGAAACGTGTATAGTCCAGGACCTCCGGAAATTCCTTCACCATTTCTTTTCCTATTCGCTTTGAGCCGGCTGCAGAGTGTTGTTCAAGAACTTCTTCTTCGTAGAGCAAATAATCCACCCGATAAATGTTATTGGCATTTGTATGAAAAGTATCATAAGAGGTTTCAGCCTGTATCCACAATACAATCAGGGTAAAAGCGGTAATTCCAATGATTAATCCCAGCAAATTTGTAATGAAATATGCTTTGTTTAACATCAGGTTTCTGATGGTCTGCTTAAGATAGATTCTGAGCATAATATGGATTGAAAAGTAATTTCTTCTAATTTATTGAATAATACGGCATTATTTGCCAGAATTCATTGAAAAACATGCATGGGGGGAAGTTGTGAAAGGAAGCAAAGCTGTAATTTTTGATGAACTGTTGTCCCGCTTACATGTAGGTGACAGTGAATTTCTTAACAATGTTGTATGTTTGTTGTTATGAAAAAAGTTAGCCTCTTACTTGGAATTACTGTTGTGCTGGGGATCCTGCTTTCCACCGGATGCCAGGAAATAAATACTGATGCCGATCAGCAAGGCCGCCTTGTCATTAAACTTACAGATGCTCCATTTCCTTTCGATACCATAGATGCCGCTATTGTCAACATCACAAAAGTGGAGATAAGGAAAGTCAGTGAAGGAGATGAAGATGGGAATCCATATATCTCTCTGCCTATAGAGGCCTCTGAGTTTAATCTGCTTGAATTGAGGAATGGCATTAGCGCAGATCTGGTTGATGTGGAAATTGATTCAGGTAACTATGATCTGATTCGGGTCTATGTGGAAGATGCCAGTCTGACCATCAAACAGGGTGAAACCTACGACATGAAGGTCCCTAGTGGTTCCCAGACAGGAATAAAAATCTTTGTTGAACCGGAACTGCATGTATCCAGCGAATTAACTGGGGATGTCTTGCTGGACTTCAGTATTGAGAAATCTTTCATTCTTAAAGGGAATATGTTTACTCCGGCTGGGATCAAAGGATTCAATTTTAAGCCTGTTATCAGGGCAGTCAATAATACGACTGCCGGGACGGTTGAGGGGCTGGTCACAGATACGTCTTCTGTTTTATTGGAGGATGCTTCAGTCTATATAATCCAGGATACCGATACAATAAGCTCTGCAGCCACTGTTGAAGGATATTATGCCATGCCTGGAATTCCTGCCGGATTATACACTTTATCTTCCATTAAAGAAGGGTTTGATACAGTTACCTTCGAGGGAGTAGAGATTGTAGAAGGAAATCTTACGGTTCAGGATTTTACGCTTACTCCACTTGAAGAAGATGAAGAGTAGTTTAATTAAACGATTTGCATGATTTTGAGTCAGAAGTAGTAAATTGATATACATTAAAAGCATTTTATGCTGTTTAGAAAGATATCACTGCTACTTGCAATCATAAGCCTGCTGAGCTCATTTCTGCATGCCCAGTCCCATCCCTATGGACCTCCCTTTATTAAAAACTACCACTATGCACAGACGGGGGGGAGTGAACAAAACTGGTGCATCACCCGGGACCACAGGGGGGTGGTTTATGTTGGGAACAATGAGAGCGGGATCCTGGAATTTGACGGTAGTACCTGGCGCACCATTCCGGTTCACGATAGTGCCAGTGTTAGATCCCTGATCACCGGGGAGGATGGTGTGGTCTATGCAGGGCTGGAAGGAGATTTTGGAAGACTCGAACCCGGTCTCAATGGAAGCCTCAGCTTTCGCTCCCTCAAGGATTCTGAAATAGAAAGGAGTTATCCGGATGAAATCATCTGGAAAACATATTGCCAGGATCGCAAGGTATTTTTCTGTGGTATGAATGCAATTTTTGTGTTTGATCCAGGCAGTATGGAGCTTTCTGCAATCCCCTTGCCAGAGCATGCATTTCTCTCCTATGTCGTTAATTCTGAACTATATAATGCGAACTATGAGCATGGCTTAATGAAATACCAGGGAGATAAGTTTGTTCCGGTATCCGGTGGTGCATTTTTCAGGGAGCAGAATGTGTTTGGATTGATATCCATGGGCCCGGACCAACTGCTTGTTGGCACTGCCAAAAATGGTCTGTATGTTCTCGATCTTGAAAAGGGAAGCATCGACAGCAGCTTTGTGAATACCGGATTGAAGGAGGATCTGAAAACGAGCATGCTTGTAAACCTGTCACGCGATCATAAGCATATCTTCGTCGGAACACGGGACATGGGATTGATTGTACTGGATACCATGGGTAGGATGAGCGAGCTTATTTCCACGGAAGAAGGCTTGTTGGATAATACCATTGCTCAGGTACACATTGGTTCTCAGGACATTGGAGGGCAGGCGGTCTGGCTGGCACACTGGATGGGGATTAGCCGGGTGGATCTGAACAGTCCATTCCGGATGCAATCCATCGGGCCCAGATCGGTGGGGATGGATGGCCGGGGCTCGGGTCAGAAGATTACGGATATGGTGGAGTTTGGAGGAGAATTATATATCTCGACCATGGCTGGAATCCTTCACCGGCCGAAGCAAAGCGATCGTTCCTGGTTCAGGAGTATGCGAGGCATTCGTGAGGAGATCCATGATCTTCAGGTGGTGGAACCTTCAGCAGGAAGATCATTTCTGCTGGCTTCAGGGATCGATAACACCTATATTTACGATGAGGATATGAGGCTCAGCACGCTTCCGGTTGGAGGAAGAAAGCTGCTTGTGGATCCGGATAATCCGTCCATCTTCTATACTGGAACTTATAGTATAAGGGGTTTTCAATATGGAAATGGTGAATGGAAAGAGTTCATGAAGGTGGAATTGAATGAAGAGATTAAGGCGCTGTGCCTGGATAAGTTTGCTCACATATGGATTGCCAGGCAAAGAGGTTTGGCCCGTCTGGATTTGGGCCAAGGCCAGGACATGAAACCAGAGGGCTTTAATAGTGAACAGGGTCTGCCTGAAGAGTATGAATTAAAGCTATTTCAGGACCCTGTGAACCAGAGAATCCTGGTAGGCAGCTCAAAAGGCTTCTATCGTTTTGATTACATGAACAATACCTTTGTGCGTGACTCGGCCTACAACAGCATTCTTCCCGAGGGGAAGAACAGCATTATGACCCTCCACAAAGGGGTAAATGATCTTATCTGGTTCTCCTTTAAAAATGAGTTTGGAGGATGGAAGATACTCGGTGCCAGGATAACACCCGGGGGACTGCTTATAAAATACGACCGTACATTCAGAGCAATTTCTCCGAGAGCACCCAGCTCTGTATTCTATACCGATTCTAAAGATCAACTCTGGTTCTCCAATTCGAATCTCCTGTTTCATTTCGATCAGAAGCTGGCAAAAGAAGATACGGATTCTTTCGAGGTACTGATCCGGAAGGTTAGTCTGCCGGGCGATTCGATTCTTTTCTACGGGACTAACAACATTATGAATCCTTCCGGCCAGATTCTGGCCAAAGGGGAGCAGTCGGAAGATGCGCAACCTGGCCTGAATTATAATTACCGTGATGTGGAGTTTTCCTGGTCTTCACCCTATTTTAAAAATGAGAACCAGCTCCGGTATAGCTATTTTCTGGAAGGACTGAGCAGTGAGTGGTCCGATTGGAGCTGGCTCAGGTCGGTGAAAATCAACCATCTGAATCATGGCAAATACGTGATGCAGGTGAGGGCCAGGAATGCTTATGGTGAGGTAAGCGCCCCGGCCCACTTTGCTTTCAGCATTTTACGTCCCTGGTATGCTACGGTGCTGGCCATATTTATTTACATTTTCCTGCTTGTTTCCCTGGTGCTGGTAGTGATCCGCTATACCAGGAACCTTAAATCAAGGGCGGAACTACTCGAAAAACAAAACAAAGAGATCGAACTTCAGAAAAAGGAGTTGCAGAACCTGAACGAAGAGGTTACTGCTCAACGAGATGAGATTGAGGCACAGCGGGATTCCATGTCAAATCAAAAGGAGCTGATCGACCAACAGAACAGAGCCATGACCGACAGCATACATTATGCCCGCAGGATACAGGATGCCGTTTTGCCTGCCAAGGAGGTTATGCGCTATTTGTTGCCCAAACATTTTGTGTTTTACAGGCCCCGGGATATTGTAAGCGGAGATTTTTTCTGGGTAGATAAACGGGATGAGACGGTGCTGATAGCAGTGGCCGACTGTACCGGCCATGGGGTGCCGGGAGCCTTTATGAGCATGCTTGGGATTTCCTTGCTGAACGAGATCTCAAGTAAATACAGCGATCACCCCACCAACGAGATCATGGATGAACTGCGCGACCAGGTGATAGCCGCACTGGGACAAACAGGTGACAAGTATGAAACCAGGGATGGGATGGAGATGAGCCTGGTGGCCATCAATGCAAAAACCCGTGAGGTCCAGTTTTCAGGAGCGAACCAGGACCTCTATACTTTCCAGAAAGGTGAACTGTCGGTGATCAAGGGTGATCGCATGCCTGTGGGCATCCATACCGCCGGAAGTACCCTGTTTTCGGCTCACTCCCTGAAGCTGAACCGTGGAGATACCCTGTATTTGTTTTCGGATGGTTATCCTGATCAATTTGGAGGAGATCAGAGGAAAAAATTCGGAAGCACCCGCATGAAAACGCTTCTTTCAGAAGTACAGCAAAACATCATGCTTGACCAAAAAGAGGCCATCAAAAAAGAATTCGATAGCTGGAAAGGCAAGGAGGAACAGATTGATGATGTGCTGATGATCGGGATTAAACTCTGAGTCTAATCAAACCTGACCCATTTCTCCATGTAGTAATGACTTTTTACCGGTTTGCCGGCTTCGTCCACCGGCCAGATTTGGGTCAGGGTATCATTTTTGATTTCCAGGAAGAGTTTTACTGTCTGCCCCAGGTATTGTTCGGCACTGTGATATTCAACGATTTCCTGATAATCCGTGCCTTCAATGGTGAACTTTCCGCCACCAAAATTATCGGTCATAATGGAATCGTCAATAAATACTCCCACAAGGGCCCACCGGTCACCTGACCACATTTTAATTTCGCTTCCCCGGGATTCGCCAGGGAAGATCATCGTGGATTGATCACCCTTCACTTCATATTCATAGGCCAGTTTCCATGCCCCTTCCATGGGCGATGAAAATTCCTGTGAACAACTTCCCAAAAACATTGGGAAAATCAAACAAATCAGGAGAAATTTTTTCATTATTTCAGCTTTTTAAAGACGGTTTTGATACAGATAGTTATTGACTACTAAAACTACGACAGAATTTAAAATAAACCAATTGAAAAGCTTTACCTTGTCATTAGGTGATAAATACGACCTCCCCAACCTATGAAATTATTTTTCTTATGTTTTCTGATTCTGAACTTTTCTATAATATCTTGGGCACAGCAGATCAGGGGTCTTGTTCTGGACAAGGAAACAAATGCACCCATTGATTATGCCTCGGTTTTTTTCGATGGCACTTTTGTGGGCACCACCACCGACGAGAAGGGTGGCTTTGAACTGGATGTAAGTAAGTATGGGTCCAGGCCTCTGACTGTCAGTGCCGTGGGGTATTACTCTCTTACGATACTTGAATTATCCCTTGAGGAAAATATTCAGGTAGAGCTGACCCCCAAGGTATTTGAGCTGGAGGAGGTGGTGGTCAGCACCAAATCCCTGGTCAGGAAAAAGAGAGCCTGCATGCGGATCTTCAGAAATGAGTTTATCGGCCTGACTAGCAATGCCAGGAAGTGCTACATTCTGAATGAAGAAGATATCAGCTTTAATTATGACCACGACCAGGATACCCTGAGGGCCTATGCATCCAAACCCATCCTGATTCGGAATCTTTCCCTGGGTTATGATATCACATATCATCTGGATCGCTTTGAGTACGACAGGCGCACCCAGACCACCCTCTATACCGGCAGCATTATATTTAACCGGGACCTGGCCGAAGATGAAGAGAGCATGCAGCGTTATGAGCGGCGAAGGGCCTATGCCTTTACCGGCTCCAGCAAGCATTTTTTCAGAGCCCTCTGGAATAACTCATTGGAAAGTGAGGGTTTCATTTTAACGAATTACCGAACTGAACAGAACCTTCAGTATGAAGATATTGTTTCGGAGAATATCCAGGGCAGGAAATTCCTGATTTATAATCAGGATATAAAAATCGATTACTACAGCGATTTCTCATACATCTCCTTTCGGGAATTCCAGGTAAATTTTGAACAGGACGGTTATTTTGAACCCCTGCCCATTATCTGGACCGGAAAGATGTCTGAGCAGCGTATTGCCGACTTCCTGCCCTTTGAATACCTGTCTCCCCGTTAAAATGGCTTGTTCTCTGGCCACTTTATTCTAATTAAACCGGAGGGATGTTCTGGTTCATCCGAAATATATTCTCCGGATCCCATATTTTTTTTATGCTTACCAGGCGATCCCATACTTCTGCTGTGTAGGCTTCCCTGACCCGGTCTTTTCCCTCTTCACTGAGGAAGTTGACATATACCCCCTGGCTAAAGGGCCTGGTAGCATCGTGGAACTTCCTGGCCCAGTCGAGACAGCGATCATCGTCGCCCGGGTCCCGCCAACGGGTATGAATGTTGAGCAAGAAGGGCGTTTCCCTGTGCGGAAAAGCTGTGGATTCGGGATTAACGCGGGAAGGGGCTCCTTCCATGTGTGGAATAAAGACTTCACTTTCCCCGTGGGGTAATCTGGCTGCGTAAGAAAGGATTTCCCCGATACAGTCATCGGACAGGTTTTTTAAATGATGCGATTTCCAATAGTTGCGGGCACCATGTTCCACCAGGCCATCAAAGGCTGCCTGCCAGGCTGTCCAGGGCTTCATCCCTGAACCATCCCCGATGTTTACCCCCTGATCGCGGATGGGTTGAAGAAGTTTTTCACCTTCAGCCTGGTCGCCCAGCCATACGAAAGGAATCAGCAGCACCAGTTTCCCATGATACTCTTCCGGGATGAAGGGCAGGGGAGGAGCGTAGCGAAGCACTGACCAGATGGTCATTTCATCGGGCAGGGTACGCACATAATCCCGGTAAAAACGAAAATACTCCCCGGCATCTTCAAATCGTTTCACGAGAGGCCCCGTAAAAATTTCAGTGCCGATATGTGCAGCCTGAAACTCGAAGCTGGTGACAATTCCAAAATTCCCACCACCTCCGCGCATGGCCCAGAAAAGATCCGCATTTTCATGGGCACTGGCGGTGACTATTTTTCCCTCAGCAGTGACCACTTGTACGGATAGCAGATTATCGATGGTCAGGCCATATTTCCTGCTGATCCATCCAAATCCCCCTCCCAGTGTTAATCCTCCAGCGCCGGTATGTGAAATAATGCCAGCAGAAACCGCAAGGCCATGTTCCTGGGTAGCCTCATCCACAGCTCCCAGCAAACAACCTCCTTCCACCTTTGCAATTTGTTTGTCAGGATCCACTTCAACCTTTTGCATCAGGGAGAGATCGATCATCATTCCGTCATCGACCACAGCAGATCCAGCCGAGTTGTGTCCGCCCCCTTTTATTGCTATGGTCAACTGGTTTTCCTTTGCGAACAGTACGGCTTGTGAGACATCCCCGGCATTAAGACACCTGGTGATCAGGGCAGGTTTTTTATCAAACATGCCGTTCCAAATGGCTCTGGCTTCATCATAGCCCTGGTCTCCCGCTAATAGGACATTTCCCGAGATCAGGTTTCTGAACGCAGGTACTGATTCTGTGTAGTTGTTCATTTGCTTGTGTTTTGGTAAAATAATGCAGGTGGGATGGCAAAGCTCAGCTCAATATAGGTCCAATTTTCCTAACACACACAAAATCAATATGTTAAATACATGTTAATTAAATATAAAACTTCAACTTTTTACCGGCAGGAAGGTCAATCAGGACATTATTTTTTAGTATAAAATAGCTAACTTGCCTTCTAAACAAAACAGATTGTTATGAGCTTAATAAATCGTATTGGTATCATTATATGTATTCTTTCCTGCTCCTTTAACCTGATGGCTGCAGATGAGGAGTACAACTGGCCCAGGAAGATAGAGAAGAACGGCGCCACAATTATCATATATCAACCACAGACGGAGTCTCTTACAGCCAACACCCTGGAATCGAGGGCCGCTGTTTCAGTAAGTACTGAAGAGTTTCCCACACCTGTTTTTGGAGCCATGTGGTTCGACTGCCAGATTTCCACCGACCGGGATGAAAGAATTGTACGCCTGGTGAATGTGGAGGTGAGCGCGGCTAAATTCCCTGATATTGAGGAGAATAATATTTTGACCCTCAGCACATTTCTTGAAGAGGAGATTCCCAAGTGGGAAATGGAGCTGTCTCTGGACGAGTTGCTTCTGGACCTGGATATGGCCGAGGTTTCGGCAAATTTGGCGGAAGGGCTCAACAATGAGGCACCGGAGATCATATTTGCAACGACACCCACCATGTTGATCCTGGTGGATGGAGATCCCATTTTTGAAGAGATTGAAAAAACCCATTATGAACGGGTGGTGAATACCCCATTCTTTGTTGTAAAAGATACGAAGAAAGGGAACTACTACGTCAACGGGAGTGAAAGCTGGTATGTGTCTGATAATTTCGATAGCTGGGAAGTGACTACCAAAGTTCCGAATAAACTGGAACAGATTGCCAAAGAGGCTCTGAAGGATCCGGAGATTGATGAGGAAGCTGAGGCATCAACAGAGGAGGTTAGGGATGAGAATGTTAGCCCGGCTCTTGTACTCAGGACCACACCGGCAGAACTTCTGCAATCTGACGGAGAACCTGAATTTAAGCCCATTGAGGGAACTTCCATACTCTATATGACAAATACGGCCGACGATATCCTGATGAATATCGAAACCCAGGAATATTATATCCTCGTGGCAGGAAGGTGGTACAGTTCAAAATCGATGACCGGTAATTCATGGACATTTGTGGATCCGGATCAGATTCCTGAAGGTTTTAAGGACATACCTTCCGAATCGGAAATGTCATCGGTTCGAGTGAGTATTGCAGGAACCCAGGAGGCAAAAGAAGCAGTTCTGGAAAACCAGATTCCACAGACAGCAGAGGTGGACCGGGCAGAAGCCAAACTGGAAGTAAGCTACGATGGGAATCCCAAGTTTGAAAAGGTTGGGGAAACCGGGATGAAGTATGCTGTGAACACCGATAAATCAGTGCTGGAGATTGAAAATCGCTACTACTGCTGTGACGATGCCATCTGGTTTGAATCTGATTCTCCCAAGGGTCCATGGGTCGTAAGTACCGTGGTGCCTGATCAGGTTCAGGAGATCCCGGCAGAATCACCAGTCTATAATGTCAAGTACGTATACATTTATGATTCCACTCCAGAGGTGGTTTATGTTGGATATACTCCGGGCTATACCTATTCCTATGCCTACAGGGGCTGTGTCTACTATGGTACAGGGTATTATTACAGACCCTGGTACGGGGTCCGTTATTATCCAAGGCCTGTGACCTATGGATACAGGGTGCACTATAATCCTTATACCGGCTGGGGCTTTTCCTTCGGTGTAAGCTATGGATGGATGACTTTTGGCTGGGGGGCACCCTACTACGGATACTGGGGTCCACGCGGATACAGGCACGGCTACCACTATGGCTACCGTCATGGCTATCGTCACGGCTATCGTGCCGGGTATCGTGCCGGGTATCATGCCGGCAGCAGGAATGCCTACCACCGGCCAACCCCATACAATAACAGGCCAATGCCATCCAACAATATGTATAACAACAGGGCCCGGGGCGTGAGAAGTTCAGGGGGCAATGTATATAATCCAAAGACAGGTGACAGAGTGGCAACGACCAACCGTGCAAGGCCCAGCACACAACCGGCCAACAGGCCCAACAATGTCTATACAGACAGGAATGGGAATGTCTACCGAAAGGATGGGAATGATTTTAACCGGGTAAACAATGGCCAGCAGCCTTCCAACAGACCTTCCACCGGGGAGAGCAGGCCATCCACGGGGCAGCAACCCTCCACCAGGCCTTCCACCGGGGAGAGCAGGCCATCCACGGGCCAGCAACCCTCCACCAGGCCTTCCACCGGACAAACCAGGCCTTCCACCGGACAACAACCTTCCACCAGGCCTTCCACCGGACAGACCAGGCCTTCCACCGGACAACAACCTTCCACCAGGCAGGGGTCGCCCAATACGGGAAATCTGAACAGGGATTATAATTCCAGGAGCCAGGGGCAACAACGGACGCAGCAATACCAGCGGAGTAAGCCGCAGTATCAGCAGAGCAGGCCCTCCCAGCCTTCCCGATCGGCCTCACCATCCCGATCAGGTGGCAGTCGTTCATCGGGGGGAGCGCGGAGAAGATAAAAATGGATGATAAGGTATGAGAGCAAGCCTTCTCTCATTATTATTGTATCTGCTGGCCTTTACTGTGGAGGCCCAGATACAGGTTTGCTTTCAATTGAACCTGGCTCCCCTCGAACAGAAGCAACTCCTGTCAGGGGATGAGGACCTCCGGGTCTATGTGAGGGGGAGTTTTAACAACTGGCAGGGCACCAGCTTCGAACTGACCCGAAAGCCAAGGGGTCGAATCTATACCGGGACCTTTGATCTGGAGGGTCTCCCGGGCGATACCATAAGCTTTAAATATGTGATCGAAAAGGGGGAGGGTCGTTTTTTCTGGGAGGATGATCCGGATCCTTCCAACCCTGATCATGGAAACCGGCGCCTGGTTTTAAAGGATTCGCTCCTTTTGCTGCCCGAGGCCAGATTCCATACCGGTCCGTATTTTGCCTACCCTGTCGTTTTTCCAAAAGAGGAGCTGCAGGCCGATTTTAAGCAATTCAGGACGATTCTGGAGGGGACCCATCCCGCCCTGTATGACTATACGGAAAAGGCAGTACTGGACTCACTTTTTGACAGCAACTATGAAGCCATCCAGGCTAAGATGGATTTCAGAAGTTTCCTGATGCTGATGACCGAAATAATTTCACGGGTGGGTTGTGGTCATTCAAGTCTCTGGATACCGGGAGACTACTGGAAGGTGGCACCGTCTGCTCTCTTCCCATTAAAACTTCTTCCTTCCGGTGATCAGCTTTTAGTATCGGATAATCTCGATGGAAGCAAGGAGGTTCCGGTGGGGAGTGTACTCCTGTCTGTAAATGGGGAGCCCATTGCCGAGGTGGCAGAGCATCTGGAATCCCTGTCATCCTCAGACGGATTGATCCAGGCTTATCGTAGGGGCAAGGTGGCCCAGTATTTTGCCGTGAAATATGCCATGGCCTATGGCTTTCCTGATAGTTTCCGGATCACTTACCTGGCACCAGGTGAGGAAAAGCCTGAGGAAAAGGTATTGCAGCCGGTTAGCAAGGAACAGGTAAACAAGGGAGTGGTGGAACATAATGAGCTGTCCCTGAAAGAACTACAGCAGGGTCAGGTGGCATTGCTTACCATTAATTCTTTTGCATACTATGGTGAGGTTGATATGTTCAAATCCTTCATAGACAGTGTTTTTCAGGTAGTTGACAGGAATGGAATCGACCGGCTGATCCTGGATCTCAGGGGAAACGGGGGAGGGGACCCCTTCTGTTCATCCTATCTGTGGGGATACCTGCAACCCAATCCGGTACCCTATTTCCAGGATCATTATGGTCGTTACGATACCCTGGCAAATAATATTCCACAGCCGGTCAATCATTATAAGGGAAAACTATATACCCTTATTGATGATCGTTGTTTTTCTACCACCGGTCATTTTTGCGGACTGTTGAAGTACCACAGGGTAGGTAAGTTCGTGGGTTCGGAGACCGGGGCCACTTATACCTGCACGGGCAATGCAACATATCCGGCCCTGGATAAGACCGGGATTATGGTGGGGACTGCCCGGGTGATGCGCTATACGGCTGCTGTAAAAGGCATGGACCCCAGGCAGGGCATCCTGCCGGATCACCCTGTGGAGTCCACACAGAAGGATCTGATCAATGGCAGGGATACAGTGCTTGAATATGCACTATCCCTGGCCTCAGAGCAGTAGCCACGTATATTCGCGGCTACAGGTCCAGGATCAGTTTTCTTAGATCTGCAGCCTTAAGTTCGGTTTCCTTCATCTCCTCCCTGACTCCCACGATGAATTTGTTTTCATCCAGGGTTCCCCTTACCGCTTCGAAGTCCTCATCCCTTACAACTTCATCACCGTCAATACCGAATCCAATCTTAGAGCTGTTATCAAACTCCTTGCCTGCATCACCAAGGATCATCTTGTCCAGTTTCATCGTCTCGCTCTCCCACCTGTCCACCAGCGCCAGGAGCTGATCAGGAGTGACATTTGCCACATCCATATCCAGGCGTTCTGCAAGGATTCGTGTGGTCCAGCTCCAGGCCTGCTCTTCATAAGACGCATGAACCTCTTCCAGTGCGACTGAGATCTTTTCAAGACTGTTGAGGCTGCCGGAAGCGATATCGGCCTGCAATTTCAGGATGGCCTCCTCGGAGGCTATCATTCCGGACAGGTCCAGCCATTTTTCCGGAATGGATGCACTACCCGGGGCCAGGACTTTCCGGACGGTTTCCAGTGTTGGGGCTCCGTCAATCAAAGCCAGGCGTTTCTGCAACTGTTCTCCCAGGAAAACATACAGAGCCATATCATAGTACTTCCGGGTTGATTTAAGCATCAGGCGCTTGATCCGGATCCCTTTATGGAAAACGGTATCCTGCTTCTTGGATGCTTTTTCATAGAGCCCCTGCAGTACATCCAGGGCATTAAGTACTCTCTGGATAATATAGGGGCTCAGAAAATCAAAATTGATCAGGTCATACTTCACCGGATCTTTACGCTTGTCCCTCTTGGGCCATTTCTCCGTATCCCGCTTGGTCCCCACGGTAAACATATTCATACCCGGGGTAAGGATGCTTTTCTCATTATCCACATTGATGTAGGAAAAGGGAAAATCGCTGGTATCGAAACTGGCCAGGTTCTTACCCATGACCACCGAATATGCTCCAACGCGACAGGGCCACAGGAGATAGGCAAAGGAACCCGTTTTTGATCCCCGCTCCAGGATCCCCTGGTGTAAGGGCCCCAGCTTATACATGTGGTTGCTCTGGTTGGTACCGCTTCCTGCATTGTAGAAGGAATACATCCCTGCAATGAGCAAGGTGGACTTGTGGTGAGTAACCGTGTACGGTCCGGCGAATATACAAACAGCTTCGCCATGGAAGCCTTCGCAGTTAGCAAAAAAAGCACTGCCTTCCGCAGAGAACTGCTTCCCTATGGCCACACCCTGTCCCACAAAACTTTTATCCACAAGGGCGCCGCTGTCTACCTTGGAACCGGATAGAATAATGAAGTCCTTTGCAATCACATCCTGGCCCACATAGGCCGGGGCTTCCTTGTTTGAAGCGATGGTTCCATTCTTCAAGAGGGAAGCGCCACATATGCTTGCCTGTTCTCCGATTTTAACTTCGGAAATGATGCCACAGTTGGTGATACTTGCCCCGGTTCCAATCCATCCGGTGTCGGAACTTTGTTCAGAAGCATAGGCATCGATCATCCCGTTTATGGCCTTGATAAGACCCGTATTGTGTCTGTATGTAACCAGCATATAGGCCAGTTGGGAACTGAGCCTGTCGAAAATTTTCAGTTCTCTGCCCCCCCCCTCGTTGAGAACTTCGATTTCAAATCCATTTCCAAAGGAAGTGGTTCCGTTAACTGCAATGGATTGAACGTTTTTAATGACAACGGAATCAGAGACCCGGTAGTTTTTCAGCTCCTGTACATTGTCGAGCAGGACATTATCGCCGATTTTGCAATTCTCAATTTTGCAATTGAACAGGCCCGAAGTTAGATGCTCTTCCGAAGTGGTTTCCAGGGGTTCGCCAAGTTTTCCCAGTTTAACAGCTCCCACAAAGCGGACCTGGAAGATCGCGTCGGTGGAAAAGGGATCGCTTACCTCAATTTTTGACCAATCGGAAGAAAAACAGCCCTGATTCTCCAGGGCTGTTATTTCTGAGTTAGTTAGAGCCCGGTGACTCATTCTTCGTTATGATTAGGAATTTTATCACCAGCAATCTCTTCAATATCCTTGAAGTACCTGACAGACTCCACCTGTAGTTCCATGGTGGCAGGTTCATCAAGCGCTATGACGGCATGTTCGTGCAACTGGAGCATGGAGACGGTCCACATATGACTGACGCCCCCTTCGATGACCTCCCTTACAGCCCGCGCTTTATTGAAACCTGTTATGATAATAACCACTTCTCTTGCATCCATCACCGTGCCCACCCCCACAGTCAGTGCCTGGGTAGGGACCCTGGACATATCGTCGTCGAAGAACCTGGAGTTGGCCAGGATGGTGTCATAACTCAGGGTTTTCACTCTGGTTCGGCTAACAAGCGATGATCCCGGCTCATTGAATGCGATATGACCATCGGGACCAATCCCGCCCAGAAAGAGTTCGATACCCCCGTAGGAAAGGATTTTCTCTTCATAATCCTTACAGACTTTCTCCAGATCTGCAGCATTCCCATCCAGGATATTAATATTCTCCTTTGGGATATCAACATGATTGAACAGGTTATCGTACATGAAAGCATGGTAACTCTCGGGGTGATCCTCCGGTATATTCACATACTCGTCCATGTTAAAGGTGACCACATTTTTAAAGGAAATCTCACCAGCCTTATGCCTCCTGACCCACTCCTTGTAGATGGGCAGGGGAGAAGATCCGGTGGGCAGTCCCAGCACAAAAGGCTTGTCGGCTGTCGGGCCAAAGGCCTCAATCTTGTTCCAGATGTAATCAGCTACCCATTTTCCTGTGTCTTTCTTGTTGTCTTTAATTACGATTCTCATGCTCTTAGTTTTAGTTAGTTGTTGTTATTCAGTTTTAGTTAGTATCATTCTTGCATCGCCCAGTACGCTGCCTGATCCTTCATCCAGAACAAAAAGCGGATTGATATCCAGTTCCTCGATTTCAGGAAAATCCACAGCCAGTTGTCCCAGCCTGAGCAGGGCATCCACAATGGAGTCCATATCCCTGGGATTTCGTCCCCTGGTTCCTTTCAGGATCTTGTAGGCTTTGGTTTGCTCCAGCATATGCATGGCCTCTTCCCGGCTGAGCGGGGCTACCCCAAAACTCACATCCTTGAATACTTCTACGAAGATTCCTCCCAGACCAAAGAGCAGGACCGGTCCAAAGGATGGATCCCGCTTAATTCCCAGAATAATCTCTTCCGCACCTTTGACCATTTTTATAACATAAAGGCCGGTAATGGTGGCATCGGGTATGGCTGCCAGGGCATTGCTGTGAATCCTTTTCCAGGCATCTTTCACCTCATCGGCACTTCCAAGATTCAGTTCCACGCCCTTCACATCAGACTTATGGATAATGTCGTCGCTTACCACTTTCATAACCACGGGATATCCAATCTTCTCTGCCGTCTCCACTGCTTCATCGGCCGTCGTTGCCAGTTTTCCCTGAGGGACCGGCAAGCCGTAGGTTTCAAGCACCTCTATGGTTTCGACTTCAGGGATATAGCTCCTTCCATTGGCCTTCACCTTATCCATAAGCTTCCGGGCCAGATCTCGTTGAATGTTATCCAGTCCCGGCAGTTTGTGCACCTTATCTTTTACCTTCTTGTTAAAGTGATAAACGGCCTGATAAGAGTCGCACATGGATTCGGGCAGAATATAATGGGGTATATTCGCTTTTTGCAGGATATCAATGCCGGAGGCCACATCCTTTTCACCCATAAAGGAAGTATAAATGGGTTTGGTCTGTCCTTCGGCAATCCTTGCCACATCCGCTGCAATGGTATCTATGTCGGTCATGGACTGGGGAGTCAGGATCACAAAGACCCCGGCCACATCCGGATCATCGAAAGCGGCCTGGATGGCTGCCAGGTAACGGTCCGACCGCGCATCCCCGATCACATCCACAGGGTTGTTGATATTTGCCGTGGCGGGCAGGGCTTTTTTCAGAACTGCAGTGGTCTCCTCCGAAAATTTCGCCAGTTTTAATCCCCTTGAAATGGCTGCATCGGTGGTCAGGACACCTGGTCCTCCGGCGTTGGTGATAATTGCAACTTTTTCGGATGCAGGCGGGGGCTGATAGGCAAAGGCCCTGGCACGGTTAAACATCTCTTCGATGTTATCGCAACGGATAATCCCGGCCTGCTCAAAGCCTGCATCACAAACCTCATCCGCTCCTGTGAGGGATCCGGTATGAGAGGCTGCGGCTGAAGCTCCTTCATTGGTCCGTCCAGATTTAATAATCAGTATGGGCTTGCCACTTTTTTCAATGACTTCCCGTGCAGCATCCATAAGTGCTTTGCCATCGCTTACTTCTTCCAGGTACATCAGGATCACCTTTGTTTCCTCATCATTCATCAGATAGAACAGGAGGTCAATTTCACTGATATCCGCTTTGTTTCCGAAAGAGATGAATTTGGAAAAACCGATGTGCTTGGCACTGGCATAGTCCAGTACGGCGGTGCAGAGGGCCCCGCTCTGGGACAGGAAGCCAATGTTTCCGGCCATGGGCATTTCCCTGGCAAATGAGGCGTCCAGTCTTGTGTCGGGGGAGGTATTGATCACCCCCAGGCAGTTGGGACCGATAAAGGACATATCGTATTTTCTGGCGATCTCAATGAGCTGCTGTTCTCTCTTCAGGCCTGCTTCCCCAACTTCCTTATAACCGGCAGAAATGATAATCACCGATTTAATGCCCTTCTGTCCGCACTGCTCCAGGGCCATGTGGCATACCGAGCTGGGAAACACCAGGATGGCCAGGTCCACATCATCGGGCACATCAACTACGTACTTATAGGCTTTGATCCCCTTGATACTTTTTTCTCTGGGGCTAACAGGGTAGACAATACCATTGAAATCGGCTTTCAGGATATTGTAGAGGATGTCGTGCGGAACCGTTCCTTTTACATTGTTGGTTCCGACTATGGCAACAGATTTTGGATGAAAAATCGTTTCCAGATTTTCCTGGCGTAGTTGTCTTAGTTCTTTCATAGATAGTTAGTTGGCGTCCGGAAGTGCTTGGATTAAAGATATCCGGCTATGAAAGTTGCAGCATCGTCGATGGTTTGAATCTCAAGTGCCTTGTCCTGGTCCATTTCGATATCAAATTCCTCTTCAAAACCGGCCACCAGCTCCACGCTTTGCATGGAGTCGGCCCCCAGATCGAAAATAAAGTTTGAATCGTCACTAATTTCACCAGGATCAGTTTTAAGCACATTGCTCACCACATCCTTGACCCGCGTCAGGATCTCATTTTTTTCCATTTCGAGAAGATTTTAGTAAGCCTAAAAGATAGGAAATCTTTTATTTCTTACCAATAGACAAATCCAGCAATTCTACTTTTTTGAAATCAAATGGATGACTTTCGGCCTGCAGAGCGATATACCCCGATGGAATATTGGTTCCTTCCGGGTATGGATAGCCTTCCGGAATGGAACCGCCTCCCACCTGGGGTTTGCTATAGCTAAGTACCGTATCGCCATTCACCAGGTGGTGAATGATGCTATCGCCATATACCACCAGTTCGAAGAGGACCCACTCTTCCCCGTCATAGGTGTCGGAGCTGGAGTTTATGCAGTGCTGGGTGATCAGCTCTCCATCCATGACCACATTGGTCCCGGGAGTGCAGAGATTGCCCGTGGACCGGGGTCCGTCACCAAGTCCCCCGAGAAACTGCGCTTCAATGCTTACCGGGAACTCCTGGTCCAGCAGCATGGTTTCGGGTGCCTGGGCATGAAACATGACGCCGCTGTTCTTAATGGCCCATCCGGCTCCTCCGCTTACCTGTTCTCCCACCACACGGTACTCTACCCGGAGTTTGTAGTGAGAATAGGGATTTTTATAAAAGATGTGTCCGTATTCCCCGTTAAAGCTTTCATACTGATCGTAACGGGTTATCATCATACCGTTTTCCACCCGGAAGGTATTATTGAAGTTCTCCCCCAGGGGGTGCTTGCACATTTTAATGGTCCATCCGTCCAAATCTGAGCCATTGAAAAGCTGGATCCATTCTTCACTCTGGGGCCCGGTGGAAGGAGAATCAGTGCTTTGGTTTTCACCGGACTTTGGTTTGCATGAGCAAACAATCAGGAGGAGGATGGGAAGAATGATAAGCTTTTTCATGAGTTCGGGTTTTAAAATGTGAATATGCAATATACAAAATGAAGCCCGAATTGTTAAAGCTTCGGCTCAGGAGGAAGGCGCCGGAAAGATTTTTTTTAGTTGCCGGAAAGAAATCAGCCGGCCTGCCTTTTCATGCCATAGCCGTAAGGACAGGGTGCGAAGACTGGGTACAAATGTGACAGGCTTGATATCCTGAAACATCTGGTTTTCCCTGTGACATTTTTCAAGATTGTAATTAGGTATCTTCGGACTGAGATGGTGAATGTGGTGGTAGCCGATGTTCCCGGAAAACCACTGAAGTAACCTGGGGAACTTCATAAATGAGCTTCCTTCCAGGGCCATTGTTTTGTAATCCCAGTCCTCCTGCCGTTTCCAGATCACATCTTCATACTGGTGTTGCACATAGAAGAGCCATACACCTGCTGAGGTGGCAAGATAAATTATGGGCAACTGAATCAGCAGAAAGGCCTTCCAGCCCATCAGCAGAATAAGAGGAACACAGAAGGCAAGTATAATCAGGTCGGTCACATATATGCTTCGGAGTTCTGATTTACCTATCCTTTTTCGCGGAAAGCGGAACCAGATCACAAAGAGAATAAAGGGTGCAATTACGAAAAGAATAATTGGATTCCTGTAGATTCGGTAATAAAGCCTTTTACCAGCCGGGAGCTGTTCGTATTCCTCCACAGTCAGGGTCTTTACATCGCCGCTGCCTCTTTTATCCAGGTTGCCAACCGTCCTATGATGAATTGCGTGCTCATGGTGCCAGTAGTCGTAGGGCGTGAATACCAGGCTGCCCAGTATGGTTCCCACAATTCGATTGGCCTTCTTACTCCGAAAAAATGATCCGTGACCGCAATCATGAAATATAATAAACATACGGACCAGGAAACCTGCGGCCAGGAAAGCCAGTCCCAGGGTGAGCAGGTAGGAGATGCTCAGGCTGTAATACATGGCAACCCAGAGCAGTATATAGGGTCCCAGGGAATTGATGATCTGCCAGATACTAAGTCTCACATCAGGTTTGTTGTACTTGCCCACTACCTCTATCCAATTCTGCTCTTTTCCCATATTAATAGAACAAGTTAGACTAATATTTGGTTCTCCCCGTTCTTTTTGAGAGGAAACTAAAATTCATTTTACTACTTTCATGCTGATATCAAGTCCTATGCGACGGATCGTATCCATACTTGTATTCCTGCTGGCTTCATTCTTTACCCTATATGGCCAGAGCTGGATCATCCAGGGTAGCATTGAGAATGCTGAAGAGGGGCCGGTACTTCTTGCTTCCTTTTACGGCGATCGTTTCAGGGTGCTTGACAGCATGGATACAAGCTCCGGATTTTTCTATTTCATGCTTTCCGAAGATGCTCCAACGGGCATTTACAGGCTTATCTATTCCGACAGAGTTGATAGTGTCAGGATGCAGAATCGCAAGGTTGAATTCATCTTCAACAGGGAGAATCTGGAACTATTCATTTCTTCCACAGATCTGGGCCCCGTCATATATTTTGAAAATTCTCTTGAGAATCAGGTGTACCGGGAATTTATGGAGTTTGAACTGGACTATGAGGCGCAGTTGATGTCGCTGTACCCCCGGCTCGATCCGGTGCAGCCAGAGGAAGCACAGGATGCGGTGGAAGAATATGGCAGAATTCAGAGGGAGCGGGAAAGCTTCATGGATTCCATAAGCGGGCTCTATCCCGATCTATATGCGGTGCAGATCATGAATGCGTTCAGGTCTCCCCAGATTCCGGGAGAGCTTTCACATAATCAGCGTATTGACACTCTGAAAATATGTTTCTTTGATCCTGCGGGCATTGATAAGCCCGAGCTGCTGTTTGCACCAGTCTATGCCTATAAATTAATAGATTATCTTTCTCTATACAAGGATTATGCGCTGGCAAAGGAAGAGCAGGAGGCTGCCTTCATCGAGGCGGTGGACCATATTATGGTGAATGTATCCATGGATGAGGACCTCCGAAGTTTTGTTGTGGAATTTCTACTGGATGGATTTGTTATGCTCGATATGGAGGCTGTCCAGGTGCATATTGCTGATAACTACCTGGATGAGTCCTGTGAATCCGATATTGTGGAATTGGTACTCTCCAGGATGGAGGGGTATAAGCAAATGCTACCCGGACAGCATGCTCCCGATATGGTATTCCGGGATGTGGAGGGTAAAAATCACCAGCTTTCGACCCTCGGACATAGCTATGTGCTGGTCGTATTCTGGTCAAGCACCTGCCATGCCTGCAGCAAATTGATGCCTGAGCTGAACAAGTGGTATCTTTCGGCTGAGGCAAGAGACCTGGAGGTGGTGGCCATATCCATCGATACATCCGCTGCTCATTTTGAGCAAGCCTACCAGCTCTTGAAACCTGAATGGATTTCGGTGCATGACCCCCTTGGATGGAACGGGAAGCTGAGTGCCGACTACAATATTTATGCGACTCCCTCCCTTTTTCTGCTGGATCGCAACAGAACCATTCTTTCACGCCCCGCCAGTTACAGACAGTTTATTAGGGCCCTAAAGAAACTGGAAGATTAGTCCTTCTTTTTACGGGTGAAACGGCCCTTACTCTCCTGCCAGCTCTCTTCCCAGTCCTGATACAAGCTGGGTGTGGGATGGCTTCCGAACCAGATGGGCAATCCCCGCTCCCTGAAATGGGGATGTTCCACTTTTCCAACCAGCTCTGCCTTTTGGAAGTATTGAGGGACCCGGTCCGAATAGCCCACATAGATCATGTATTCAAGGGCGGGCGACCTGGGAATCCACTCCATGTACGCATCATTGAAGCTGTATACTTCCGGATAGCTCCTGTCCGGGCGATAGTAGTCCATGGCTCCCGCGCAACCGTAGAATTCCCCGTAGACCAGGGTTGCCGATTTGACAGAATCGGGCAGCGACTCATAATAGGTCCAGACTTTATGTCCCAGCTCATCCCAGCCCACCATATCGGCAAAATCCTGGGGCAGTTCATGGATCTCCCCGTCTTCCCACATAAACATAACTCCAAGGCCGAGTTGATCCATTTTTTTTCCATAGGCCACCAGGCGGTCCGGTTTGTAAACAGGCAGGCTGAGCGGAAGGGAGAAAATGCCGTTACTGACCATCAGGGCCAGGATCACCCAGGCAAGCCATCGCCGGGGCCGGGCCGACCATTGTTCCCAGGCGATGCCACCAAAGACCAGCAGGATGGTATAGGCTGCTATGGTGTAGTAGAATTTACCCTTAAGCAGGATGATCAGCAGCAGGGTAAGGCCGAAAGCCCATGCAAAAACCCTGTACTGGCGATGTTTCTTATTGAAAATAAGCCAGATCAATCCTCCCACCCAGACCGGGACCGCGGGCAGGTGCATAAATAGCTGGGCCATTAGAAAGTCTTTCAGCTGCATATTACCCAGCTGGGTATCGGCCAGTTCACCCATATGGGAAATCACCGGCCAGTTATGCATATGCTGCCAGTACAGGTTGGGCAGAATCAGCAGCAGTCCGCCGGCCAGGGTCCAGGGCAGGTACTTCGACCAGAGTAGTTTCCGGTGCGGACTGATCACAAGGGCTGCAAGAAGGGCCGAGGCATAAAAGACTATGGAATACTTGACCAGCCAGCCCAGGGCCAGCACCGGGATCAGCCAGAGTAACTTGCGTGGCTCCTGTGTGCGTATGAGCTGGAAGACCACTGCCGCGGCCAGCAGCCAGAAGAGGTGGTTAAAGACAGTGGGTTGAAGCAGGGAAGCTGTTCTGAGAAAGGCGGGTGATAGAAAGATGGCGGTGAGTCCGATCACCTGGGCCATGACTCCGCCTTTCAGCTGTTTGATCAGCCAGCCAGCCATAAAAAGTGAAATGATGCCAATCAGGGCCGGCAACAATCTGACGGCAAACAGGCTGTCCCCCCATAATATGGTATGCAGGCGTGTCACAAAAGCCACCAGGGGAGGGGTGCTGAAGTAGCCCCAGTCCAGGTGCCTGGACTGGGCCATATAGAGGTAGGCATCGCGCTGAAAGCCGTAATTGGTGGCTGTCAGGATATGGGCCATGAACTTGGCCAGGGCAAAAAGCAGGATGATGCGGTATTCACTTATCCAGGATTTAATTTTCCCCATCGTTCTTCTGGTTTTTTAAGCGCTGGAAGTAGTCCCTGGAGGCCCTTAGTACATGGGGAGATAGCAGCAGGGCAGATATCATGGTGGGGAAGGCCATCAGGGCATAGGCGCCGTCGAAGATGCCCACCACGGTTCCCAGGGTGGCTGTGGCACCCAGGGGGATGGTGATCAGGTAGAACCACTTGTAAATATAGCTGTGTTTTGCTCCGAAAATGAAGGAGAAACACTTGGTGCCATAGTAGGGGAAGGAGAGCATGGTGGAAAGGGAGAAGACCGCAACGCAGATGGTGAGCAGGTAGGCGCCTATTCCCGGCATGGCCAGCTCAAAAGCATCGGCGGTCATGGTGATCCCGTCGGATTCTCCTGCATTCCAGACCCCGGTCATAATCAGGGCCAGGGCGGTCATGGTGCAAACCACGATGGTGTCCACCACAGGTCCCAGCATGGCTACCAGCCCTTCGCGCACCGGCTCATTGGTTTTAGCCGCACCATGAGCCATGGGGGCCGTACCAATACCAGCCTCGTTGGAGAAGGCGGCCCGCCTGACTCCGGTAATCACCAGGGCCCCCAGCGAGCCCCCCAGCACCGATTCGGCACTGAAGGCATCCCGGAAGATCAGGGCAAAACTGGGGCCTATGCTGCCCGTGTTTGAAAAAATGATGTAGAGGACCAGAAGCACATAAAGGGCGACCATCAGTGGTACCATGCGCCCGGTGACCTTGCCGATCCGCTTGATGCCCCCGAAAATCACCACTCCCACCAGGAGGGCCACAATAAGGCCGGAGATGAGGTCCGAGCTAAATCCCGCTTCCACATGGTTGGGGATCAGTACCACATCGCGGACCACCTGGGTAAGCTGGTTGACCTGGAACATGGGCAACACGCCAATCATTCCCATCACTGAAAAGAAAATGGCCAGGGGCTTCCAGTTCCGTCCCAGTCCCTCCACAATCACATACATGGGTCCGCCCTGCAACTCCCCCCTGGAGTCGCGTCCCCTGAACATCACAGCCAGGGTACAGGTGAAGTATTTGGTGGTCACGCCCAGCAGGGCACTCACCCACATCCAGAAAATGGCACCGGGTCCGCCCATTGTAAGAGCCAGGGCTACACCCGTGATGTTCCCCATTCCCACCGTGGCTGCCAGTGCAGTGGATAGCGCCTGGTAATGATTGATTTGTCCGGGTTCATCGGGGTCATCATATTTGCCCCGCAGGATGGCAAGGGCATGCCTGAAATACCTGAAAGGGAGCATCCGGGAATATAGCAGGAAGAAGAGCCCGCCCCCCAGGAGCAGGATCAGAAGGGGAGTGCCCCAGGCCAGGTCCGAAAAACCTGTGATTAGTCTTTCGGTTACAGAAATGCTGTCAGCCTGCACAAGTGGATCGTTCACTTCGTTCATTCTTTACATTTAGTCCACGATCCCCATTTTTTTCATGAGAAAGGAGGCGTTCATATTGGTGGCAATTCCCCGGCGGATGGTATAGTCAAAACTGAGCTCCATGTCCTTTATATAACTTTCAAAGCAATAATTCACCACCTGCCCTGCATGCGCATTTTCAAGCTCACCCAAACTTAGATCATGGGTGGCGATGAAGCAGCGTACGGGGTAAGAGAGGGACTTCTGTATTAATCCCACCGATCCCAGTTTCTTATCGGTGGTATTGGTACCCTTCAGGACTTCATCCAGCAGGATCAATACCGGTTTTCCACTCTCCATTTCTTTTACAATCAACTGCAGTTTCTTGATCTCTGCCAGGAAGTAGGACTCCTCATCTTTCAGGGAATCGGCTGTACGCATACTTGAATGAAGGCCCATATAACTGCAACGGAAGCGGGTGGCACACACGGGGCAACCCGCATATCCCAGGACCATGTTGACCCCCATGGACCGGAGAAAAGTCGACTTTCCTGCCATGTTGGCACCTGTAATTACCACAACTTTCTCCCTGGTGATCAGCAGGTCATTGGTGATTCGTTTCTGATCCGGGATCAAGGGGTGTCCAAGCCCGCTTATTTCCATGCCATCATCCTGCTCAATAAATTCGGGCATCCTGAAACCGGGGTGGTTCCAGGCAAAGCCCGACAGGCTGATCATGGCATCGGTCCAGCCTGTGATTTCGATCCATTCCATGATTTCCTTCCGGTTCTTTCTTTTCCATCGCTCAAGCAGATGAAGCATAATAAAATCAAAAAGGAACAGGCCATTTAACAAAAAGCCAATAAGCATGTTGAGACGCTGGTCAAACAGATGCAAGAGTCTGGACAGTCGTTTCACCCGAATCGTTCCTTCCCGGGCTAATTTGCTTCTTTTCTGAAGATCGGGATGACTAAAAGAAGTCTGGGCAATCTCCTTCAGAAGTCTTGCATAGCCTTCAAGCAGCCCATGTTTTTTGGAGATGGCTTCCTGGTATTTCTGTGTGCGGAGCAGGAAAGGGGAGAGGACCATCATGTTAAACAGGAAGGGGTAGAGCAGGAGTTTGAACCGGGAGGCATCGAAGATCATCCCAAGCAGGATAAGCAATGTAAAGAGGCTGATGCCCAGGGCCAGGTAGAACAGCCAGGGATATTTATTTATATAGGTAGTGCTGTCTATCCACCGGGCGATATCCTGGAGATCCTCAGGTTTTTCTTCAACCAGCTCCCCGCTGGCTGTATAATGCTGCCTGAAATCGATCCGCTCTTTCAGATCGTCTGTGATTTGTTGCCGGTTCAGGATGGTGTCTGCCGAGCCCGGTTCACGGCTGAGCATAGCTGCCAGTATCTCGCTGCCCTTTAGTGTGGAACTTCGGTTGAGGTATTGAAACAGGGATCCCTTACCAAACAGGTCCAGGTCGTGGGCCCAGGGATGCGAGGTGTCGGTATGCTCCGATCCGTCGGGCAGATCATGGAAATCATGCTCCAGGCAGGCCAGTTCCTTCTCATTGAGCAAGAGCAATTGCCGGAGCAGATCCCGTTCACCTTTGTGTTTATTAAAAATGCTTACCAGGGAAAGGAAAAGCACAAGCATCAGGCCCGAAAGCAGGTAGAACAGGCCGGCATCCGTTTTGATTCCCAGCACGAGCAACCAGACCATGGCGATGAGTGCCAGCAGCCTGGCCAGGGAAAACAGGTTGATCCGCCTTGTTTGACGACGGACAGCCTCAGTAAAGTGGCTGATTCTTTCAGAATAGGTACTGGAGAGATGACCCCTGGACATATGAATTTGATTTTTTTTAAAGATAGAAAAACCCGCTTAATGAATGACAGGGCTTAGGGTTGGCGCAGCTCAATCTGCTCAAGCCGGAGCTTATAGTAAACCGGATATCCGGTGGAGGCATCGTGAACCGGCTTGCCATCGACGGTTTGCCTTTGTTGCCAGATAATCGGGGTAATCCCTTTCACTCTCTTGCTAATTACCTGTCGATCGGCGTCATAGGTCCAGTCTTCGTGAAAATACACAGAAAGCAGTTGTTGCGGCGGATCGTAAAATTCGGGCAGGGGATTCCGGGCAGTGATAAGAGCGATGAAATCTTTCTGGAGTTTCAACACCTTTTCTTCCCGGATCATGGGCATGGCTTCCTGCTGAAGATCCAGGAAGGAAAACTCATAGGAGATGTTTTTTATGCGAAGCTCACCTTCAGCCGGAAGAACAGCTTCTGAGCTGTCTTCACAGGAGATTCTGTGGGCATCTACCTTTTTTGACATGGAAAAGGTGGCTTTATTCAGGATCCAACGTTCCATGAACTCCACCTTGCATCCCGACTGCCTGTTCTGATTCAGTTCGGCGGGCAGGTCCACCATATCCACTACCTGATGCGTGCCTTCCTGTCCTGATAAGGGATTAAGAGCCGGTAAGGCCAGCAAACTCAAGAGGGTTATCAGGATCTTTTGTAAGCTAGACATGATTATTCTCTTTCAGGAAGTTTTCCGCAATTTCCGCCTCCCCCGAACTTGAAAGGTATTTTCACACCCAGGTCAAGGCTCCATCCACTTCCGGTGTAGGTGATGCTTGAGGTGGCAGGAAGATCAGGAATGGAATTCGTGACCTCGATCTGTCCCACATCCAGGTAGCCCTGCATATAATTCACATAGAGAGTGGCGATCAAAGGGAATTCCATGGGTAGCTTATACTCCACACCGGTTCCCAGCCGGAGCACCGGAGCAAGCTTTTTAATTCCGGAGGCGGTATAGGCGGTGGTGGCATCCACCGCTCCGCCGGAAGCAGGTGAATTGTAGGTGAAGGCATCGGAACCTTCATTATATGCGCCCGAGGAAAACTGGGCCAGGAGGGAGGCACCGCCATAGATAACTGCATGGATCTTTCCTTTGTAGACATCGTAGAAATACCTGAACCGAAGTGGGATTTCCAGGTAGAGGGGTGCCGACATCCTGGTCACAAAATCCACTTCGTGATCGTACATCAGTGCATAGTGGGTACTGGATCGCTGATAGTTGGCACCGAGGTCCACACCCAGTTCATTTGTGAGCATATAGCCCGCATAGAGGCCCGTATGCAGATTGGAATAGCGAAAGAAGCCGCGATCTTCCATGGGTCTTGGCCCCACCGCCGGATTATTGCTTGAAAAGGACCTCCAGAGCACACCAAGCTCCCCGCCAAAATAAACCTGGCCCCTTCGTTCAATACCTTTCCCGTCGTATACCGAATTTTCCACGCGTTTACGTACCCGGTAGGATTTCTGCTGCCAGATGTTGCTGAGTGGGATATTCAGTGCCAGGGTAGTGATCAGCGAGTTGCCTTTTGAGGTGTAGTCAGTGGAGGAAGTGATTGCAGCTTCATCCGTATAGTCCAGTGTATAGCGCGTGGCAGGGCTTCCCAGCAGGCCGGTCATATAGGAGAGATTCAATGAGCTCTGCCAGGAATTGGAAAACCTAAGGCTGATCCCCAGTCCGATTTCAAGCAGGTGAGAAATGGTTTGCTCAGTTTGTTCGAGTACATCGTAGGAGAGGGCGGTACCATCGGGTGCTGAGAGAACGCTGCTGGCTTCATAGGGGGTGCCGGACTGGGTATCCCTGTTATAGACATAGCCCATTCTTGGAGTGAAATAGACCGGGTATTCGCCTGGTTTTATCACGTATTCGGCCCTGAGGGGAATCAGGAATGAGCTGGATGCGAGCCAGCTACTCTGGTTTGGGCGATCATCAATCATATTGATCCCGTCGTTGCGGGGGGTGTAGAGGAAGCCGGTGCTGATGATGAGATTTGGGATGATCTCCTGTCCCACGGTGATGCCCGACATAAAGCTTCTCACATTGGCATCCTGGAAGTATCCCCCGGGATCACTCACTTTTATCATGCTCCATTGAGGACCGGCCTCCACGGTGAGCCAGGTTTTTAGCTGGGCATGAGCCTGTAAACTCAGCAGACTGAAGAATACTGCTATGGCAACTGATCTGTAAGATTTCATTCACGAAAGTTATTTGCTACTCTTAAAACGGAGCAAGACAGAGATCATTGTACTCCGGAATCCAAGATAAATAAAAAGGGCTAGAAGGTCATGGTGAAGATGGTCTCTTCATTGGGCGTCGATTTGGCTGTGATGGTTCCGCCATGCAGCCTCAGGATCTGCCTGGAGAGGCTGAGGCCGATACCCGATCCGTTTTGCTTGGTGGTAAAGAAAGGGATGAATATCTTATCAATAACCTCGTCCAGGATTCCCTGGCCATTATCGATCACCTGGATACTGGGCCGGCCACGTTTGTTATAAAACCCCCTGATCTGGATTTTTGCCCCAAGGCGTCCTTTCAGTGCCTGGACGGAGTTTTTTATCAGGTTGATCAGTACCTGCTCAATCATCTGTTCATCGATCTGTACCTCAATGGTGTCTGGCTCCACACTGGTTTCCATCAGGATGTTCTTTCTTTCCACATCCTTTTTCATAAGGGTTTGCACATGGCCAATTAATTCCTGCATATTTACCACTGAGAAATTTGGTTCCGGGATTTTGGTCAGGCTCCGGTAGGTCTCCACAAAATTCATCAGCCCGGTGCTTCGCTTGTTAATGGTTTGCAGCGCCCCCTGAATTTCCTGGATGATTTCCATATCCATTTCCGGCATTCCCTTTTCACCCGAAGAATAGGGCTTAACCATGGATTCAATGGTAGAGGAGAGCGAGGAGATGGGTGCTATGGAATTCATAATTTCATGGGTCAGTACCCGGATCAGCTTTTGCCATGCTGCAGTTTCCTGTTCTTCAAGGACATTCTGGATGTTCTTGATGGTGCTCAGAAGGATCACCTTGTCCTTTACCTTGAATTCGGTGGCAAAAATGGCCAGCTGCAGGATATCTTCATCATCCTGTACTTTCACCAGTTTGTTTTCCCCCGGATTGATGCTCAGCAGGGTATTGGCCAGTTTCTCGCTGAGCGAACGAAGGGAATTGATGTTTCTGAGGCTGCTTACCTGGAAAAGTTTCTTGGCGGCCGGGTTGATCATCTCCACAGTTCCATCGCGCTGATAGGCCAGAATACTCACATCAATGCTCTGAACGATACTTTGCAGGTAGTGGAAATGTTCTTCCCTTTCCGACCTGACCTGCTGGAAGTCCTTCATCACATCGTTGAAGGCTTCATTGAGCTCATCAAATGAGCTGCCACCATCGCTGATCTGGAAGGTCCGTGTGAACTCCGAGTAGCGGATCGATTCCAGGAATCCCGCCAGCTCCCTGTTGGTCCGGTCCACATACCTGATCAGCGACCATACCTGGTAGATAATTAAACCGGCCACCAGAATGGGCGTAAAGGTAAAGGTGCTGTTCAGTGTGATAAACAGAGCCAGGCAGGTGGCGGTAAGCAACAATACCCTGAGGACGATATTAAAGCGAAACTGTTTAAAGGCCATGCTTTTCCATTCTTCGGTAGAGTGATGTTCGTGTCAGTCCCAGCTGAGTGGCCGCCTGGGTCACGTTTCCCTGGTTCGTTTTCAGAACTTTTTCAATAATTGTTTTTTCAATGTCCTCCAGGTTGTAGGACTCCAGCTCCAGTCCCCCGCTGCTTTTCACACCTGAAGAGAGGATGAAGTCGTCGGGTCCCAGGCTGGTGCCATCGCACATGATCACCGCCCGTTCGATGGAGTGCTGCAGCTCCCTGACGTTTCCGGGCCAGCTGTACTGGTTCAGCCTTTTAATGGCAGAGGACTGGATGTTCCTGATGGGTTTCCGGTATTTTCGGCTGTAAATCTTCAGGAAATGATCGGCCAGAAGAGGGACATCCCCGGTGCGGTCCCTGAGTGCAGGCAGGTGCACCTCTACTGTATTGATGCGGTAGAGAAGGTCCTGGCGGAAAATACCATCGGCCACATCCTGGTGAATATTGTTGTTGGTGGCACAGATCATTCTTACATCTATGGGAATGGGCTTGGTGGAACCCACCCGCATGATTTCGCGCCTTTCGAGCACGGTCAGTAATTTTGACTGGAGCGGATAGGTAAGGTTGCCGATTTCATCCAGGAAGAGGGTGCCCGAGGAAGCTATCTCAAAACGGCCCTGCTTCATTTTATGTGCATCGGTAAATGCCCCTTTTTCATGACCGAAGAGTTCACTTTCGAACAGGGTCTCCGGAATGGAACCCAGATCCACACTGATAAAGACTTCATCCTTCCGGAGAGAATTCCGGTACAGGGCCCTTGCCACAAGTTCCTTGCCCGTTCCGTTTTCTCCCAGGATCAGCACGTTGGCATCGGTGGCCGCCACCTTTTTAATGGTGTTGAACACTTCATACATCTCCGGCGATTGTCCCACGAAATCGGTGTAGGGCTGATCCAGTACGGCACTGATCTCCTGTTGCTTGAGTTTGAGATTCTGTGCCTGGATGCGGGTGCGCCGCAGGCTGATGGCCGAATTAATGGTGGCCAGGATCTTCTCGTTTTGCCAGGGCTTCAGAATAAAGTCGGTAGCCCCCATTTTAATGGCCTTCACCGCTTTTTCCGCATCGCCATAGGCAGTAATAAAGACCACTACGGCCTGACTGTCAATCTCCAGGATCTGTGAAAGGGCATCAAAGCCCTCCTGGCCGCTAATGGCATCTTTGGTGAAATTCATATCCAGCAGGATCACATCCCAATCCTGTTTTTTCATGATCTCAGGGAGGCGTTCGGGACCCGAGAGGGTCTCAATTAGTTCCACATGGGGACGCAATAACAACTTCAGGGCAAAGAGGATGTCTTCGTTGTCATCCACTGCCAGAATTCTACCTATTTTTTGTTCCATCTTCAGTATTTAAATGCATTTGACCTCTAAAGTAATCAAAAAGAGTGCCTTATTTGTTAAATAATTCAGGGTCAATAGAATATAAATATAAAGATAGCGAAATATTATAACGATGTGTACGAATTCGTACATTAAAATCCCAAAATCGAACACTTTTTTTTCTATTCATCCGGACAGGCAAATGCTAAGACGCAGTATGACAGAATATTATGACATTTGGCACAGAAAGTGCATTACTGTCGCGTAAATAAATTCACTGAATATGACTGAACAAGACGGAATGGACCGCAAAATCGAGAATAAGGGCTTTTTATCCCGTAAAATGATCTGGTATCTTCTTTTTGGAGCCCTGATGCTTGCCGTACTGGCTGTGATTATTTTTGGAGACAAGAGTTCCAAATACAATGTGGATGTATCTCGCATCACCATAGAAGAGGTGAAGCAGGATGTTTTCCAGGATTATATTACCGTGCAGGGAACCGTGGAACCAATCACCACCATCTACCTGGATGCAGTGGAAGGCGGAAGTGTTCAGGAGATCCTGATTGAAGAGGGGAACATGGTGAAGAAAGGGGATGTAATCCTGCGCCTGATGAACGATAATTTACTGCTTGAAATTACCAACAGTGAGGCCCAGGTGGTCAGGGCCATCAATGAGCTCAGGACAGCACGTTTGCAGATGGACCAGACCAGGTTGAACTATAAGCAGCAGATTATTGAACTGCAGATTACGGTCCAGCAGGCCAAGCGGGCTTATGATAATAACAAAATACTGAGGGACCAGGATCACATATCCAGGGAGGAGTATGATCAGAGCCGCGAAGCCTATGATTCATCAAAGGAGCTTTACGAACTGGTCCTGGAGAATTTCAGGAATGATTCTTTATACAGATCCATTCAGATCAACTCGCTGGAGAAATCGGTGGAAAGCATGGAGGCCAGTATGGAAATTATCCAGCGGCGCATGGAAAACCTGAATATCAAGGCCACAGCCGACGGAGAACTGGCTTCCCTGAATCCCGAGATCGGGGAGGTGGTGACCTATGGTACCAGGGTAGGGACCATCAATATTCTGGATTCCTATAAGCTGAGAGTGGATATCGACGAACACTATATAGCCAGGATACAGCGTGATCTGACAGGGGAGTGTGATTTTGCAAGCGTCCCCTATACCGGCGTAATCACAAAAATCTATCCCGAAGTTCAGAACGGTCGTTTTGCCGTCGATATGGTATTTACCGAGGAGGTTCCTCCACAGATACGGATTGGACAGACTTCCCGGATCAGGTTGCAACTGGGTGAATCAAAAGAGGGTGTCTTACTCACCAAAGGCGGATTCTACCAGACCACCGGCGGTCAATGGGTCTTTGTGCTGGATGAATCGGAGGAGTTTGCTGTGAAGCGTGATATCAGTATCGGGCGTCAGAATCCCAGGTACTACGAGGTGCTGGGCGGTTTGGAACCCGGAGAGAAAGTGATCGTTTCCTCCTATCAGAACTATGCCGATCATGATAAGCTGATGCTGAAACATAACCGTTAAACCTGTAGAGATGAAGAAGATATATAATATTACTCTAGCTCTTCTGCTCACATCACCCCTTGTATGGGGACAGTCGGAAGAATTGGAGCAGTCGCTGACCCCCTGGAGTCTGGAGCGCTGCATTGATCAGGCCATCCAGTACAACCTGCAGGTAAAGCGCCAGGAGTTGCTTATGCAATCGACCGAACAGGATCATCGTCAGAGTAAGATCGAACTTTTCCCCAACCTGAATGGAAGCATAGATCACCAGCTGGGAGCCGGCCGGGTACTGGACCGTGGAACCTATGAATGGGTAAACACCAATGTAAGTCAGGGTGACCTGGGTATGCAAAGTGAGGTAAACCTGTTTAATGGCTTGCAGGGCCTGAACAGCATGAAAATGTACAAGGCCAACTATATGATGAGCAAGGAGGACCTGGACGCCATGGAAGATAACATTACCATCCAGGTCATGACAGGCTATCTGGACCTGCTCAGAAACCAGGAACTGGCTGATGTGGCGGAAAAGAAGGTGGAGGTAACCGGGCAGCAGGTGGAGCGTATGGAGCGCCTGGTGGAAGTGGGAAATGAACCCAAGGGAAGGCTTCTGGAAGTAAAAGCTCAGCACTCAACGGCCAAGCTCACTTATACCCAGGCCTTAAATTCAAGGGAAATAGCCAGGCTTACCCTCATGCATGTGATGAACATCACCGATGAGCAGGGCTTTAGCATTGAGACACCCATCCTGCCGGACCCTTCAAGTGTGGAGATCCCGGATCTGGATTCAGTGTTCCGCTATGCCGTGGCCAATCTGCCCCAGGTGAAGAGCAAGGAATATGGCATTGAGGCCATGGAGCGTTATGTGGCCCTGCAAAAGGGACAGCGTTCCCCGAGGCTTTTTGCCCGTGGCCTGATTTACTCCAATTACAGTAACCAGTTGATCAACCCACTGGATCCCGACCCCGCAAATCCGACCATGGACTATCCCACCGGTGACCAGATAAAAGATAACAGATATATGCAGGCTTCCATGGGGCTGGTTATTCCTATTTTTAATCGCTGGCAGGTACAGACCAGTATTAATAAAGCCAAGCTGGACCTGCAGGATGCAGAATACCAGTACGACGATGCTGTCCTGGTTCTGCAGCAGACCCTTCAGCAGTATCATACAGAAGCTCTGGCCGCCAATGATAACTACAATTCGGCACTGGAGGCCGTGGCCAACAGCGATGAGGCTTACAGGTTTGCCGAGGAGCGTTTCAGGGTGGGGACCGGAACTGCGCTTGAGCTGCAGGAGGCGCGCAACCAGCTTTATGAATCCACATCAGATATGATATCCGCCAAATTTGTCCTGATATTTTATTCCAGGATCCTGGATTTTTACATGGGTAAGGATATTCTGTTTTAGGAGTTGATCAGAGAAATCTTATTTTTGTGACAGCACAAACAGTCCTGTCCCAATGAAAAGATTTCTTTTTTTCCTGCTTTTCTCCATATCGGTCGGTCTGCACGGCCAGGTAGTAAATTTTGCGAAAACACTTCCTGAACGTGCCTGGAGTGTTGGCCTCACACCTGCCTATCATTTTGATAACAATGTTGTGGCCTTCGATGCAGGAGGTGCCTCCATCGCACTGAATGGGGGATATGGTTTACTCTATTCGCTGGATGTGAATGCCCGTTATATTTATTTCTTTAATGGTGCCGATTACATTGGAGTGGATGCACAATACCTGATTCATGAAGCCCGAAAGAGCTATTTTTCTGCCATTGGCGGATTTCATTACTGGGATGAGTTCGGCATGGATCTTACGGGTCTCTTTACCTACATGCTGCAATATGAAATCAATCTCTCCATCGGTCTGGATTTTGATCTGAGTTTTGCAGCGGACCTGAATCCCAGGTTCTGGATACCCCTCAATGTGGGCTTCAATATCAACGAGATGCTTTTCCTCTATGCTGAATACGACCTGCCCGTCTCCGATTTAAGCTGGGGTATTGTGGCCATTGGGGCCAACATGGTATTCCGTTAGCAAGGACTAGTCCTAGTTGCCAGTGGCCTCGTAAACCAGCTCTCCCCCGGAATAGGTCGCCTCTACCTTGATTCCGAAAAGTTCATGCTCCGCTGCGCTCATCAGGTCGGTTCCGGTTATGACCAGGTCGGCCAGTTTACCAGGCTCGATACTCCCTTTAAGTTCCTCTTCAAAGCCAGATCTGGCCGCCCAGATGGTCATGGCACGCAATGCATCTTCCCTGCTGATTGCATTTTCAGGCATATAGCCCTCTTCAGGGTAGCCCGCCTGATCCTTGCGGACCACTGCGGCGTAAAAACCAAAGAGCGGATTGATGCGCTCCACCGGGAAATCACTGCCATTGGGTAACCATCCGTTTTCTTCCAGCAACTGCCGGTAGGCGTAGGCTCCCTTGATCCGCTCACTTCCGACCCTGTCTTCCGCCCAGTACATATCTGAAGTGGCATGGGTGGTCTGTACCGAGGGTATAATGTTATAGTCCCCGAAATAATGAAAATCGTCGGGATGGATGATCTGCGCATGCTCAATGCGCCAGCGCCGATCGTTCTTTCCCCCCAGGATACCTGCATATATTTTCAGCGTTTCCCGGTTGGCACCGTCACCGATGCAATGTGTGGCCACAGCGAAATTATTTTCATAGGCCCTGCGGCAATGTTTCTCCAGAACGTCAAGCGGAGTGACATACAAACCCAGGTTTCCGGGATCGTCCGAGTAAGCTTCAATCATCCGGGCACCCCTGGATCCCAGGGCTCCGTCTGTAAAGAGCTTGATGGTGTTCACAGATAGATAATCGGTCTGGTAGGGTCCCTTTTCCACAAAGTGAGTGAAATTCTCGCTGGAAGGGGAGAGCCAGGTATTCATCCGGATCTTCAGAGAACCAGCCAGGTGAAGAGAATCGATTAACTGAACCACAGCACGGGAGAGACCAGCGTCCATCACCGAAGTCAGACCCACGCTGAAGCAGTTCTGCTCTGCCTGTTTCAGGGCCTGGATCATATCTTTTTTTGTGGCGCCTGGTATCTTTGAACCCACCAGGCCAATGGCATTATCCACCAGAATCCCATTGGGCTCTCCATTACTGAGCATCACGGTTCCGCCATCCACTTTTGAATCAGCTCTTACTCCGGCTATCTCAAGCGCTTTGGAGTTGGCCCAGGCAGCATGACCGTCAATGCGCCTCAGCAGAACGGGGGTGTTGGGGAAGTGCTTGTCCAGCATGCTCTTATCAGGGAACTCCTTCACCTCCCAATCGTTCTGGTCCCAGCCGCGCCCGGTAATCCAGGCTCCCGGATGATCTTCCCGGAAGGCTTTTAATACCTCAATAATCTCCTCCACAGAAGAAGTGCCGGCCACATCCACGGCATTCAGGTTCATCCCGTAGCCGAAAAAGTGACAATGCGCATCGATCCAGCCGGGGTATACAAACTTACCTTCCAGGTCACGAAGCTCATCTGCACTGAATTTCTTCGATATTTCATCGGAACTTCCAACTGCTATGATCCGCTGGTCTTTAATGGCGATGGCCTCAGCAAGGCTGAACTCGTTGTCGACGGTATAGATTATTCCATTTGTAAGAATCAGGTCGGCCTGGTTCTTCTGGCCATTACAACTGATCAATAGCATAATAAAGATTAGGGAAAGACTCAGGCTTGTGCGCATAATTTACAGGTTTGCAACAAAAATAGCATTCTCATATTATTTTCCCCATTTTTGCGTTAAGAACTCAAGCATGATGGGTAATCGCAGCTTTTTGTTTTTAGTCCTGATCCCGGTGGCACTCTGTTTTTCATGTCAGCCGGAACGCAACTACATTGAAGACAATGAGGCCCGGCTTGAATTTACCCTGGATACCCTCTTTTTTGATACGGTATTTACCACCATCGGGACCACTACAGAAGCCTTCAAGGTAAAAAATCCCCATAAGCAGTTTATCCGGATCGATGAAATCAGGCTTGCCGGAGGGGCCTTCTCCGTATTCCGCATCAATGTGGATGGAGAATCGGGACTGCGTTTTTCCGATCTGGAACTTGCTCCACGCGACAGTATGTATGTGTTTGTGGAAGCCACCCTGGATCCCAATGACTCGGATGATATTCTGCGCATCCAGGATTCCATTGTATTTGAGGCCAATGGGAACATCCAGGACATTGATCTGGTGGCCTGGGGACAGGATGTGCACATGATTGGAGGAGAGGTGATTGATCAGTCCACCACATGGAATGCCGGGAAACCCTATCTGATTATTGATTATGTGTATGTGGATTCCCTGTCGACACTTAGCATCGATCCGGGAGTCAGAGTCTATCTGCATAAGGATGCCCTGATGGTTGTGGAGGGTTCCCTGCAGGTGAATGGCACTTTGGAGGAACCGGTCAGTTTCGGAGGTGACCGGCTGGAAGAGTTTTATGATCATTTACCCGGTCAGTGGGGATTGATCTACCTTAGCGAAAGCAGTCACAGCAACCGGATCTCCCATGCTGAGATTATGAACGGCACCATGGGGATCCTGATCAGCGCCAGCCCGGAGTCGGGATTAATGCCCGATCTGGAAATTGATAATACCATCATAAACCGCATGAGTTCCACCGGGATCTATGCCTTGAATGCATCTGTAAAGGGAAGCAACCTGGTAGTGGGTGATTGCGGGGGTAGCTGTGTGGCGCTGAATTATGGAGGCGATTACTTCTTTAGCCATTGTACTTTTGCGAACTACTGGCCCAATGGTTTTTCCAGCAGGAGATTGCCGGCTGTTTTGCTCAGTGATTACTTTGTAAACTATGACGAGGACGGAAACCTGGTGCTCTATGCGGATGGCAGCTTTGATAATGCAGAGTTTAGCAATTCGATTATCTACGGATCCCAATCCATGGAACTCTTGATCGATAGTTATAACAATCTGCAAATGAACTACCTGTTCGATTATTGCCTGACGCGTATCAGCAGTGATAGCCTGAGCTACCTGGAAGATCCTCTCATTACCAATATCATAAACAATGAGGATCCACTTCTCGATTCAATCCCCGTTGTCTATGAACTGGACAGCCTCTCGCCGGCCATCGATGCCGGATGGCCCGCCCATACTGTGGAATTTCCCTTTGACCTGAATGGAAACAGCAGGCTGGATGACGATGCCCCTGATCTGGGGGCCTATGAATGGATGGGAGGGTAAGCTGTCCGTGACAGCCTGATCCGTCAGCAGGCTGATCTGATGCCTTTTGTTCCATTAAGTCCATATGAAGTGGTTTTTCTTTTTCTTCTTTTTCGTTTTGATATTGAAGTGCGCCCTGGATCTCAGTGCCCAGGCCGGCACAAGGGGAGATTTTTGTTTTATCTGGTATAATATGGAAAACCTGTTCTATCCGGAGAATGACTCCATACCGGGCGATGATGAGTTTACTCCCGGGGGACCCCGTCACTGGACCTGGTCCAGATACAGGAAGAAGCTTACTGCCATAGCCAAGGTAATCATTGCATCGGGGAGGGGTGAGGCACCCGAACTGCTAGCTCTGTGTGAAGTGGAAAACGCGCTGGTTCTGGAGGACCTTGCCAGACATCCCATTCTGGCACCCTACCACTATCATGTCCTGCACAAAGAGAGCCGCGATCACCGGGGGATGGATGTGGCCTGCCTGATTCGCAGCGGGAGGATGAAATCCTATCAATGGAATACCTATCCCTTTAAGCTCCCTGTCCGGTCTACCAGGGATATATTGCATATCACCCTATGCCTGGACAGCGATACCCTGGATCTTTTCCTTCTTCACCTGCTATCCAAATATGGTGGTGCAGGTGCCACAGCTGAGCTGAGAAGAAATCAGGCCGCCCAGGTGGTGGAGCTTATGGATTCTGTATATGCCAGGAGGAGCCGGCCACTGATTCTTGCAGCGGGTGATTTCAATGAAGAGTACCAGGGCTATTCCATGGAGCCTTTTAGAGCTGCCAGATTTGGAGGGGATTCCCTCAGGCCCCTGGTTCCAGGTCCCGGGATCAGAACCTATAAATACAGGGGAAGATGGAGACCCATTGACCAGGTCCTGCTCATACAATCCCTGAATCCCGGCTCTGTAAAGGTCAGTGGCCTGAATTTGCCGCCCTTGCTGACTGAAGATCTGAAGTATGGGGGCATTCAACCCAGCAGGTGCTACGAGGGATTTCTTTACAGGGGCGGGATCAGTGATCATTTGCCCCTTGTGGTGGATTTTACTACTGGTCTCTTTTAAGTTCCTGATGGACAGTAAGTCCCAGAGCCTTACCTTCCTCCAGCATCAAGCCATAGGCCGCCTCAAAATCATTGGGGATCTTCCCATCTAGGATGGCCTCCTTGATTGCATTTTTGATGGTGCCCACCGGACGTGAAGGAGGGATGCCGAATACTTTCTGGATATCGTCTCCCGAGATCGGAGGCTGGAAGTTCCGGATAGAATCGCGTTCTTCCAGTTCAAGGATCTTTTCCCTTACAATCCCGAAGTTCTTCAGGTGCCGCCTGACTGTTCGTTCATTCTTGGAAGTTATATCGGCTTCGCAAAGAGTCATCAGGTCCTCCAGGTCCTCGCCGGCATCAAAAATCAGTCGCCTGACAGCTGAGTCAGTGACTATTTCCTGCGACAGGACTATGGGCCGAAGGTGGAGCTGAACCAGCTTCTGGACGTATTTCATTTTTTCATTGAGCGGAAGTTTCAGTCGCCTGAAGATCCCCGGGATCATTTTAGCCCCGATAAACTCGTGGGCATGAAAGGTCCAACCCGTGCCGGGTTCAAATTTCTTGGTCCGGGGTTTGGCAATATCGTGAAGTAATGCAGCCCACCGAAGCCACAGATTATCTGTTTTAAGGGCGATGTTATCAAGGACCTCCAGGGTGTGAAGAAAATTATCCTTGTGATGCATGGCGTTCACCTCCTCCACTCCTTTCATCTGCTGCAGCTCAGGAAAGATAATTTCCAGCAAACCGGTTTGTTCCAGCAGCAGAAAACCTTTACCGGGCTTATCAGAGGCAATGATTTTATTAAGTTCATCGCTGATTCGTTCCTGGGACACGATCCCGATTCGCTGACGGTGTTGATGGATGGCATTCAGTGTTTCTGCTTCAATGCTAAACCCGAGCCTGGTGGCAAAACGAATTCCCCGCAGCATTCTGAGGGGATCGTCCGAGAAGGTGCGGCAAGGTTCAAGGGGGGTGGTAATAAGTTTTTCTTCGAGGTGTTTAAGTCCCCCGAAGGGATCCAGCAGCTCTCCATAATCCTTGGGATTCAAAGAGATGGCTAATGCATTGATGGTGAAGTCGCGCCGGTTCTGATCGTCTTCCAAAGTGCCATTCTCCACCAGGGGCTTCCTGGAGCTGCGCCTGTAGGATTCCTTCCGGGCCCCGACAAACTCAACTTCGGTATCGCCCCATTTTAGCATGGCTGTTCCAAAGTTTTTAAATATGCTGAGGGGAAGCTCTTTCCCGATACTGCGCTTCACCTTTTCAGCCATCTCGATCCCACTTCCAATCACTACAATATCAATGTCCCTGGTGCCGGTTGCGGATCCTGAAATAAGCAGATCCCTGACGAAACCGCCGATCACATAGGAGGGGGTTCCCTCTTTTGCAGCAAGGGAAGCAATGATCTGAAAAACTTTATGATTTAAGTGCTCTGAGAGGTTCATGATAAATTAGCTGGAACAAAAATACAATCTAATACGTAATAACAGTGCATTAACAAACATGGAGTTTCGATAATTTTTATCTATTTTCGAGCATTAACCATGGAATGAACCTGAGCCAATGGCTGGTCTGAAATTAAATGCCTGTTTGTGGCACCTGGACCCGGCTGTGACTGATGATGTGCTGGCTACCCTGAAAGGGGGAAAGTTTGATGTCAGGTATTGTCATTGCACGGAACGTGAAGAGGTGAAGAAGAAGCTGATCAATGATCCTCCCGATCTGATCATTTCTGATTTTGACCTGCCCGATCATCAGAGAGCGATGATTGAGGAAGAAATGCAGCCCTTTATGTCGGAAATCCCGCTGATATACCTGGTGGGGGAGAAGAATGTGCGAAAGGCTGCCGATACACTGAAGTCAGGGGTATGGGATTTTGTTCAGAAAGAGCAGCTCTATAAATTGGTTCCCTCGGTGTATTCCTCCCAGAAGTACGCCCTTGTATTCAAAAAGCGGAAAGAGGCAGAGCAGGCACTGAGAGAGTCCAGGGACAGGTACATGTCCATCTTTAAATCGGTTCACGATGGCATCCTGCTTTTTGATTACGAAACAAGGGAGATTTCAGATTACAATCCCCGTTTGCTTGAGATTTTTGGAGTATCGGAGAAAGATATGGAGTCACTCAGCCTGGACGATTATACGGCGATCGACGAGGGTTATACCAGGGAGCGTGTTAGAGAGTTTATTAAAAAAGCAGTGGGAAGTGGTCGTCCGGTTGATTTTGAATGGCGAAACATTAAAAAGTCAGGCGAAAGAATCTGGACCTATAACTCCATTTCTGTGGTCCGGATCGATGAGAAACCCTATATTCTACTGGTTACCAGGAATATTGATCAGCAGAAAAAACTTGAAAGATCCCTGACCGA
>Ga0180436_10000321_pt1 | contig 49964 bp, 45 predicted proteins | sample SS_ome_2_FD_132434 | JGI IMG/M metagenome (GOLD analysis project Ga0180436, IMG submission 132434) | Hypersaline lake sediment archaeal communities from the Salton Sea, California, USA - SS_3_S_2 metaG | ecosystem: Environmental > Aquatic > Non-marine Saline and Alkaline > Hypersaline >...
CCCACCAACTTCATTCGCAACATCGTTATCGACGACCTCGAGTCCGGCAAGCACAGCGAGATCGTCACGCGCTTCCCACCCGAGCCGAACGGGCACCTGCATATCGGTCACGCCAAGTCGATCTGCCTGAACTTCGGCATCGCGAAGGAATTCGGCGGTCGCACGAACTTGCGCTTCGACGACACCAACCCGCTGAAAGAGAACGAGGACTTCATGAACGCCATCATGGAGGACGTTCGTTGGCTGGGCTTCGAATGGGACCGGCTGTGCCATGCCTCGGACTACTTCGAGCAATTGTACGATTTCGCCGTGCACCTGATCGAGCACGGCAAGGCCTACGTGGAGGAACTCAGCGCCGACGAGATCCTGGAGTACCGCGGTGACTGGATGAACAACGAACCCGGCCGCGAGAGCCCCTGGCGGAACCGCCCCGTCGAGGAGAGCCTCGACCTGTTCGCGCGGATGAAAGCCGGTGAGTTCGAGGACGGCAAGTACGTGTTGCGCGCGAAAATCGACATGGCGTCCCCCGACCGCTTCATGCGCGACCCGGTGATGTACCGCATCCGCAACGCGTCGCACCATCGCACCGGCGACGAGTGGCACATCTACCCGATGTACGACTGGGCGCACGGCATCTCGGACGCGATCGAGGGCATTACGCATTCCATCTGCACGCTGGAGTTCGAAGAGCACCGGCCGCTTTACGAGTGGTTCCTGGAAAATATTCCCGCGCCCAGCATGCCGCGTCAGATCGAGTTCGCGCGGGGCAACCTGGACTACACCGTGATGAGCAAGCGGCGGCTCCGCGAGCTGGTCGAGGAAGGACACGTGAACGGCTGGGACGATCCGCGCCTGCCGACCCTGGCCGGGCTGCGACGGCGCGGCTTTACGCCCGAGGCGATCCGCGCGTTCTGGTCGGACATGGGCGTTTCCAAGTCGAACAGCATCATCCCGATGGGCGTGCTCGAGAATTACGTGCGCAACGATTTGAATGCGCGGGCGCCGCGCACCATGGCCGTGCTGGATCCGCTCAAGGTCGTGCTGACCAACTTTCCCGGGGGCGAAACCGAGTGGCTGCAAGCCGCGGTTCATCCCCAGGACGAGTCGATGGGCTCGCGCAAAGTGCCGATGACCCGCGAGATCTGGATCGAGCGGGGCGACTTCATGGAAGATCCGCCACGCAAGTTTTTCCGGCTCAAGCCGGGCGGGGAAGTCCGCTTGCGCAATGCCTTCATCGTTCGGTGCACGGACGTGATCAAGGACGCGTCCGGCGAGGTGGCGGAACTGCACTGCAGCTTCGACCCCGAGACGCGTTCCGGCATGCCGGGGGCCGACCGCAAGGTCAAGGGCACGATCCACTGGGTTTCCGCCGAGCACGGCGTGCCGGTGGAAGTGCGGCTCTGCGACCGCCTGTTCACGGTACCCAACCCGATGGGCGAGAAAGAACACGATTACCGGGAGTTCATCAACGAACACTCCATGGACGTGATCCGCGAGGCCTACGTGGAACCCGGTGTCGCCGCCGGCGAGCCGGGGGATTTCTACCAGTTCGAGCGCACCGGCTACTTTTGCCACGATATCGAGGATTCACGCCCGGAACGTCCGGTGTTGAACCGCATCGTGACCCTGCGCGATTCCTGGGCGCGTATCGAAAAGGAACTGGCGCAGAAAAAGCGCTGATTCCTCACTCGCGCCGGGCCGTGACTAACCGCACCCCCGGCGCCGGTCCATAGTCTGCTAAACTCGTTCCGGTTTCTGCTGGAGGAGATGGAAATGGGTGGTTGGATTATCCTGGCGATTCTCGCCGCGCTCGTTTTTTTCGCGATCACGATCTACAACCGCCTGGTCGCGTCGCGGAACCGCTTCAAGAACGCCTTCGCGCAGATCGACGTGCAGCTCACCCGGCGCCACGACCTGATTCCGAACCTGGTCGAGACCGCCAAGGGGTACATGAAGCACGAGCGTGAAACCCTGGAAGCCGTGATCAGCGCGCGCAACGCGGCGGTCAGCGGCCTCAAGGAGGCCACGGCGGATCCGACCAACCCCGAGGCGATGAAACGGCTCGCCGCCGCCGAGCAGGGTCTGTCGGGCGCGCTGGGGCGCCTGTTCGCGCTGTCCGAGGCCTACCCGGACCTGAAGGCGAACGAGAACATGATGCAGCTCTCCGAAGAGCTGACCACCACCGAGAACAAGGTGGCTTTCGCGCGCCAGGCCTACAACGACTCGGTCATGGATTACAACACGCTGCGCGAGTCCTTCCCGAACAACTTCTTCGCCGGCTGGTTCAATTTCCAGGCGGCCGAGTTGCTCGAGATCGAGGACGAAGCCAAGCGCGAGGTGCCCAAGGTCAGCTTCTGACCGGCGGCCCAGTCGCCTGAAGCCTGAACACGGGGTCGGCCTTGAATTTCTTCGAGCACCAGGATGCGGCGCGCAAGCAGTCGCGCTGGCTGATCCTGACCTTCATCCTGGCGGTCGCCGCGATCGTCGTCGCCGTCAACGGCGTGATCCTGCTGGCGCTCGGGCTCATTTCCTTCGACGCCGAAACGGCCAGCGTGCCGTTCCGCGACGTGGTGCGCCAGAACCTGCCGACGCTGGCGATCGCCGCCGTCGTCAGCGTGGCCTTTATCCTGCTTGCCAGCCTGTACAAGATGAGCAGCCTGCGTGGCGGTGGCGGGGAAGTGGCGCGTTCACTGGGTGGTACGCAGGTGGACAGCAGTACGCGCGACCCGCTGAAGCGCCGCCTGTTCAACGTTGTCGAGGAAATCGCCCTGGCTTCGGGTGTGCCCGTGCCCGAGATCTACGTGCTCGACCGCGAGGCCGGCATCAACGCCTTCGCCGCCGGTTACACGCCGTCCGACGCCGCGGTGGCGGTCACCCGTGGCGCACTGGAACAACTCGACCGCAACGAGCTGCAGGGCGTGATCGCCCACGAGTTCAGCCACATACTGAACGGCGACATGCGCATCAATATCCGCCTGATGGGCACGCTGTTCGGCATCCTGGTGCTGGCGCTGATCGGGCGGCGCATCCTGATCCATTCCCGCTTCGTCGGCGGTTCCTCCCGTAACAACGGCGGAGCGGCCATCGTGCTGATCGCGATCGGCCTGATGGTGGTCGGTTACGTGGGCCTGTTCTTCGGCCGCTGGATCAAGGCGGCCGTGTCGCGCCAGCGCGAGTACCTGGCCGACGCTTCCGCGGTGCAGTTCACCCGCGACCCGACCGGCATCGGGGGCGCGCTGAAGAAAATAGCGGTGTATAGCAATTCGTCCTACCTGGACGCCGACACCGAGGAAATCAGCCACATGCTTTTCGGTGACGGGCGCAAGATGCATTTTTTCTCCACCCACCCGCCGCTGGAGCGCCGGATATCCAGGGTCGATCCCTCGTTCCGGCCGGAGGAGCTGACACGCCTCGCGGTGAAGCTGCACCGCGAGAAGGAAAAAGCGACGGAGCGCGCCGAGCAGGAGCACAGAGCCCGCGAGGCGTCCGGTGGGGGCGGGGTGTTCACCGCGGATTCGATCGTCGGCGACATCGGCTCTCCCGACTGGGAGCGCATGCTAACCGCCGCGGCGTTCGCGGCGGCGATTCCGGCGATCATGGACCGCGCGGTGCACTCGGCCGAATGGGCGCCCGAGGTGCTGTTCTACACCTTGCTGGACAGAGATCCCGACATCCGCGAGCGGCAGCTGATGTCGATTGCCGAACGCATGGGCGCCGAGAGCGAAGGCCGCGTTCGCGCCTTGCTCGACGCCTCCGGTCCGGTGCTGGCCGAGCAGCGCCTGCCGCTGGTGGAGCTGGCCTTTCCGACGCTCAAGCAGCGCACGCCCGAGTTCTTGACGCAATTGCTGGAGACGGTCGATTCTCTGATCGCGGCGGACGGCCGCACGGACGTGTTCGAATACCTGCTGGCGCGCTCGCTGACGTCACACCTCTGGGCATCGCAGAATCCGCACCGGGTGCGCATGGCGGGCAAGGGCACGCTCGAGGCGGCTGAGCGGCAGGCAGTCGACGTGCTGGCCGTCCTGGCGCGTTACGGTAACCCGGAGTCGGCCGCCACAGCCTTCGCTGCCGGCGTGGCGGCCTTGTCCCTGCCGGAGACGACGGCCCTGCCGGAGCTTGCGGACTGGGTCGAGTCGATGGACCGCGCCCTCCCGGCGCTGGACCGGCTGAAACCTGCCGACAAGGAACGGCTGGTGCGCGCGATGGCCGCGGTCGTAATGCATGACGGCCGCATGGCGGCCGAAGAACTCGAATTGCTTCGCGTGGTTTGCGACCTGATCCACGTGCCCCTGCCACTGCTCACAGACTCGCGGCGAATTTCTCCGCGATCATGATCGTCGGCGCGTTGGTGTTGCCGGACACGAGGGCCGGCATCACCGACGCATCGACGACCGACAGGGCCTCGATCCCGCGCACGTTCAGGGAGGGATCGACCACCGCTTCGTCGTCGTTTCCCATGCGGCAGGTGCCCACCGGGTGGTACACCGTCTCGGCCTTGCGCCGGATGAAATCCAGCAGTTCCTCGTCGCTCTGCCGGTTCGCCCCCGGGAATACCTCTTCGCCTGCGTACGGGGCAAAGGCCGGTTGGGCGAAAATTTCGCGGGAAAGCCGCGCGCATTCGATCATCACGCGGCGGTCGTAGTCCTCGGCGAGGTAGTTCGGCTGGATGGACGGCGTCTCTAACGGATCGGTGCTACGCAGGCGAATCCAGCCCCGGCTCTCCGGGCGCAGGGCGCAGGCGTGAATGGTCATGCCGTTGCCGGGCAGGACGTTGCGGCCGTGGTCGTCAAGGAAGGCCGGGATGAAGTGCAGTTGGATATCGGGGCGGTCATCGACCGCGTGGCGACTGGCGATGAAGGCGCCGGCCTCGGCGATGTTGGAACTGGCCGGTCCATCGCGCCGCAGCAGGTAACGGACACCGGCCGCGAGTTCGTTCAGGCCGTCGTAGCTGATCGGCTCATTGCAGTGCACCAGCGTACAGACGTCGAGGTGATCCTGGAGGTTGCCGCCAACCCCGGGCAGGTCCTGGGCGACGTCCAGGCCATGCTTCGAGAGGTGTTCGGCCGGGCCGATACCCGACAACATGAGCAGCTGGGGCGTATTGATCGCGCCACCCGAGAGAATGATCCGACCGCCGTGCGCTTTTTCCGGGCGACCGCCGCGGCGGTACTCGACGCCGACGGCGCGTTTTCCGTCCAACAGGACATGGGTGGCCTGCGCGCGGGTGCGCACGGTAAGGTTCGAACGCTTCATCGCGGGCCGCAGGTAGCCCACGGCCGTGCTGCAACGGCGGCCGTTGCGTTGGGTCACCTGGTAGAAATCGACACCGCGCTGGCGTGGGCCGTTGAAATCGTCGGTGCGTGGGTGACCGGCTTCCACGCCGGCTGCCACGAACACGGCCGAGAGGGGGTTGGTGTGACGCAGGCGGCGCACGCTGAGTGGGCCGCCGACCCCGTGGTATTCCGAAGCACCCAGTTCGTGGTCCTCGGATTTCAGGAAAAAGGGCAGGACTTCGTCGAAAGACCAGCCCGGCGCGCCGTTCGCTGCCCAGTCGTCGTAGTCCGTGCGGTGACCGCGGCAGTAGCACATTGCGTTGATCGAACTCGAGCCCCCGAGCACCTTGCCCCGGGGCCAGAACATCCGCCGGTCGTGCATCCCGGGAACGGGATCGGTCTCGTAGCACCAGTTGACGGCCCTGGAATCCGCCAGCTTGGCGAAGCCGGCCGGTACGTGGATGAACGGGTGCCGGTCGGATCTGCCCGCTTCCAGCAGAAGCACGCGGTTGTTGGGGTCCTCGGACAGGCGGTTGGCCAGTACACAGCCGGCGGAGCCGGCCCCGACGACGATGAAATCGTATTCCATGCTGCGATACTCCGGGCGGACGCTCCTCCACTGAACGATACCCCGGTCCGTGCCCCCCGCAAAGTCCTGCCGTCTGAATTCGAGAGACTCATGACGCCGGTCAAGAAAGGGTATAATTGCCGGCCCGGTCAGTATCAGGAATCCAGCAGTGACCCTCACCAGGATCTCGTTATCCAACCCCGTTGCGGTCATCGTGGCCTGCATTCTGGTTGCGATCTTCGGCCTGATCAGCCTCAGCCGCCTGCCGGTGCAGATGACGCCGGATATCTCGCGCCCGGTCATTTCGGTCGAGACGGCATGGCGGGCGGCCGCGCCGAACGAGGTCGAGTCCGAGATCATCGAGCAGCAGGAGGACGTGCTGCGCAGCACGCCGGGCCTTGAGCGCATGCAGTCCTCCGCCAACTTCGGGCGTGGCTCGATCAACCTGGAATTCGCGATCGGCAGCGACATGAACCGTGCCCTGATCGAGGTCATGAACCGGCTGAACCAGGTGCCGCGCTACCCCGTGGACGCCCTGGAGCCGACCATCAGCGTCGGCGGAAGCGATTTCGACCGCGTGATTTCGTGGTTCACGATAACCACCAGGCCGGGCAACGACCGCGACATCGCCAGTTACCAGGATTTTATCGACGATACGGTGATTACGCGCATCGAGCGGGTTCAGGGCGTTTCCCGAGCCGGGTCTTTCGGCGGCCGGCCTTACGAGGTGCGGATCACTTTCGATCCCTTCAAGACGGCCAACATCGGTATCGACCTGACCGAGGTGCAGGCCCAGCTGGGCAGCAATGCGGACGTCTCCGCCGGTTTGAACGAGGTCGGACGCCGTGAGTACACCATTCGCTTCAGCGGTAAGTACGAGGTCGAAGACCTCGGCGACCTGGTACTGGAGTGGCGGGACGGCCGCCCGGTTTACCTGCGGGACGTGGCGCACGTCAGCATGGAAATGGTGGACGTCAGCAACATGCTGACCTCCAGCGGCCGGCCGGCACTGGCCTTTTTCGTGATTCCGGAGACCGGCGTCAACGTGTACGACGTGATGGACGGCGTCAAGGCCACGGTGGCCGACCTGTCGGCCAACGAACTGGACCGCGCCGGGCTCGAGGTACAGCAGAGTTCGGACAACACCATCTATATCACCCGCTCGGTGGGGATGGTGCGCAACAACCTGCTGCTCGGTGTTTCGCTGGCCATCGGCGTGCTGTGGTGGTTCCTGCGCAAGTTCCGCGCCACGTTGATCGTGGCGCTCTCGATCCCGTTCTGCGGCCTGATCGCCTTCATGGTGCTGGATTTCGCCGGGCGCTCGCTGAACATCATTTCGTTGGCTGGCCTGGCCTTCGCGACCGGCATGGTGCTGGACGCCGCGATCGTCGTGCTGGAAAACATCTTCCGGCAACGCGAAGCCGGCCTGGGCGGCGATGACGCTTCCATGCGCGGCGTCAGCCAGGTCTGGGGCGCCCTGCTGGCCTCGACGGCCACGACGGTCGCGATCTTCATGCCGGTGATCTTCCTCGAGAACGAGGCCGGCCAGCTGTTCAGCGATCTGGCCGTGACCATCTCGGCGGCCGTGGTCGCCTCGTTGCTGGTAGCCGTGACCGTGCTGCCCACGGCCGCATCCAACTGGATCAAGGGCGAGGCCATCGACGACCACCACCAGCATTGGTGGCGCTGGGTGACGAACCACATCATGAGCTGGACCGATACCCAGAAGAAACGCTGGAGCTGGGTGGCCGGCCTGACGGTCATCCCCGTGGTCGTGGCCCTGTCGCTGATCCCCTCGGCGGATTACCTGCCCGAAGGCAAGCGCAATTTCTTCTTCGGCGTGATGATTACGGCTCCCGGCCTGGGGGTCGAGACCGCGCGCGAGGAACTGGTCGGCGAGGTCGTCGAGCGCCTCGCGCCGTACCTCAGTGGCGAGAAACAGCCGCAGTTGGAGCGGTACTTCCTCGGCTCTGCCCGCGGCTGGGGCACCTTCATGGGCGGCGAGGCGACGAACCGCGAGGAGTTCGACCAGCTGCTGGCGGTGTTCAACCGCGAGATCATGACGGGTTTCCCCGACACCTTCGGCTTCGTCGGCCGCGCCGGCGTGTTCGGCGGGTCGCGCGGCGGCCGCCGGATCGACGTGGACCTGTCGGCGGAGTCTTTCGAATCCCTCCTGGCGGCCGGGCGCACCGGGTTCTACTTGCTGATGCAGGAAATGCCCGGGGCGCAGATTCAACCCCAACCCGGACTGGAACTGGCGGAGCCGGAAATCCGCCTGTTGCCAGACGACCGCAAGATCGCCGAGGCCGGCTGGAACCGCACCCAACTCTCCACCGCCATACGCGCGATGGGTGACGGCGCTTTCCTGGGCGAGTACTTCGACGGCACGCGCCGCTACAACGTGGTGCTGCGGGCCGAGAACTGGTATTCGCCCGAGGAACTCGGCGCCATACCCGTGGCCACCACTTCCGGCGACGTGATGGCGCTGGGTGAGCTGGTGCGCGTGACGCGCACGGCGGGGCCTTCCAGCATTCGACGCGTCGATCGCAAGCGCACGCTGACGCTGCAGGTCACGCCGCCCTCACAGATGTCGATGGAAGAGGCGCTGGGCATCATCCAGGAGAAGGTCGCCCCGGCCATTCTCGCCAGCATGCCCGAGGACGGGACCGTGAAGTACCGCGGCACCGCCGAGGCGCTCGACGAGGCGCTGACCAGCATGAGCGGCAGCTTCATCCTGGCCGTGGTCATTCTCTACCTGCTAATCTCGGCACTGTTCCGCTCGTTCAAGGATTCGTTGCTGGTAATACTCACCCTGCCGATGGCGACGGTCGGCGGCATCATCTCCCTGCGCCTGGTCGACCTGGCGTTGGCCGGCAGCGGCGGGCAGGCCATGGACCTGCTGACCATGATCGGATTCGTCATCCTGCTGGGCCTGGTCGTGAACAATGCCATCCTGCTGGTCTACCGTGCCCGGGATGCCGAGCGCGAAGGCCTCGGGCGCCGCGAGGCCGTCGAGAGCGCGGTTCGCCTGCGCCTGCGGCCGATCCTGATGAGCACCACCACCAGCCTGTTCGGCATGTTGCCGCTGTTGCTGATGCCGGGCGCCGGCACCGAGCTTTACCGCGGCATGGCGGCCGTGATCGTTGGTGGCATGCTGGTCAGTACACTATTCACCCTGATTCTCCTGCCGAGCCTGCTGCGCATGAACGAACAGCGGCAGGCGGCGGGCAACCCCGTTCCCGAGGCGGCTTGAACCATGAACGCATTTTTTCGTACGTTTCTGCTGATGGCGCCCGCCGCGGTGGCCGCGATGCTCGCTGCCGGCCCGGTCCTGGCCCAGATGGGCGGGCCAGCGACGGTGCGCGTCGCCGAGGCTTCTATCAAGGAAATCGCACCCGTTACGCTGGTGCCTGGCACGGTGGTCAGCCGCAACGACGCCCGGCTGGCGGCAGAGGTGGAAGGCCGGCTGACCAGCGTGGCGGACGTCGGTACGCCAGTCACCCGCGGTGAAGCCGTCGCGACCATCGAGGACACCGTTTTGAGGCTGCGAAACGAAGAGTTGAAGGCGGAACTGACGCGCGCCGAGGCCCGCCTGCGGTTCCTGGAGGGCGAAGAAGCCCGCTTCGCGCAACTGGCCGAGTCGAACCTGGCCGCGGTCACCCAGTTCGAGCAGACCCGGTCGGACCGGGACGTGGCGCGCAGCGAATTGGAAATCGCACGCGTGCGGCTGCGGCAGAACGAGGACAGCCTGGCGCGCACCCGCATCGTCGCGCCGTGGGACGGTGTGGTGGTCGAACGCCTGATGATGCCGGGTGAGCGGGTCGTGATCGGAAGCGCGGTCGTTCGCCTGGTGGACCAGCAGAACCTGGAGGTCATCGCCCGCGCTCCATTGGAGTACTTCGGTTACGTCGAGCGGGGCATGAACCTGGAATTGCGTGTCATGGACCGCGTGGAGAGCGGAACGGTGCGAACCGTGGTCGCGGTGGGCGACCGGAATACGCACCAGTTCGAACTGCGCCTGGACCTGGACGCCACGCCGTTCCCGGTTGGTCAGACCCTGCGCGTGGCCGTGCCCATGTCGGAAACCCGGCAGGTGCTGACGGTACCCCGCGACGCCCTGGTCCTGCGGGCCGAGGGCATCAGCGTTTTCGTGGTGAACGGCGACAATACCGCCAGCCAGGTTGCCGTTACCCCGGGCATTGGGCAAGGCCAGGACATCGAGGTCAGCGGCGACCTGGAGCCGGGTGACCGGGTTGTCGTTCGCGGCAACGAGCGTCTGCAGCCGGGGCAGGAAGTCGCCATCCAGGACAGCTGATGCCCATATCGGCCATGCAGAACCGGTTCGAACGGCTGGTTCGTGTAGAGCACGGCGAGTGGCCGAAGCTGCTGTTGGCGTTCGCCTACTTCTTCTTCCTGCTGGGCGGATATTTCATGCTGCGGCCGGTCCGGGGCACGGTGGCCGCCAACAACAGCGACCTGCTGCACTGGCTCTACACGGCGACCTTCGTCAGCATGCTGTTGCTGGTGCCGGTATTCGGTTTCCTCGTGTCCCGCTTTCGCCGTGGCCGTTTCATCCCGGGAATCTACCTGTTCTTCATCGCGAACCTGGTGCTGTTCGCCTTCGGTTTCGAAGACGAGGCCACCCCCCAGTGGATCCAGCGGGCCTTCTACGTGTGGTTGAGTGTTTTCAACCTGTTTGTCGTGTCGATTTTCTGGAGTTTCATGGCCGACATATTCCGGCCAGGGCAGGCCACGCGCCTGTTCGGCTTCATCATGGCCGGCGGCAGCATCGGGGCGATACTGGCGCCGTCCGTGACGCGCCTGATCGTCGGCATGCACGGGGCCACCGGCGTGATGCTGACCGCGGCCGGGGCCCTGGCCATCGCTACCGGTATAGCCGTCGCGCTGGGGCACTTCGTTCGTTCGGAGCAGAACAACCGGCCGGCGCCCGTGATCGGCGGCAGCGTCTGGGAGGGCGCAGTGCGGGTGTTCCGTTCCGAATACCTCTTGTACGCCTGCCTGTTGATGCTGCTGCACAACCTGACCTCCACTTTCCTGTTCAATGGGCTGGCCGTGCTCGTGAACCGCGAAATAACGGGTTTCGCCGAGCGTACCGCTTTTTTCAGCACGGTCGACCAGGTCGTGCAGGTGCTGGCCTTCGCCTTCCAGTTCTTCATCACGTCCCGCCTGATCGCCTCGCTGGGCATGCCGCGCACCCTCGCAATGGTGCCGCTGCTGTTGGCCGGCGGTTTCGTCTTCCTCGGCAGTTCGATGGGCCTGGTGCTGTTCGCGTCGATGCAGGTGGCGCAGCGGGCCATGAATTACGGGGTGATCGGGCCGGCGAAGGAAATGCTGTTCACCGTGGTAGACCGCGAGACCCGCTACAAGAGCAAGAATTTCATCGACACCGTGGTGTACCGCGGCAGCGATGTCACCGCGAGCTGGATTTTCAAGGGGTTGATGTCGTCGGGCTTTTCACTGGCCGGAATCGCCTGGCTCTACGTTCCGGTACTGGGATTGTGGGGCTTCGGCGCCTGGCGCCTGGGTCAGATCTACAATCGCCTGCGCGCCGGCGCCGACGCGGTCCACAGCACACCGTCTCCCTGAACCTCAGGCCTCGGCCGGGTGAAAGCGCGGTCCTTCCCGCCCTTCGAGGCGCTCGACCGGGCAACCGTACAGCTTCTCCAGTGAATGTTCGTCGAGCATATCGCTCGCCGGGCCGGCGCACCATTCGCCATTTCCGAACAGCATCAGGACGTGGCTGCAATACCTGGCCGCCAGGTTGATGTCGTGCAGGGCGCAAAACGCCGATCGATCGCCGTCCTCGCAGTGTTGGCGGATCATGCCCATGATCCTGAGCTGGTGGCGCAGGTCCAGGTGGTTGGTGGGCTCGTCCAGCAGCATCAACTCCGGCTCCTGTACCAACAGCGTGGCGAAGGCCAGGCGGCGGGCCTCGCCGCCGGACAGCCCGGTCACGCTGCGGTCGGAGAAACCTTCCAGGTCGACGGCTGCCAGCGCCGCATCGGCCTTGCGAAGATCGGCCGGACCTTCGCGTTCCCAGTAGCCGAGGTGCGGGTGGCGGCCGGTCAGCACGGTTTGCATGACACTGGAATCGAACACGTACACGGTGTGCTGCTGCAGCATGCCCAGGTGGCGGGCCAGCAAACGCCGTGGCAAGGCCAGGATTTCACGGCCGTCCAGGAGCACGCGTCCGTGGATCGGCTCGGACAGCCCGGCCAGGCATTTCAAAAGCGTGGTCTTGCCGATGCCGTTGGGGCCCAGCAGGCCCCAGCACTCGCCGGGCCGAATGTCGATTTGCAGATCGTCGACAACGAAGACATCCGCCACGCGGACGACCAGGTCCTGGCAGGCGAGCAGGCTCATTGCCGAACCCTCGCGCGGTTCAGGAGCAACAGGAAAAGCGGCACACCGAGCAGTGCCGTCACGACGCCCACCGGCAGTTGCCGCGGAGCCAGGGCGGTCCTAGCCAGGGTGTCCGACAGCACCAGGAACAAGCCGCCGAACAGCGCGGCCGCCGGGAACAGCACGCGGTGGTCGGAGCCCACCAAGAGCCGCATCAGGTGCGGCACGATCAGGCCGACGAAGCCGATATTGCCCGCGATCGAAACGGCCGTCGCGGTGAGCACCGAGGCCAGCAGGTAAACCACCCACAGCAGCCTGCGCGTAGGCTCGCCGAGGAGGCGCGCGGTGGTTTCTCCCATGGCCAGGACGTTCAGTGAGCGCGCCATGCCCATGCAAACGAGGAAGACCAGCGCGAGCAGCGCCGGCGCCCAGCCCGACAGCCGTGCGTAACTGAGATCACCGATCAACCAGAACAACATGCCGCGGAGGCTGCCGTCGGGACCGAGCGTGAGCAGCAGGCTGATCAGCGCAGCCCAGCCGGACGCCGTCACCACGCCCGTGAGCAGCAAGCGGGTGCCGCTCCAGGGTCCTTCGCCGCGCGCCAGGCTGAACACGATCACGATGGATGCCAGTGCGCCCGCCCAGGCCAGGCCGGGCAGCGCCGCCGTGCCCACGCCGACCATCATGCCCAGCAGGGCGGCAAAGGACGCGCCGCCCGATACCCCGAGGATGTAGGGGTCCGCCAGTGGATTGCGCAGTAAAACCTGCATCAGGCAGCCGGAGAGCGCCAGCAGGGCCCCGACTGTCCACGCCGCGCCGGCCCTGGGCAACCGCAGCCGCCAGACCAGTTCCCCGTGCTCGGAAGCAGGGTTCCAAAGGGCCTGCCACCAGGCGGACCAGCCCAGGTCGACGGAGCCCACGGCCGCCGCGAGCAGAATGCTGGCCGTGGACAGCAGCGCGAGCAGCACGAACAGCAGGCGACGTTGTGCTGTTGGCATCATGAATGAGAAACGATTAACATTCCGGGCAGTAAACGATGGAAGTATCACACGCCCTATTCCGGGCAGGCAAGCGTAAACCATGATCGATCCGGACGGATTCAGACCCAATGTAGCCATCGTGCTGATGAACCATCAGCGGCGCGTATTCTGGGCGCAACGCGCGAACAGCGACGGCTGGCAGTTTCCCCAGGGCGGGATGCGTTCGGACGAAACGCCGGTCGAGGCGATGTACCGTGAGCTGGAGGAAGAAACCGGTCTGCTCCCGGAGCACGTGGAGCTGATCGGTTCCACGCCGGGTTGGCTGCGCTATCGCCTGCCGCGCCGCTACCAGCGCCACTACAGCAAGCCGCTGTGCATCGGCCAGAAGCAGGTATGGTTCCTGCTGCGATTCCTGGGTGACGAGACGGCTTTCAGCCTGGACGCCTGCGATCAACCCGAGTTCTGCCGCTACAAGTGGGTCGATTTCTGGTACCCGGTAGACAACGTCATTACCTTCAAGCGGCGCGTGTATCGCAAGGCGCTCGGCCTGCTCGAACCGATGGCCGAATCCGCGCTGCCCCCGGGCAGCGGTCCCGCTTGATATCCCGCGCGGCTACCCGCATCTGATCGCTGATGTTTTCGCACACAAGCCAGCCCTGCACATTCGGTCGTGACTGTGAGGTCGTGATGATTCCTTCCGGCGACCGTGTCACGATCCCGGCGGGAACGGTCGGTTACATCACGCAGGCGCTCGGCGGCAGCTTCACGGTTTTCGTCGACGGCAACCTGTTTCGTATCGCCGGCATCGACGCCGATGCGATCGGCAAGGAGCCGGTCCTGCCGCCCTCGCTGCCGGACGACGCCACCGAGGACGACATCGAGAACCTGCTCTGGGAGCAGATGAAAACCGTTTACGACCCGGAAATCCCGGTCAACATCGTCGACCTCGGGCTGGTCTACCGCTGCGAGATGTCCCGCGATGGCGAGAACCGGCGCGTGGTGGACGTGACGATGACGCTGACCGCGCCGGGCTGCGGCATGGGGGATATCCTGGTCGATGACGTCCGGTCCAAACTGGAACTGGTGCCGGCCGTGGACCGGGTAAACGTGGAACTCACCTTCGACCCGCCATGGAACCACAGCATGATGTCCGAGGTGGCGCGGCTCGAAACGGGTATGTTCTAGGGCCTGTCGACAGGCCCTAAAAGTCGGCCACTGCTTTCTTAGTATCCTCGATCAGTTCGATCCGCTCGTTCATTCTCCGGGTCAGGTACACAGCGCCGCTCTCGTCCACCACCATCACCTGGTCGAGTCCGAGCTTGCGCGCGACGTCCTCCCAGCCGGAAAGCCCCGCCACCGTGATGGCCGTGGCCGCCGCGTCGGCCAGGATGCCTTCGTCCGCGATGACGGTCACCGAGGCCAGGTCCTTGACCGGCCAACCCGTGCGCGGATCGAGGATGTGCGGGTAGCGGACCTCGTTGTCAAGACGGAAACGTTCGTAATTGCCTGACGTGAACACGGCCTCGTCCCCGCCGGTTTCGAGGCTGCCGATGACGCCACCGCCGGGTGCGCGCACGGCGATGCGCCAGGCCCGTTCGCCGTGCCGGCCGATCGCGCGCAGGTCGCCGCCGGCATTGACGATGGCGTTTTCGATTCCCCGCGCCCTCAACAGATCGCAGGCGATATCGATCGCGTAGCCCTTGGCGATGCCGCCGAAATCCAGTTGGACCGACGGGTTCGTCGAGGAGAGCGTGTTGCCGGCGATCCGGATGTCCAGGCTGGAAGGCCGCTGCGACAGCAGGGACCCGATGGATTCCGCGGCCGGCGGCGGACCCAGGATCGGGTAGTCGGACGTGTGGAAGCCCCACAGGGCCACGAGTCGCCCGATGGCCGGGTTGAACCGCCCCTCACTGCCCGACTCGATTTCCTGCGAGCGTCGAATCATTTCGACGATTCCGGGCGTCGCTTCCACCGCGCGCCCCTCGGCGAACGCCTGGTTGATATCGGTGAGTAGCCCGGGGTTCCACGGGTGCCATTCCTCGTGCATCGCCTGGAAGCGGGCCTGCAGTTCTGCGAATGCCGCCCGGGCCTGGTCATCGTCCGCGGCCCACAGCGTGACGCCCACCAGCGTGCCGAAGACGTAGAAGTCCTGGTGGTGCTTTTCCGGCGCGCGCTCGCAAGCGGTGAGCCAAAGAATGGTCCACAGGATAAAAAAGCCGGTAAGTAGTCGAATCATACGGAGCGGAAGCATAGCAGATGGTTCCAGGCTAATGGCTGACCGGCGTCGCTTTGACCCGCGTCAAAAAGATGAATTAAAAATACCGCTATTCTGACGTCATGGATACGCTGAAAGGCCGCCTGGCGCGGGAACACGAGACGCTGGTCTGCATGACCCGCATTTACTGCGAACAGCATCACGCGGGTCACCCGGACGCGGAGTTGTGCGGCGCTTGCGCCGAACTCATGCGCTACGCGGAACGTCGCCTCGTCAAGTGCCCGTACGGCGAACGAAAACCGACCTGCGCCAAGTGTCCCATCCATTGCTACAAGCCGGCCCAGCGCGAGCAGGCGCGCGAGATCATGCGGTTCGCCGGGCCGCGCATGACCTGGCGTCACCCTGTCTTGTCGCTGTTCCACCTGCTGGACAAGCTGCGCCGCGTGGAGCACCCGATGGAGCGACGGCGCCGCGCTAGGGCGTCCAGGCCAGCGAAAGGTACCAGCACCGACCCGCGGCGTTGAAGCCGAAAGCAGGCTCGTAAACCTCGTCGGCCAGGTTGTCGCCGCGCAGGCTGAGCTGCCAGGCCGGCCGGAACTGCCAGCCGGCGCGCAGGTTAAGCAAATGATAGCTGTCGAGTTGTATGCCGCCGAAGTCGCTGCGTTCGCCGGTGTAGGCCCACTCGAGCCCCAGCCAAGAACCGTTGTCGAAGCGGCGGTCCACGGTGATCGAGGCCTTCTCGTCCGGCCGCCTGAGCAGGGATTCGCCGGTGGCGAGATTCTCGGTGCGTTGCAGCGTGAGGTTTGCGCCCAGGTCCCAATGCGGAAGGCTCAGGCGGTAGTCGGCCTCGATGCCCTCGAGTTTCGCCTCGTCCACGTTCACGGCCTGGAAATCCTGGCCATTGAAGGCGATCAGGTCGTCCACCCGGGTCTGGTAAGCGTAAACGGACAGCGCCGAGGAGTGCTGAGGCCGCCAGCGCAGGCCGACTTCGGCCGAGAGGGACGATTCGGGGTCCAGGTCCGGGTTGCCGGCGAACAGGCCGCCGAAGCCCGGTGAGTACTGCTCGTTCAGGTTCGGCCCGCGGAACCCGCTGCCCAGGCTACCCAGCAGCGTCAGGGTATCGCCGACGGCCCAGTCGATGGCCGCCTGGCCGGTGAAGCGACTGCCGAACAGGCTGTTGTCATCCCAGCGGCCGCTGACCTGGGTGCCCAGCCGGCCTTTTCTGTGGTTCCAGATGGCGAACAGGCCCAGGTTGTTCCGACTCTCGTCCCATGTTGCCTCCGAGACCCCGTTTTCGCGGTACCAGTCCACGCCGAAATTGAAGGTGTCGTCGGTGCCGGCCTGGTACTGGTTTTGCCAGGAGAACTGGAGTCGGTCCGACTCGAAGCCCGTGGTGAAGAAGCCGAAATCCGACTCCAGTTCCTCTGATACGTAACCGGCGAGCAACTGGTACGCCCAGTTGCCGGAAACCCGGCCTTCGAAACCGAGGGCACCGAAGGACTGGCTGAAATCCGATACGCCCTGGTCGAACTCCGACTCGCTGTCTAGGGCCAGCAGGCTGTAGGTCCAGCGGTACGAGCCCGTCGTGGCCGCACCCTTGACGCCAAGGTTGGCGGTCTTGAAGCCGTCGTCGTCGGGGTCGTAGGAGAAACCGCTTTCGTTCTGAGCGGAAAACCCGCCGACGTCGCGGTAACCTGCGTTCAGGCTGATCCGGCTATTCTCTCTTTCGTATCCGATCCCGCCCTCGGCCGAAAAGCTGTCGTAGCTGCCGGCGGTCACCCGTGCGTAGGGGGTCGTCTGCCCGCGCGTGAAGATCTGGATCACCCCACCGATGGCATCCGAGCCGTAAACGCTGGCGCGCGGGCCGCGCACGACTTCTACGCGCTCGACCTGGTTCAGCGGAATCTGCTCCCAGGTGTAGGCGCCGGTGTTGGAGGAAGCGGCGCGCACGCCGTCGATGAGCACCAGCGCGTGGTTCGAGTTGCTGCCGCGGATGAACACGCTGACCTGGGCGCCTGGTCCGCCGGAGCGTACCAGGTCGACGCCCGGCAGTAACCTCAGCAATTCGTAAATATCCTGCGCGGCGGAGAGATCGATGTCTTCACGGGTCAGTACACTGACGGCGGCGAAGCTCTGGTCGATCGATTCGACTTGCCGTCCCGGCGTGACGACCAGGTTCGGCTGCAGCTCATAAGTTTCTAATTCTTCCGCCTGGACGGAAACGCAAATGGACGCCGCGGCCAGCCACGCGGCGAGGCGGTATTCATGGTTGTTCAAGTCGTCTCCCCGGCGCACACCCGCGCATATCGGGCGCTGCGGGGGAGGGGCCGGGGATCTTCCTCGGACCCGGGTTGCCCTCCGCAACGCGGTCACTGCGAACCCTGGGCCGGTCTCCGGACTTGCGAGTCCATCTCTGGGATGCCTGGCGGCGCCTTCCCACACGTCGTGCAGTGGCCTGGCCGCAGGCTGCCGGTCTACCGGCAGACTCGTTCACCGTTGCGGGGGCAGTGCCGGACTTTCACCGGCTTCCCGTTTCACCCGGCAGGCCGGCTTTGCAGCCAGTAGCCTGTTTTTCCGGGCACCCAAAGTATTGGTCCCGCCGCGGTCCGGAAGGACCGGGCGGGACCGGTAGTATAACAGCCCGTGGCTGCCGTCAGGCGGCGTGTTGCGTATCGACCGGCGGCTGGGGTTTGCGGCCGACCGCCAGTTGCTCGGTTGTGAACTCGTCGACCGCGATGATTTCCATCACGAGCCCGCGGACGTGCTCGAGGATCTTCGCCTCTTCCTTGCTCACGACGGACTTGGCCAGGGCGTCCTTCATGGTTTCCTCCCAGGTGATGCCCCCGATTACGCCCTTCTTCTGCGCTTTCAGCAACTTGCGTTCCAGCGGCTCGGCCTGGATGACCAGCGGCAGAGCGTCTTCCATCGTGTTGACCGGGTGCCCGGATTCCGAGGAAGTGAACACACCCTGGCACAGGCGGTCCCGCGTGTCCGAAGGCGTCAGCATGAGTTGGGCGACCCGGTGCGTCAGGCGATCGCCCGGCTCGCGTTCACGCCGGCCGAAGGGGAAGACCACGAAGCGCAGCAGGGGGCGCATCGGCTTGCTCGGGAAGTTGTCGACCACCTTGTGCAGCGCGATCTGGATCTGGTAAATCGCGTCGTGGAAGGCCCAGGCCAGGATCGCCTGGTCGGCGGCGGGCCGGCCCTGCGCCTCGTAACGTTTTAGCATCGCCGAGGCGATGTAGAGGAGGCTGAGCACGTCCCCGAGCCGGGCCGACAGGTGCTCCTTCTGTTTCAGCTTCCCGCCCAGCACGAGCATCGATACATCCGACACGAAGGCCAGTGCGGCCGAGTAGCGCGTCAGCTTCTGGTAGTACTTGGCGGTCTTGCGATCGTGCGGCACGCTGGCGAATTTGCCGAAGCTCAGCCCGAGCACGAAAGCGCGCACCGCGTTGCGGACCGAGTAGCCGACGTGCGAGAACAGCAGGTCGTCGAACTTCGCCACCCGCTCACGCGGGTTTTCGATCCGGGCGGCCTGCATCTCTTTCAGCACGTACGGGTGGCAGCGGATGGCGCCCTGGCCGAAGATCATCAGGTTGCGCGTCAGGATATTGGCGCCTTCCACGGTGATCGAGACGGGGATGCCTTCCCAGGCGCGCCCCAGGTAGTTGCGGGGGCCCAGGATGACGCCTTTGCCGCCGTGGATGTCCATCGCGTCCGTGATCGTTTTGCGGGCCATCTCGGTGGTGTGGTACTTCGCGATGGCCGAAGGCACCGCCGGCTTCTCGCCCAGGTCGACGGCGGTGGCCGTCATGCGCGACAGCGCCGAGGTCGCGTAGGTATTGGCCGCGATGCGCGCCAGGCCGGCCTCGACACCTTCGAAACGGCCGATCGGGAGGTTGAACTGCTTGCGGATGCGGGCGTAGGCGCCGGTCGCGCGGGCAATCATCTTGTTGCCGCCGGTCGAGGTTGCGGGCAAAGTGATCGCGCGGCCGACCGACAGGCATTCGATCAGCATGCGCCAGCCCTGTCCGGCCATCTCGACCCCGCCGATCAGCGCATCGAGCGGCACGAACACGTCCTTGCCGCGGACCGGGCCGTTCTGGAATGGGAGGTTGACCGGGAAATGACGCAGGCCGATTTCGAGGCCCTTGGTGTCGCGCGGGATCAGCGCGAGGCTGATACCGAGGTTTTCCTTGTCGCCGAGCAGTCCATCGGGGTCGTACATCGTGAACGCGACGCCGATCAGCGTGCCGTTCGGCGCCAGCGTGATGTAGCGCTTATCGAAGTTCAGGCGCAGGCCGAGTACTTCCTTGCCGTTGTGTTTACCCTTGCAGACGATGCCGTAATCGGGAATCGAGGTGGCGTCGGAGCCGGCGGTGGGGCCGGTCAGGGCGAAACAGGGGATTTCCTCGCCGCGCGCCAGGCGCGGCAGGTAGTGGTTCTTCTGCTCTTCGGTGCCGTAGTGCAACAGCAGTTCAGCCGGACCGAGCGAATTCGGCACGCCCACGGTCGAAGAGGTGACAGCGCAAACCGAGGAGATTTTCTGCAAAACCGCGCGGTGGGCCAGCGCGCTGAAACCGAGGCCGCCGTATTCCTTGGGGATGATCATGCCGAAGAAGCGCTCTTTCTTCAGGAACTCCCAGGTATCGGGGTGCAGGTCGGTGTCGACGTGCGTGATTTCCCAGGAGTCGGTCATCTTGCACAGCTCTTCCACCGGGCCGTCCAGAAACTGCTGCTCCTCCAGCGTGAGTTCCAGGTAGGGCTGCTTCCTCAGCAGGGTCCAGTTGGGCTTGCCGGCGAACAATTCGCCTTCCCAGCCCACCGTGCCGGCGTCCAGGGCGATCTGCTCGGTTTCGGAGATTTCCGGCAACATGCGGCGGAACTGATTGAGAAATGGTGCGCTGATCAGTTGCCGGCGCCACTCCGTGACGTTGAGCGGGATCGCGACCGCCGCGAAGATGATGCCGATCACTGCCAGGCCGATCAGGGGAACGGAGCCGGTGGCCCCGAACACGACGATGGCAGCAGCCATGGCAATCGTCCAGGTCAGCAGGCGGGTGCCGTAGAAGGCGCAAACCAGCGAGACGGCGATAAGGGTGAGGATCAACAGTCCAGTCATGAGAAGCCTCCGTAAGCGGGGTCGTATCCCTCGCTCGATTCGTCACTCTTTCCAATTCCGACCCGATCGGATCGGACCGGTTCCCGCCATAATCCGGCAGACTTTCCGGTTTCCATACGGTAGAGTATGGGAACGGGGCGGCTACAAGTCAACCTGGCATGCGATAAAGCGGTACACTGTGCGCCTACATAAGGTTGAGCATGCCCCGAGGCAGGGCAAGCCGGTGAAACGAAACGAAAAAGAAACCCTGAATACCGTCGATTGGGAGATGGCGGCGCTGCAACTTGTGGCCGAAGAAGGCATACAGGCGCTGGCGATCGAGCCGCTGGCGCGCCGTATCGGCGTCACCAAGGGCAGCTTCTACTGGCATTTTTCCAGTCGCGACGAGTTGCTCGAGCGCTCGCTGGAGCGCTGGGAGGAGCACGATCGCCGCAACCTGGCGAAGTCGCTCGGCGAAATCGACGACCCGCGCGAGCGACTCGAAACCTTTTTCCGCCGCGTGGGCAAGGAAACATTTACGCACGAGGTTTACAGCGAACTGTGCGCGGCGGCTGGTCACCGGCAGGTGGAGCCGGTTCTGGAGCGCGTGGCCGAGCGGCGCATGAAGTACCTGGCCGCCGCCTACGAAGAGCTGGGCATGGATGGGGACAGCGCACGCTACCGCGCACGCCTGACTTACTCGGTGTACCTTGGCTTCCTGCAACTGCAGCGGCAGCACCAGACGCCGGCGCTGAGCAGCGAAGACTTCGATGCTTATCTCGAGCACGTGATCCATACCCTCATCCCCGCCTGATCGAGACCGGCAGCCGTGTCGCGGCCGGCGGCATTCGCACGCCGGGGTCGAGCAGCGCCTTGGTCTCGGCGGCGCTGCTTTATACTGCGTTTAAACCCCGACACGCTTTCTCCTATCTAATCCAACATGAGCGGAGGCGCCTTGGCATCGCTGGAATCGAGATCCGCGGAACGCGACGAGGACGGTGATCTGGTCAAGGCGGCCAGGCAGGGCGACCGCGCGGCCTTCGAAACGCTGTACACGCGGCATCGCAACCGGGTCTATGCGCTGGTCTGGCGATTGTGCGGCGGCGACCACGGACTCGCGGAGGACCTGCTGCAGGAAGCCTTCGTGCGGGCCTGGCAGAAGCTGGACAGCTTCCGTGGCGACAGCCGCTTTGCGACCTGGCTGCATCGCTTGACGGTGAATGTAGCGTTAAGTGACCGGCGGATTCGCGTCAGGCGACTCGAGCGCGAAACAGCACTCGAGGGCGCCGCGGAACGCACCGCCAGCGGAGCGCAGGACGTGTACGCCGGCACGAACATGGATCTCGAACAGGCGATCTCCCGGCTCCCGGAGCGCGCGAGAACGGTCCTGGTGCTGTTCGACGTGGAGGGCTACAGTCACGCCGAGATCGCCGAGCTGGCCGGAATGGCGGTGGGCTCCTCGAAGGCGCAGCTGCACCGGGCGCGAAAACTGGTCCGCGAAGAACTGGAAAGGTGAGCGAAACCATGAACGAACGTGATCTATTGAACCGATTGGCCGAGTTGCCAAGGGAAATTCCGCCGAGGAACGACCCCTGGGAGCGCATCGCCGCACGGCTCGACGGGCAGGAAGCTTCAACCGCTGAGCCGGCCCGGCGCAGGATGCGCCCGTTCGCGTCCTGGCCGGTCCGCGCGGTCGCGGCGGTCGCGGTGATCGCCGTCGCCCTGTCGTTGCTGCCTGGGCCCGGGACCGGCCCCGAGCAGGCGACGGCTCCGGTCAACACCGTCGCCTCGGTTGCTCCCGCGCGGCTGTCGGGCAGCGAGGTGGAGTACCAGGCCGCTTTCCGTGAATTCATCGCTGTCCGGGATGCGCGTGAACGAATCCCGGCCCAGACAGTGGAAATGATCGAAACCGGCTGGGCCGATCTCCGCCAGGTCGAGGCGGCGCTTGCCGACGCCCTGGCCAAGAATCCCGATGACCCGTTTTTGAACCGCAGAATGCTGGAACTGCGCGCCCGCCAACTAGGTTTTCTCAGGCAACTGGCGGCGCTCGATCACAGCAACAGGAGAATGACCATATGAATGCCCGAGTATTGATTCGACCAATGTTCTGGTGCTGTGCGTTGTTGCTCGTTTCCACGCCGGCGCTGGCGGCCGAGGATATCGACGAAATTCGCGATATCGCGGCCGGCGGCCTGGTCGAAGTGGAGAACGTGGCCGGCAGCATCGAGTTTACGACCTGGGACCGCGACGAAGTGCAGATTCGTGGCCGCTTGGCCGATGACGTGGAGGAGGTGAGAATCGAGACCACGGCTGCCGGTTTGCGGATCGAGGTGCGCAACAAGCGCAATAAGCGGCAGATCGACGAAACACGGCTGTACCTGAAGGTGCCTGCGACGGCGAGCATCGAGGCCGAGGGCGTGAGCGCCGACATCACGGTGGAAGGAGTTCGCGGGGACAGCCTGGTTCTGTCCACCGTCAGCGGTGACGTCGAGGCGGAGGCCTCGTCACGCCGGCTCGAGCTGGCTTCGGTCAGCGGCGACGTGGCATTCGAAGGCGCGGCCGAGCGAACCCGTGCCGAGTCGGTCAGTGGCGACGTGACGCTGATCGGAGTCGCCGGCGAGGTCGAGGCCAGCACCGTATCGGGTGACGTGACACTCGAGGGCGGCCTGCTGGACAGCGGTCGATTCGAGACGGTATCCGGCGAGCTGAACCTGATGGTGGAACTTGCCGACGGCGGCCGCCTGGACTGCGATGCGATGAGCGGCGACATCAACCTGCGGCTTCCCGCAGGGCAGCAGGGCTCCTTCTCCGCGCAGAGTTACAGCGGCTCTATTGGCTCCGAGTTCGGTGACCCGAAACGACACGGCAAGAGCTCGAATGGTTCGATGCTGAAAGCGGAAGTCGGTGACAACGGCGCCCGTATCCGGCTCGAGACCTTCAGCGGCGATATCTCGATCCGCGCACAGTAAACCCACCCTTATGCACGGGCCGCATCACGAGACGCGGCCCGTGCCGTCACCCCTTGCCGAAGCGTGACGAGATATCCTCGCGAGCCGTGCGCAGCAGGCTGTCGCGATCCAGCCCGGACAGGATCGCCCTCGCGGTCTCGCGAGGTCCGGCGTTGCCCCAGGACTTGCCCTTGCTGAACCAGCTCTGCGCCATCTGGCCGGTCAGGTACGTCGCGTACCAGGCCAGGGCCCCCTGGGACGTGGCCGTAAGAGCGGTCGACAGGCCTGCACTGGCCGTTTTCAGCGCGCTGGCGACCAGGTTGACGCCCCAGTACGCTCCCATCAGGGCGACCAGTTGGGCCGAGATGGTCAGCAACAGCTTGGAGGCTTCACGGCGGGACAGCCGGAATCCGTAGACTTCGCCGAGGTGCATCACCAGCGCGATATCGGTCCCCGCCGCGGCCAGCAAGTCCGCGACGGGCACGGGATTGAAGGCTACGAGCAGGCCCTTGGCAAGGCAGTATTTTCGAATGATGCGCTCGGCGACTTTCTTGCGCACCGCGACGATGCGCGTCGCGATTTTTTCATCCAGTTCGCTGGCGAACAGGGAGGCGTTGAGTGCCGAGAGCGCCTGCCCCTCGGATTCGACGATGGCCCACAGTGCGCTCTTGAGTTCATCGACGTCGCTGGGCCGCGAGCGACGGCGTTCCTGCTCCCGGCCCGATGCATCGACCGCGATGACGGTCTCGGGCCTGGGGTCGGCGCTGGCAGCCAGCACCCGGTCGGGTGGCAGGATATCCGCGCATCGTTCCCGCAACCTGTCGATCAGGATGCGGCGCTCCCCGGTCGTGTACCGGTCCGCCTTGTTGAGCACCAGGAGAACCGCCCGCCGCGTCGCGGCCAGGTCGGCCAGCGCCTGGAACTCGCCGCGGGTCAGGTCCGACTCGCAGACCATCAGCACGATATCGGCCCGCCGACTGGCGCGCTCGGCGAGCTCGGCGCGCTGATCTCCCTCGAGTTCGTCGATGCCCGGCGTATCGACGAGCACCACGTTGCCGTCACGGGTGGAATGCCATTCCGCTCGCGCTTCGCTCCGCGTTTCGCCGTGGAGCGGGCTGGTGCTGAACGCGGTCCGGCCGAGCAGGGCGTTCAACAGCGACGATTTGCCGACGCCCACGCGGCCAAAGGCAGCGATGTGAATCTCGGAGTCTCGCAGCTTGTTGGAGATGGCAGCGATCTCGTCGAATTCGTCCGCGAGCTCAGCCCGCACCGACGCAGGGATGGCGGTATCCTCGATCAGCTCGCGAATATTGCGATTGGCCGCCAGCAGGTAGTGGTCAGGCGCGGTCTGAACCGCCTTCCCGGCTGGTGACCGCCATTTTCGCAAAGCGGACTGCACCCGACTCCAGATGTTCATGCAAGAGGTCCTCGAAGGCTTCGGCGGCGGGGTAGGCGCGCAGCTCTCCGCGGCTCGCCATTGTCTGGGCCGCCGCCCGACCCAGGCTGTCGAAGATCATGCCGTAAGCGACGGCGTGAACGACACCACCGGAGATCGTTCCCAGCCCGGGAAAGGCCTTGAGCGCATTGCCGGCGATCGCCAGCGAGAGCGCGGTCATGTTGCGGACCTTGCCGCCTGCCAGTTGGATGAAGGACTCGATTTCGATCTCCTTGACCGGCACGTCGTAAAGCCGTGAAAGCTCGCGGATCAGCTTCGTGGCCAGCACGCCCTGGATGACCAGGTCGGAGCCCGGCGCCACCGCGGCCAGGGCCCCCACGACGGCACGCCGCGCATAACGTCCCACGAGTTCGTCCGCCTGCTGCTCCCGGAACCGGTCGCGAGCCTTGTCGAGTTTTTCGCTGACGAGCATCAGGACGGCAGTCTCGCGCAGGGATTCCATCAGTTCCGGGTCCTGGTCGAGGTGACGCTGGACCGTCTGCCGCAAGGCTTCGACATCCGGGCCCCGGTCGCGGGTTTCGCGCCGTTCGATGCCTTCCCCGATTACGCGTACGATTTCCTCCCGGCCACCCGCCGCGATCGCAACGATGTCCTGTCGCGGCAACCCGGTTTTCCGCCGGACCGCTTCGAGCAGGGATGCCAGTTCTTCACGCGAATAACGGTCGGCTTTGTTCAGAGCCAGCACCAGGGGCTTGCCGAGTTCGACCAGCTGCTGCACCTGCTTTGCCTGGCTGGCCGTCAGGTCGGCGTCGCACAGGAAAATCACCAGGTGCGCCCGCCGGGTTTCCTCCAGCGCGGCGGAATCATCATCCAGGTTAAAGCCGGGAAGGTCGGTGATCACGACACGGTCGCCCGAGGGCGCTTGCCAACTGTAATGACGAATTTCGGCAGTCGTGCCGGCGCGGGGGTCGGAATCGGTCTCTGCCTCGGGAAGCAAGGCGCGAACCAGGCTGCTCTTCCCGCTGCTGACTTCGCCGAAGACCGCCACGTAGATCTCTCCGCTGCCGCGCCGTCGCCGCTGTTCCTGCATTTCCTCGAGTGCGGCGCTCACGTCTATACCCTGCCGGGCCGACACGACCAGTTCCTCCTGCAGCGCCTGAGTGTCCAGCCTTGCCGTTCGATCGCTTCGCTCCGGCTTGCGGACGGGGCGTAGCCAACGCCAGAACAACGCCAGCGTGAGCAGCGGCAGCCCGACCAGCAGGAAGCCGTAACCGACCTGGACCCATAACGGCGCCTGGCGCAGGTAGTGCCAGACCGTCAGCGCCGTTTCGGTGGCGATCAGCACCAGGAACAGCACCAGGAAGGCCAGGATCAGGACGGCGACGGAAATCAGCAGGCGTATCGGCATGAAAACAGAATGTGCGGGCCGGAGACGAGAATATCATGTGCCGGGCGTCACGGTCGCGGTTGAACGAGCCGTGGATCGGTTGTAGATTGAAAACCCTGTGGGCACCGCGCGCCCCGGGCCGTCCTGCTTCAGGGCGGCGATCGCGGTGTTGAATCTAAGGGGCATTCAAATGGGGCAGAACACGCAGTACCACTCGACGGCCATGGTGGCCGCTGAATCGGATTTCCTTCGTCACGAACTCGCCAACGTCCTGCACGGTCTGGCCGGGATGACGCGCCTGCTTAAATCCTCGCATGGCGATGTTGACCGGAAGCACTGGTGCGAGGCCATCGAGCAGGCTGCCCGCCAGGCCTGTTCGTTGCTGATGGATGGGGGCGCATCCGCTGCGCCGGAGATACGGCGGATAGACGGGCCGTCGCTGCTCGAGGCCGTTGTCAGGGCGCACACGCCGGCGGCGACGAACAAGGGGCTCAAACTGGCGCTGGTCACCGCGGCCGGGATGGGCCGACACTGGCGCACGGACGCAGCGCTCCTGCGGCAGGTGCTGGAAAACCTGTTGGTGAATGCGGTGAAGTTCTCCGGGCAGGGCATCGTGGCTCTGATCGCACGCCCCGGGCCGGCCGGCAGATTGTTCCTGCACGTGGTGGACCAGGGTCCGGGTGTGCTGCCCGGCGACAGGCGGAGGATCTTTGGCCCGGGACAGCGGGGGCAGTCGCACAGCGGCCTGCCCGGCACCGGGCTGGGGCTGGCGCTGTGCCGTCGAAACGTATCGTTGCTCGGGGGCCACATCCGCTGCACGGGGATGCGGCATGGCGGTTCCTGCTTTTCCGTTGCCCTGCCGGCCGCGTTACAAGGAGAGGATCGATTCGAGCTTCGCCCTCCCGCGCTGGCGACCATCCGTTATCGCCTCGAGATCGAACCTCCGACGCAAGGAGTGCTGCGTCTCATGCTGGATTCGTTCGGGATCGAGGAGGATTCACGCGATCAAGGGCCTCTGCCGGATACGAAGAGCGGCTTGGTCGTAACGGTCCGCGAAGCAGGAAACGCCCTCGCTTCGGAACGGTGCGAACTGGTCCTGTTTGCCGACGCGCCTGGCGTCGAACCCGTGCGACTGGCCGCGCCGCTGCTCCCGTCGCGCATACGTCGCGGCCTGATCCAACTCGTCCTTGCCTGGCGTTGGTCCTCTGTCAGCCGCGGTGCAGGGACGGGCTGAAGCTGCGCACCTCGTCGATCAACGCGGCCAGGTGGTCCGGGTCGACGTCGGGCGTGATGCCATGCCCGAGGTTGAACACGTGGCCCTCGCCCGGGCCGAAACTCTCGAGTGTGCGCCGTACCTCGCGTCGAATGACCGACGGGTTCGACAACAGGATGGACGGGTCCAGGTTGCCCTGCAGGGCGACACGGTCACCGACGCGGCGTCGGGCCTCGTCCAGGGTGATGGTCCAGTCCACGCCCAGGGCGTCACAGCCCGTGCCGGCCAGTGCTTCCAGCTGGGTATTGCAACCCTTGCTGAACAGGATCACCGGCACCCGCCGGCCTGCGTGCTCGCGTTTCAGGCCGGCGACGATCTTCTCCATGTACTGCAGCGAGAATTCGCGGTAGGCGTCGAACGACAGGGCGCCGCCCCAGGTGTCGAAAATCTGCACACCCTGGGCGCCCGCTTCAATCTGCGCGTTCAGGTAGTCGATGATCGTGTCGGCCAGCTTATCCAGCAGGAGGTGCGCCGTCGCGGGCTCCTGGTACAGCAGTTTCTTGGCCTTGCTGAAGGTCTTGCTCGAACCGCCCTCGACCATGTAGGTGGCCAGCGTCCAGGGGCTGCCGCTGAAGCCGAGCAGCGGCACCTTGCCGGCGATTTCCCTGCGCGTCAGCGACACCGCGTCGGTGACGTACCGCAGCGACGTACCGATGTCCGGGCGCGGCAGGGCCTCGATGTCGGCGCGCGTGCCCACCGGCCGCTCGAACTTCGGCCCTTCCCCGGTCTCGAAATACAGGCCGAGGCCCATGGCGTCCGGGATCGTGAGGATATCGGAAAAAATGATCGCGGCGTCCAGGTCATAGCGGCGCAGGGGTTGCAGGGTGACCTCGCAGGCCAGTTCGGGCGTCTGGCACAGGTTCATGAAATTACCGGCCTGGGCTCGAGTGGCCAGGTACTCGGGCAGGTAGCGGCCGGCCTGGCGCATGATCCAGACCGGTGTGCGGTCGACCGGTTGGCGCAGCAGCGCCCGCAACAGGCGATCGTTTTTCAAATCCATATCGGTTCCTTTTATGTTTCTGTTCAGGGCCGGCTCAGCTCCGGCTTTCTTCGAGGGCCGCCCGGATTTCGTCCGCGTGGCTGTCGCTGTCCACCGCCGCGTCGCCGATGGCGTGGAGCAGCACCAGGCGAAGTCCCGACGCCACGGCTTTCTTGTCCAGTGACAGCGCGGAGGCGAGGGCGTCGACGTCGAGGTCCGCTGGAATGGCGACCGGCAGCTCGAAGCGTGACAACATTCGCACCAGGCGCGTCGACGTACCGGCTGGACAGAGCCCGCGCCGTTCACTCAGGCGAGCGGCCGTGACCATGCCGATGGCGACCGCTTCTCCGTGCAGGAAGCGTCGGTAAGCCGTTGCGGATTCCAGTGCATGGCCGAAGCTGTGTCCGAGGTTCAGCAATGCGCGGATGCCGGCTTCTTTCTCGTCCTGCCGCACGATTTCCGCCTTGTTCCGGACGGAACGCTCCACCAGCGTATCGATCGCGGATTCGTCGCGATCGACAATGGCGCCGGCGTTTTCCTCGAGCCAGTCGAAAAAAGGCGCGTCGCAGATGGCGCCATATTTTACGACTTCCGCCAGGCCCGCGTTGAATTCGCGCGCCGGCAACGTATCGAGCGTGGCCGAGTCGATCACCACGGTGGCCGGTTGGTGGAAGGCGCCGATCAGGTTCTTGCCACGCTCGTGGTTCACCCCGGTCTTGCCGCCCACGGAGGCGTCGACCTGGGCGAGCAGGGTGGTCGGTGACTGCAGGAACCGGATGCCGCGCATGTAGCTGGCGGCAGCGAAACCGGTGATGTCGCCCACCACGCCGCCGCCGAGCGCGACCAGGTTGGCGTCCCGCCGCGCCTGCATGCCGACCAGTCGGTCGATGATGCCTTGCCAGGTCTCGACAGTCTTGTACTGCTCGCCGTCCGGCAGCACGTGTACCTCGGGAGAGCGGTCGGCGAGTGCTTCGAGCAGGGTCTCGAGGTACAGTGGCGCGACGGTTTCGTTGCTCACGATCAGCACGTCACCGTCGCCCAGGTGGCGGCGCCAGCACTCGCCCTGGGCGAGCAGGCCGCGACCGACGTACACGGGGTACCCGTTGGCCGGCAGGTCGATATCGATGGTCTTCATGCGGTGCTTCCGTAACTGCGAATCTTCTGTTCGAGGTCCTTCGCCACCGCGTCGAGACCCCGGTTCTGGGCCGGAAAAACGATCTGGGCGACTTCTTCGTAAAGTGGGTTGCGGTGCTCGGCCAGTGCCTGGAGACGGGCCCGTCGGTCCTTTGTCTGCAGCAGGGGGCGCGAACGATCGCGGCTCAGCCGCCGGAGTTGCTGTGCGACCGATGTCTTCAGGTAAACCACCAGCCCGGTGTCTCTCAGCATGCGGCGGTTTTCCTCGCGGAGCACCACCCCGCCCCCGGTTGCGATCAGCACGCCCTGCCGCCGGGTCAGGTCCGCCAGCAGACGTGTTTCCCGGGTGCGGAAGCCTTCCTCTCCTTCTACGTCGAATATCAGGCTCACGCTGGCCCCGGTATGCGCCTCGAGTTCATGGTCGCAGTCCAGGAATTCCAGGCCCAGGAGGCCGGCCAGGCGCTGCCCGATGGTCGTCTTGCCCGAACCCATCGGACCCACCAGGTATATGTTCGGCCCGGGGCTAGCCATGGCTCGGTGCGCGGGGTGCAAGCGGCCACGAACTTGGGTAAGATTGCCGGCATTCCGGGATTCCCCCGTGGCAGAGTCTTATGATCCGCTTCTTCGTTCTGTTTACAGTTTTGCTGGTGGGCCTTTTCACGCTGGAGATTCTACAGCCGGTCGAAAAGCACGTCATCCTGCCGTTCACTTCCGTTATCGCTGACATCAGCGTCTGGCTGATCCAGGGTTTCGATGACAACGTGATGGCGGTCTCGAACGTAATACGCGACAAGACGACCGGTTTCGGCGTGCGCATCGAGCGCGGCTGTAACGGTGTTGAAGCACTGATCATCCTGTTCGCCGCGATTTTCGCCTTTCCCGCCCCGCTGAAGAGCAAGCTGATCGGTTTTGCGATCGGCTTCGTCGCCATCCAGGGCCTGAACCTGGTTCGCATCATCAGCCTGTTCTACCTGGGCCAGTGGAACCAGGTCGCATTCGAATGGTTTCACCTGTACCTCTGGCAAGCGCTGATCATCCTGGACGCGCTGGTCGTCTGGCTGATCTGGCTGCGCACCTTGCCCCAGGCCAAGGCGCGCCGTGCGCGCGAGGCGGCCGAGCAGGCGAACGCATCCGAGCCGCAGAACGAGTCTCCCGGCCAGGGCTGATGACGTGCTGCTGAGCGACGAGATCATCGGCGAGTTCAATCGCTTCTTCAAACGCGCGCGCGAATGCGGCGAGCAGGAGCCGACCGCGATGGTGCTGGCTACCAGCGACGGCCACGGCCTGGTGACTTCCCGCACGGTGCTGCTTAAAGCGCTGGACGAGAACGGTTTCGTTTTTTTCACCAACACCCACAGCCAGAAAGGGCGGCAGATGGATCGCTGTCCGCGCGCGGCGGCCACGTTTCTGTGGAAATCCAGCGGTTGCCAGGTGCAGCTGGTCGGGACGGTGGCCCGCGTGAGCGACGAGGCGGCCGACGCCTATTTCGCGACGCGCGACCGGCTCAGCCAGATCGGCGCCTGGGCGTCCGACCAATCGGCGCCCCTGGAGAGCCGCGAAGTCCTGTTGGGCCGAGTGAAGGACCTGGAAGCGCGGTACGAGGGCCGGGAAGTGCCGAGGCCGCCCCACTGGACCGGTTACTGCCTGAGCCCGGAAACCGTCGAATTCTGGACGCAACGGGAGTTCCGCCTGCACGATCGCTTCCTTTACAGCCAACTCGACGGCGCGTGGGTCCGGCGGCGGCTCAATCCCTGAGAGGGCCGCCGTGGCAGAGCGCATCGCACGCATCGAAATCAGAACACCGGGCCGGGGTTTTCACGACATCAGTGCAGAACTCCAGGCGGCCGTCGCCCGCAGTGGCGTGGCCGACGGACTGTGCCACGTGTTCATCCGGCACACGAGCGCCTCCTTATTGATCACCGAGAACGCGGACCCCGACGTGCGCATCGATCTCGAAAACTTCATCCGCAAGCTGGTACCGGATGGAGACCCGGCATACGTCCATTCCATGGAAGGCCCGGACGATATGCCGGCGCATATCCGCTCGGTGCTGACGGCGACGGAACTCACGATCCCCATCCGTGAAGGCCGCCTCGCGCTCGGAACCTGGCAAGGCGCATACCTGTGGGAGCACCGCAGCCGTCCCCACCACCGCCGCGTCGACGTCACCATCCTGCCCCTGTAGGAGGCGCGTAAGCGGCGACCGGGGCTCAACGGAAAAAAGGGGCCGGATTAAGAACTCCGAAGCAGCGGTCGCGGGCAAGCCCGCTCTTACAGGTCGCCTCTGACGCGCCTCCTGCATTTGGCACCCTGCCGCTTGTGCCGCCCGTGCGCTTTGATTCTCTGCTCAGCGCCCGATCAGCAACAGCAGGAAACGGATGATCACCAGCGCGAACAGCGGCGAGAGGTCGATCCCGCCGATCGGGGGTATGATCCGACGGATCGGTTGCAGGACCGGGCCGGTGAGTTGGTAGATCAGCGGAACGATCGGGTGGCGGAAATGTTGTCCCACCCAGCTCAGGATGACCTCGGCGATGATCAGGACGAAGTATGTCCACAGCAACATCGCAACCAGGCTGATCGCCGCGAACAGCACGATTTCGGCCGGGCCCCAGGACAAGGGCGCGAGCAGGCTCAGGAACCAGACGCTCGCCGTCTCCAGCACCAGCATCAACACGACCGATGCGGTGTCCAGGCGGCCGATCGCCGGGATCACCCGGCGCAGCGGAACCAGCACCGGGTTGGTGACTTTCACCAGGAATTGGCAGACCGGGTTGTAGAAATCGGCGCGTACCCATTGCAACAGAAACCGCAGCAGGACGGCCGTCACGTAGAGGCTGATCAGGGTGCTGACCAGGTAGGAAAATGCGGTCGCGGTGCTCGATGTCATGTGGATTCGCCTGAAAGTTCACGGCTGCGGCGGCGCGCGGCTTCCGCGGCCCGCTTTACGAGGTCGCGATAACCTTCCCGGTCCAGCAGCTTCATGGCGGCATGCGTGGTGCCGTTCGGTGAGGTCACGCGCCGGCGCAGTTCCGCCGCCTCGCCCGGGCTGGAAGCCAGCATGGCCCCGGCGCCGAAACAGGTGATCGAGGCCAGGCGGTCCGCCGTCTCGCCCGGCAGTCCCATTTCTCGCGCCGATTCCGCGAGCACCTCTGCCAATAGGAAAAAGTAGGCCGGACCGGTGCCGGAAATCGCGGTCACCGCGTCCATCAGGTCTTCGTCGTCGAGCCAGACCACGTCGCCGGCCGCCATCAGGATTTCCTCGGATTGCCGCCGCTGCTCGGGGCTGCAGCTAGCCCCGGCGACCACCCCCGTGATCCCGTGACCGATCAGGGCCGGTGTGTTCGGCATCGAGCGGATCACGTCGATGTCGGAGCCCAGGTGCTCGCGGATCATGCCGATGGTCGTGCCGGCGGCGATGGAGAGCACCAGCTGGCCCGGTTTGACGTGGCCCTTCAGCTGGTCCAGCACCACGGGCATGATCTGCGGCTTGATGGCAAGCAGAATCACGTCGGCGCCTTCGACGGCCGCGATCGAATCGGTGTACGTCTCGATCCGGAACGTCGATCGCAGATGGTCACGGGCGGCCTGGTTGGGGTCCGACACCCGGATCTTGATGTGGGCGCGCGGCGGGTTAACCAGCCCGCTGATCAGGGCTGTCGCCATGTTGCCGCCGCCGATGAATGCGATCAGCATGCCTCAGTCCTCCGACACCGGACGCGGCCCGAGCAGGTCTGTGCCGATTCGGACCATCGTGCTGCCGTTGGTCACGGCGGCTTCGAGATCGGCCGACATGCCCATGGAAAGCGTGTCCATTTCCAGTCCGCCCGATTTCAGGTCCCTGAACAGATCGGCCATGCGCCGGTAGGAAATTGAGGGGTCGTGATCGCCCGAACCGATCCGCGGGATGCACATCAGGCCGCGCAGCCGCAGCCGCGGCAATCCGGCACACAGCCGGGCCAGTTGCTCCGCTTCCTCTGGCATCACGCCGTGCTTCTGGGGTTCGCGGTCGATGTTGACCTGGACGCAGACGTTGAGCGGTGGCAGTTCCGCCGGACGTTGATCCGACAGGCGTTTGGCGATCTTCGCGCGGTCGACGGTCTGCACCCAGTGAAAGTGCCCGGCGGCCTCGCGGGTCTTGTTCGATTGCAGCGGGCCGATGTAGTGCCATTCGATGGGCAAATGCCGCAGCCGGCCGATCTTGTCCAGCGCCTCCTGGACATAATTCTCGCCGAACGCGGTCTGGCCCAGCGCGTGGAGCGCCTCGATCCGCTCGGCAGGATGCCGTTTGCTCACGGCCAGAATGGCGACCTCCTCACCGAATCGCCCCGCCGTTCGGCAGGCCAAATCAACCCTTGAACGAATGTTCTCAAGATTTTCTTTTAAGTTGTTCATCTTGCAGGCAGACTTAGCATGATCTATGGTTAACGTTGTTGCGTGCGATCATGGAGTGATCCATGCGTCGCCCTGGCGTGTGACGCATTGTAACGCGACAAGGGATTCAAGGAGGGAATATGGATATCGCCGAACTGCTTGCATTTGCAGTCAAGAACAACGCCTCGGACCTTCACCTCTCTTCCGGGTTACCCCCGATGATCCGCGTCGACGGCGATATCCGCCGCCTGACCCTCCCGGCGCTCGATACCGCGCAGTTGCAGGAGTTGCTCTACAGCACGATGAGCGACCAGCAACGGCGCGACTACGAGGCTAACCTCGAGGTGGATTATTCATACTCGGTGCAGGGATTGGCCCGCTTCCGCGTCAACTGTTTCCACCACGACCGCGGCGTCGGCGGAGCGTTCCGCACGATTCCGGACACGGTGTGGACCCTCGAGGACATCGGGGCGCCCCCGATTTTCCGGGACATCATCGACGCGCCTCGCGGCCTGATCCTGATGACCGGTCCCACGGGTTCGGGTAAATCGACGACGCTGGCCGCGATGATCGACCACCTGAACAATCTGGTCGAGGGCCACGTGCTCACGATCGAGGACCCGATCGAGTTCGTGCACCGGTCCAAGAAGTGCGTGATCAACCAGCGTGAGGTGCACCGCGATACGCACGGCTTCAACCAGGCCCTTCGCGCTGCGCTGCGCGAGGATCCGGACATCATCCTGGTGGGTGAGATGCGCGACATCGAGACCATCCGGCTGGCGCTCACCGCGGCCGAGACCGGCCACTTGGTGTTCTCCACGCTGCACACGAGCTCGGCGCCCAAGACCATCGACCGCATCATCGACGTGTTTCCGACCGGCGAGAAATCCATGGTGCGGTCGATGTTGTCCGAGTCGCTGCGCGCGGTCATCACCCAGACACTGCTGAAACGGATCGGCGGCGGCCGCGTGGCGGCCTGGGAAATCATGGTGGCGACGCCGGCCATCCGCAACCTGATACGCGAGGACAAGGTGGCCCAGATGTACTCGGCCATCCAGACCGGCCAGAACGCCGGCATGCAGACGCTCGACCAGGCCCTCGAGACCCTGGTTCAACGCGGTATCGTCAGCAAGATCGAGGCGGGCCGTCGGGCGGTCGACAAGCGGATGTTCCGTTAGGGTAAACAGGCTCCAGGAGACTGCAATATGAAAACCATCGACACCTGGCTCAAGCAGCTGCACGACGAAGTCGGCTCGGACCTGTTCATCACGGCCGACGCGCCGCCCTGCATCAAGGTGCACGGGAAGATCAAACCGATCACCACCGACCTGCTGAATGCCGACAAATGCCGCGAGATCGTTCTCAGCGTCATGACCGAGCGCCAGAAGGAGGAGTTCCGCAACACGCAGGAATTGCAGTTTGCGTACTCGCTCGGGCCCGAGGTCCGCTACCGCATGAGCGCCTTCGTGCAGCAGGGCATGACCGGCATGGTGGCGCGCCGCATCGAGACCCGCATCCCTAACTTCGAGGAACTGGGCTGCCCGGACGTCATGGCCGAGCTGGCTCTGGAGAAACGCGGCATCGTGCTGTTCGTCGGCGCCACCGGTACAGGTAAGTCGACTTCCATGGCCGCGATGGTCGGCTACCGCAACCAGCGCATGACCGGGCACATCATCACCATCGAGGACCCGATCGAATACGTGCATATGCACGGCAAGAGCCTGGTCACCCAGCGCGAGGTCGGCATCGACACGGAATCGTTCGAAGTGGCGCTGCGAAACACCCTGCGCCAGGCGCCCGACGTGATCCTGATCGGCGAGGTCCGAACGCGCGAAACGATGGAACACGCCATCACCTTCTCCGAGACGGGTCACCTGGTGCTGGCCACGCTGCACGCCAACAACGCCAACCAGGCCATGGACCGCATCCTGCACTTCTTTGCCGAGGAGCAGCGCGAGCAGGTCCTGCTGGACCTGTCGTTCAATCTGAAAGCGACGATCGCCCAGCAACTGATCCCCTCGGTGGACGGATCACGGCGCTGGGCCGCGTTCGAGGTGTTGATGGCCACACCGCTGGTCAAGGACCTGATCCGCAAGGGCGAGATCGACGAACTCAAGCTCGTCATGCGCGACTCCGGCCACCACGGCATGATCACCTTCGACCAGGCCATGTTCAATATGTACAAGGCCGGCCAGATTTCATACGATGACGCCTTACGCTACGCCGATTCCGCCAACGAGGTTCGCCTGATGATCAAGCTGGACGAAGGCGGCGACGTCGAGACCCTGACGAAGGGGCTCGAAGGCGTGGAGATCCTCGGAGACAAGTTCTGATCGATGCGCGTTCTGATCATTGAAGACAACCCGGATATCGCCGCGAACCTTGGCGATTACCTGGAGGATCACGGCCACACGGTCGATTTCGCCGGCGACGGCGTGACCGGCCTGCACCTGGCCGTGGTCAACGACTTCGATGCCATTGTTCTCGACCTGGCCCTGCCGGGCATGGACGGGCTCGAGGTTTGCCGCAAGCTGCGCGCCGAAGCCAGCAAGGACACCCCCGTATTGATGCTGACGGCCCGTGACCGGCTGGAAGACAAGCTCGCCGGTTTCGAAACCGGGGCGGACGACTACCTGGTCAAGCCGTTCGAACTGCAGGAAGTGGCCGCACGGCTGAAAGTACTCGCGGGTCGCGGCCGCCGTCGCAACCGCCGCGAACTGCGGGTAGGCGACCTCAGCTACAACCTCGACACGCTGAACGTGAACCGCGGCGGGCAGGACATCTACCTGAACCCAATCGGGCTGAAACTGCTGCACTGCCTGATGGAGGCCTCACCGAACGTGGTTTCGCGGGCGGAACTCGAGATGGAAGTTTGGGGCGAGGAGATGCCGGACAGCGACAGTCTGCGGGTGCATATCCACTCGTTGCGGAGCGCGATCGACAAGCCCTTCGGCAGCAACATGATCCAGACGCGGCACGGGATCGGTTACCGCCTGGTCGAACCGGATGCAGTATCGTCGTAGGCTAAGAAGCCGAATCGTCCTGTCATTCCTGGTTCTCGGAACGCTGCTGAGCGCGCTGTTCGCCTTCAGCACCCTGTTGCTGCTCGACACGGTCGAAGACACGCTGATCGGCGAAACTCTCGAGAAAGAGCTCAACGATTACCTGACCCAGCTGCGGATCGATCCGTCGGTGCTGGAGCCGTTCTACACGCGCATCCAGGGCTACATCACCCGGCCCGGCGACCCGAACCAGGTCGTCAGCACGGAGTTCCGTGACTTGCCCGACGGCGTTCATGACGTCGAGATGGCAGGCGGTGTCTTCAAGGCGGCGGTCCGCAAGGAAGACGACCTGTGGGCATTCCTGATCTACGACATCAGCGACAACCAGCGCATCAAGCGCCTGCTGGTCGTGTCGCTATTGGGCGTGGTCGTCCTGTTTTCGGTGCTGTCCTTCATGCTCGGCGTTTACGCTTCGCGCCGGGTGATGAAGCCGGTCACCGACCTGGCAGCGCGACTGGATTCGCTGAGCGAGGAAGGCAAGCCGGAACGCCTGTCCGAGCATTTCGCCGACGACGAAGTCGGCCAGCTGGCGAACGCGCTCGACAGTTACGCCGACCGACTGCACGAACTGGTCGAACGGGACCGGGAATTCAACGCCGACGTCAGCCACGAGCTGCGGTCGCCGCTGACGGTCATCACGGGAGCCACCGAATTGCTGCTGGCCCAGCCGGACCTGGACGCGAAGGTGCGGACGCGGTTACTGCGCATCGCCCGTGCTGCGCGGCAATCGGCCGACATCACCACCGCGCTGCTGCACCTGGTACGGGCCGAGCAGGGCATCGACCGGGACAGCAGCGCGCACGACGTGGGCAAGATCGTCAACGAGGTGGTGCACCTCTACGAACCGTTGATCGGCAACAAGAACCTCGTCTTGCGCGTGGCGGAAGAGAACCGGGTGAGCGTGATCGCGCCCGAGGCGGTCGTCGCCGTCACCGTGGGCAACCTGATCGGAAACGCGATGCGGTACACGACCGAAGGCGAGGTGGTCATCACGATCGGGGATGGCGCCGTGCGCGTCGAGGATACCGGACCCGGTATCCCGGAGCAGGATCTCGAGCGCGTGTTCGAGCGCCACTACCGAGGCCAGAACATCAGCGGCAAGGGCGCAGGGCTGGGCCTGGCAATCGTCAAGCGATTGTGCGAGCTGTACGGTTGGTCAATCCACTTCAGTAATCGCAAGACGGGCGGTCTTCGCGCCGAACTGAAATTTTACGGAGAGTAATATGAGCATTGTGGCCTGCCCGGAATGCGGCAAGAAAATTTCCAGCCAGGCGCCGATATGCCGCTATTGCGGATTCGAATCGGGAGACGTCAGCGACGAGGACCGCAGCATTTACCGGGCGCGCCGGCTTCGCGACCGGATCTATCGCCTGAATATGGCCAGCTACCTCGTGATCACGGTATTCCTGGCCGGTTTTGGCTGGTATTGGTGGGCGTCCGCCGGTTTCAGCCGCATGCCGGGCGCCGGGCCGTTCGTCGTTATGGGTATCGCCGCCGTGGCCTACCTGGTCGTGCGCGGCCTGCTTTTCCAGGCGCGCCACCAGCGCAAGGCGTTGCGTCAGCAGCAGGAACTCAGCAACGAGTTGCGACGGAATCTGTGAGCTCACGGCGTCCCCGGATCGCGATCAGAGGCGCCGCGCTTGAAGCCGGTGGAACAGGTTCCCGGCGAACGCAGGGCCGTTACTGGATCCGCCTGACCTTGCAGTTGTCCCGGAAGCCTTCCACGTGCAGGTGCCAGGTTCCGAACATGCCGCGCTCGATCACGGCGACCGGGTTTTCGATCTCGCGAACGTAGAACTTGTCGCGGTCGTCCTGTACCCAGATCATGCCGTTCTCCAGCTTGAAGATCGTCTGGCCGTCCCAGCCGTTGAAGTCGCCCACGATCGCGCTGCGAATCGGTGATTCGTCTTCGCCGTCGTCACTGGGCAGACCGCGCAGGTCGCCGCCGGCAACCGTCGATTGCGGCTTCGATTCGGTAGATTCCGTTTTCGCCTTGGCCAGGGTGCCCAGCGAGTGGCTGCGAATCCATTCGTTCAGTGCGTCGAGCTCGCCCGGCGTCAGTTTATCCAGCCCGGCGGCGGCGAATTCCTTGCCGGTCATCTGTTCCTCGAGCGAGGAAAAGCCGTCGGCAGCCAACAGAGGGATGGAAGCCAGGAGGCAGTACAGAACGAAGAGGGCTCTTTTCATGGAAGACACCTGAACACACGAAACCGCGAGAGTCTAACATGGACAGCCAAAGGGGCGCGACGGTTCCACCGCCGGTTTTATCGAGGGATCCGAAGTTTCAGAGATCCTGCTTGTAGCGGACGTACGGAATGCGTCCGTACACGGACTCGAGTGGATCGACCGGTGGCTTGTCGGCACTGGTCGTGACCTCCGCGCCGGCATCCATGACGTTGCTGGCGCCTACCGTGAGATTCGCTTTCCACGGTGTCCGCCAGGTGAAGTGCACGTCGAAAGTGGTCAGGCTGTCGACGCTGTTGCGGTTCAGGAAATCGACCGAATCGCGATAGAAACCCTGTACGCCGCCGCTGAAGGCGCCCCGGCTCCATTCGAGGTTCATCCGGGCGGAATTGAAGGGCTCGGCGATGGTCCATGACAGCGCCTCGTTGTTGCCGTAGAGCCCCTGGAAATCAGCGTCGAGCACCCGTGCAAACGCCAGGCCCAGCTGGATGTCGCCGCTGTTTGTGGTGGCGAAACCGACCTTGAGGTTCAGGTCGACGCCGCTGGCTTCGCTGTTGAAATACTGCATCGGGGTGTCGCCCGAAACATCGAGCAGCGGATTGGCCAGGCCTGGTGAGAGCAGTCCGGGGCTCATGCGCAGCGGGCTGCTTACCGCACTCGCAGGTCCCGCCAGTGCCTGGTCAACGCCCGAGGCTATGTCGAACCAGTTGATCGAAGCGGTTGCCGGTCCGAAGTCCATCCGGGCGCCGAGATCCATCCTTCTCTGCTCGGTGCTGGCGATGGGTTCAGTTACGAACCGGCATCCCGAAGCCGTGTAGGAATCGGCACGGAGTATGCCATTCATGCACTGGATGCTGCCCAGCGACTGGAAGTTCGCGGAACCGAGCGTGTTTCGCATGCCGGCCGTAAGGCTGAAATTGTCGACGAGCGGTGCATCCAGCGTTGCATCGAGGCCCAGCAGGTTGCTGCCGTTGTCCAGCACGCGCGTTTCCGTGCCGGCATGCAGCGAGAGCGGTTGGGCCAGCTGCAGTTGGAGCTTGCGGGTTTCGCTGCCGCCGAGGTCGAAATTCAGGCCGGCGCTGTGGTCGAGCACCAGGGGGTAGGGTCTTGAATCGTCGGAGGCCGCGCCGGCCACCGTTTCCGACATCAGGCCCAGCACGCCGTTCGACAGGGGAAGAGGCCCACCCGCCGCGTCGGCCGCCTGGGCATATCCAAGGCACAGCAAAATCGACAGCAGTGACAAGGGTGCTGTCGCCTTGAGCCCGGATTTTGCCTGGTGGAATCGCATCGGTCGTTCAGTCGTTCGCTCGTGTCCCCATATTTACCACGGTACTTAGAGGGCCGTCTTAACGAAAAGTTTAGTTCAATCTTAACAAATTTCCACACGTCCGGTCGCGTGGAAAAACCAACCGGGCGCAAGGCTCCGGCGCGTCACCCGGATGACGTAGGGCTGGTATACTTTTTTCTTCAGCCAAAGAGGGAGCGCAACGTGGTAAGAACCCTGACTCCGGTATGCGATTTCGGAGCGACCGCGCCGGAATTCGACCTGCCCGGCATCGACGGGCGAAACTGGTCTCTCGAAGCCTGCCGCGGACCGCATGGCCTGCTGGTGATGTTCATCTGCAACCATTGCCCCTACGTGAAGGCCATAAACCACAAGCTGGTGCGCGACACCGCCGAGCTGAAAGCGCTGGGCGTGAACAGCGTGGCCATCATGTCCAACGACCCGACCGATTATCCCGAGGACTCTTTCGAGAACATGAAACGGGTCGCGGAGCGGTTCGCCTACCCGTTCCCATACCTGGTCGACGAGACGCAGGCCGTGGCAAAGGCTTACGGGGCCGTGTGCACACCGGACTTTTTCGGTTACAACGCAGACTTGGAACTCCAGTATCGCGGGCGCCTGGACGAAAGTGGACGCGAGCCCGACAGCGGTGACGTTCGGCGTGAACTGTTCCAGGCCATGAAGCAGGTCGCCGAAACCGGAAGAGGGCCCGAAGAGCAGATCGCGTCCATCGGGTGTTCGATCAAGTGGCGTGACGGTGCGGCTTGATCCCGCGCGGCCCCTGCCTCTATGCTCTGCTGCGAGTCACAGACATCGCCAAACGAGGTGAAAAACAATGAGTAAAGTCCTGCTGGTCGGCGTCGACTGCAGCGAGTGCAGTAACCGCGCGCTGGAGTACGCGGCCAAGGTCGCCGAGAAACAACGCTGCCAGGTGATCGTCGTGCACGTGATCGACTGGTCCCCGTTCACGTTCAACACCCCGAAGGAAAACGAAGAACGGCATCAGCGGCGTGAAGCCGAATTGGACCGCGCGCACCAGGAGATCGTCGATCCCGTGGTCAGTTCCCTGCGCGAAGAGGGGCACTACGCCCGCGGGGTCGTACGCCACGGACACCCCGCGGAAACCATCAACTCGGTCGCCAGGGAATTCGGCGCGACCAACATCATTATCGGGAAAACCGGTTCATCGCGATTGAAAACCCAGCTTTTCGGCAGCGTCGCCAACACGCTGGTCCAGATCAGCGACATGCCGGTCACGGTCGTGCCCTGAACACAGAATAATCCAACAATAAAAAGGAGAGTCTTCATGCGGTTGCCGGCCGCGGGGTACGGACTGGTCCCGGCCCTGCTCATGTTCGCTACGTCTGCGTCCGCAGAGGGCATCGACGAGCGCATCAACCGGGCGGTCCAGCCGGTCGCCGACGTCGTATCCGGGTTGGTGTTTTCCACCTTCCCGGTAGCCGGTGTCGACGTTCCATTCGTCCTGCTCTGGCTGATCGTTGCCGCGACGTTTTTCACGCTTTACTTCCGGTTCATCAATTTCCGCGCACTTCGCCACGGGTTCCAACTGCTGCGCGGCGACTACAGCGATCCCCTGGCCGCCGGCGAGGTCTCCCACTTCCAGGCGCTGGCCACGGCGCTTTCGGGGACGGTGGGACTCGGCAACATTGCGGGTGTCGCGGTGGCCGTGTCGATCGGTGGCCCGGGCGCGACCTTCTGGATGATCGTGGCCGGATTGCTCGGCATGTCCTCCAAGTTCGTGGAGTGCACACTGGGCGTGAAGTACCGCAACGAGTACACGGACGGCACGGTTTCCGGCGGACCCATGTATTACCTCTCCAAGGGACTGGCCGAGCGCGGCGGGCGTTACCGCTGGTTGGGTCGCTTCCTGGCCGTGCTGTTCGCGGTCTTCTGCGTGGGCGCTTCCGTCGGCGGCGGCAACATGTTCCAGGCCAACCAGAGCTTCATGCAGCTGGTGGCCGCGACCGGCGGTGAAAGCAGCTGGTTGCAGGGGCAAGGCTGGCTTTACGGCACCGTTCTGGCGCTGCTCGTTGGCCTGATCATCATCGGCGGCATCCAGGGCATCGCCCGGATCACGTCGCGTATCGTGCCGCTGATGGCGGTGGTCTACGTGGCGGCCGGCCTGATCATCATCGCGGTTCATTACTCGGAGATCCCCGCCGCCTTCGGCCTGATCGTCAGTGGGGCGTTCAGTCCCGAAGGCGTGGCCGGTGGCGTGTTCGGCGTCCTGTTCCAGGGCTTCCAGCGGGCGGCTTTCTCGAACGAGGCGGGAGTCGGCTCGGCGGCGATCGCGCATTCGGCGGTGCGCACGGCCAGGCCGGTGACCGAGGGGCTGGTCGCCCTTTACGAACCGCTGGTGGACACGGTGTTCGTTTGCACCATCACCGCGCTCGTCATCGTGGTTACGGGCAGCTGGAACCCCTCGGTGGATCCCGGCCAGGGCGTCGCGCTGACATCCCTGGCGTTCGAGTCCACCATCCCGTGGTTTCCCTGGGTCCTGACTGTGGCCGTCGTGCTGTTCGCATTCTCCACGATGATCTCCTGGTCTTACTACGGCCTGAAAGCCTGGACCTACCTGTTCGGTGAGTCCGTCATCTCGGACACCGTTTACAAGAGCCTGTTCCTGGTATTCATTGTCGCCGGGGCGTCCATGCAACTCGGTTCCGTGATCCGTTTCTCGGACGCGATGGTCTTCGCGATGGCGTTTCCGAACATACTCGGAATCTACTTTCTGCTACCCGTGGTCAGGAAGGAACTCGAGGAATACTGGAGCGATTATCGCGCGGACCGTCTGCCCCGCTTCGGGCGCGCGGCACAGCGAAAACGGATGACGCGGGTCAAAACGGATTCCGAACAGGGGTAGTACCATTCAGCAGCGCTTGTCGCTAGGGGCAATACATAGCAAAATTAATAGTTGCCCCGAACCCCGGCATTACGTCAACGGGCACCCGCTTGGGTAACGTTTTGCCAACGTCTTGAGACAAGGAATCCCGATGTCTGATCGCAAATCGCTCGCAAATGCCATCCGTTTTCTCTCCATGGACGCCGTGCAAAAGGCAAATTCCGGTCACCCTGGAGCGCCGATGGGCATGGCGGACCTCGCCGAAGTACTGTGGCGGGATAACCTGAAACACAACCCGGCCAACCCGCACTGGGCCGATCGAGACCGGTTCGTGTTGTCCAACGGGCACGGGTCCATGCTCTTGTACTCGTTGCTGCACCTGACGGGCTACGATCTCTCGATCGACGATATCAAGGCTTTCCGTCAACTGCATTCGAAGACGCCCGGGCATCCCGAGTACGGTGAAACACCGGGCGCCGAAACGACCACCGGTCCGCTGGGCCAGGGTGTCGCCAACGCGGTCGGCATGGCGCTCGCCGAAAAGGTCCTGGCCGACCGCTTCAACCGCGGCGAGCACGAAATCGTCGATCACCGCACCTGGGTGTTCCTGGGTGACGGTTGCCTGATGGAGGGTATTTCGCACGAAGCCTGCTCCCTGGCCGGCACCCTGGGGCTAGGAAAATTGGTTGCCTTCTGGGACGACAACGGTATTTCCATCGACGGCGAAGTCGAGGGCTGGTTTACCGACGACACGCCCGCCCGTTTCGAGGCCTACGGGTGGCAGGTCATTCGCGGGGTGGACGGGCACGACCCGGTGGAGATTCAGCAGGCAATTGATACCGCGAAGGCCGAGACCGGGCGTCCGACACTGATCTGCGTGCGCACGGTGATTGGATTCGGTGCGCCCAACAAGCAGGGCACCGAGTCCGTGCACGGCGCGCCGCTCGGCGCCGAGGAAATTGCCGCCGCGCGCGAACACCTCGGTTGGCCCCACGCGCCATTCGAGATACCTTCCGAAATCTATGACGCCTGGGACGCCCGCGGGGCCGGCGAGGCGGCCGAGTCGGCATGGCGCAGGAAATTCGATGCCTACCGCGAGGATTTCGCCGGCTTGGCGGAGGAATTCGACCGTCGCATGAAGGGCGAACTACCCGTCGACTGGTCCGCCGAAACCCGGCGCCTGATCGATGAATTGCAAGCGGCCGGCGGTGACGTGGCGACGCGCAAGTCGTCGCAGATCGCGCTCAATGCATTCGGTCCGCTGTTACCTGAACTGATTGGCGGTTCTGCCGACCTGGCGGGGTCCAACAACACGATCTGGTCGGGCAGCGTCGATGTGAAAGAAGGCTCCGAAAACGGCAACTACATTTATTTCGGCGTGCGCGAGTTCGGCATGACCGCCATTTGCAACGGGCTTGGCCTGCACGGCGGCTTCGTTCCCTACAACGCGACGTTTCTCGTGTTCTCGGATTACGCGCGCAACGCGGTGCGTATGTCCGCGCTGCTGCCGGTTCGGAATATATACGTCTACACGCACGATTCGATCGGGTTGGGCGAAGACGGCCCCACGCACCAGCCGGTGGAGCATGTCGCCAGCCTGCGCCTGATACCGGGGCTGGACGTCTGGCGCCCCTGCGACACGGTCGAAACCGCGGTCGCCTGGAAAAACGCCATCGAGAAACTCGATGGCCCCACGGCCCTGATCCTGACCCGGCAGGGACTGCCGCACCAGGACCGCACGGCCGGGCAGGTCGCAGACATTGCGCGTGGCGGCTACGTGCTGGATGAATCCGAAGGAAAACCCCAGGTGGTACTGATCGCGACCGGCTCCGAGGTTGCGCTGGCCCAGGCCGCTGCAACACTGCTGTCATCAGAGGCCGTTAGTGTCCGGGTCGTCTCCATGCCCAACCCGGGGCTGTTCCTGCAGCAGGACGCGGCCTACCGCGACACCGTGCTGCCGCCCGACGTGAAAGCGCGGGTGGTGGTGGAGGCGGGCGTAAGCGCCGGCTGGGGTGCAATCGCCGGCGATGCCGGCCGCGTAATCGGCGTCGATCGCTTCGGCGCCTCGGCACCGGCCTCCAAGCTTTTCGAACACTATGGGCTGACAGCGGACGCTGTCGCCCGGGCCGCCAGGGACATCCTGGCGTAAAAAGGTTTATTTCAACTATCCAAGGAGTAACAAGCAATGACCATCAAAGTCGCAATCAATGGCTATGGGCGCATCGGCCGTAACATCATGCGTGCGCTGCATGAGTACGGCTGGCTCGATCGCATCGAAATCGTCGCCATCAATGACCTCGGCGACGCCGCGACCAATGCGCACCTGACCAAGTACGACACGACCCATGGCATCTTCGCGGGCGACGTGAGCGTGGACGGCGGCGACCTGATCGTGAACGGCCACCGCGTCAAGGTGCTGGCCGAGCGCGACCCGGCCGCTCTGCCCTGGGCGGAACTGGGCGTGGACGTGGTCTACGAGTGCACCGGCCTGTTCCGCAGCAAGGAAACCGCCGGCAAGCACCTGCAGGCAGGCGCCAAGAAAGTGATCGTATCCGCCCCGGGGCAGGACGTCGACAATACCGTCGTTTTCGGCGTCAACCACAAGTCTCTCAAGCCTACGGATACCGTGATTTCCAATGCTTCCTGCACCACGAACTGCCTGGCGCCGATCGCCAAGGTTCTGCACGAGACCGTCGGTATCGAGTCCGGCCTGATGAACACGATCCACGCTTACACGAACGACCAGGTGCTGACCGACGTGTTCCACAAGGACCTGCGCCGTGCGCGTTCCGCCACCATGAGCATGATCCCGACCAAGACCGGCGCCGCCGCCGCGGTCGGCCTGGTGCTGCCGGAACTCAACGGCAAGCTGGACGGTTTCTCCCTGCGTGTGCCGACGATCAACGTTTCGGTCGTCGACCTGAGTTTCATTGCCAAGCGCGAAACCACCGTCGAGGAAATCAACGCCGCCGTGAAGGCTGCCGCCGAAGGCGAACTGAAAGGCGTGCTGGGCTATAACGAGCTGCCGCTGGTTTCCGTCGATTTCAACCACAATCCGGCTTCTTCGACCTTCGACGCAGGGCTGACGCGTGTCAGCGGCAACCTGGTCAAGGTGCTGAGCTGGTATGACAACGAGTGGGGCTTCAGCTGCCGGATGCTGGATACCACCGTTGTGCTGATGAATGCCTGAGGAATCATGAGCTATCGACGCATCGAAGACCTGGATCTGGCCCGGAAACGGGTGCTGATCCGGCAGGACCTGAATGTCCCGGTCAGTGATGGCCGGGTGACCTCCGACGCGCGTATCCGCGCGTCCTTGCCCACCATCGAGCTGGCGCTCGAAAAAGGCGCGGCGGTCCTGCTCTTGTCCCATCTCGGCCGGCCGGTCGAGGGCGAGCCGGATGAACGGTTCAGCATGAAACCGGTCGCGGAGCGCATGTCAGAGTTGCTGGGTCGTCCCGTCAGGCTCGAAAAGGACTGGCTGGATGGGGTCGCGGTCGAGCCGGGTGAAGTCGTACTGTGCGAAAACGTCCGTTTCAACGTGGGCGAAAAGAAAAACGACGAGGAACTGGCGCGTCGTTACGCCGCGCTGTGCGACGTGTTCGTCATGGATGCCTTCGGTACCGCCCACCGGGCCCAGGCATCGACCGAGGGCGTCGCGCGGTTCGCGCCGCTGGCTGCCGCCGGTTTGTTGCTCAGCCGGGAACTCGATGCCTTGCAGAAAGGGTTGCAGCACCCGGAACGCCCGTTGCTGGCCATCGTCGGCGGCTCCAAGGTGTCGACCAAGCTGACGGTTCTCGAAACGCTGCTGGACAAGGTCGATGAACTGATCGTGGGGGGCGGCATCGCCAACACGTTCATCGCGGCCTCGGGTCACGACGTCGGCAAGTCACTGTACGAGCCCGACCTGATCCACGACGCCCAGCGGTTGATCCAGAAAGCACACGCGCGTGGCGGCTCCATTCCGGTTCCGCGAGACGTGCTGGTCGCGAAAGCGTTTGAAGCGGATGCGGAGGCGTTTGTCCGCAAGGTCGACCAGGTAGCTCACGACGAGATGATCCTGGATATTGGTCCGCTGACCGCGATCGAGTATTCGGAGATCATCTCGGGGGCGGGGACCATAATCTGGAACGGCCCGGTCGGAGTGTTCGAGTTCAAACAATTTGCCGCCGGCACAAGGGCGCTGTCCGAGGCGATCGCGCGGTCTTCGGCATTCAGCATCGCCGGTGGCGGCGACACGCTGGCCGCAATCGACCAGTTCGGCATAACTGAGGACATCAGCTACATCTCGACGGGGGGCGGCGCCTTCCTCGAATTCGTCGAGGGTAAAACGCTGCCGGCCGTGGCGGCGCTCGAGGCGGCTGCGTCACGCTGAGTTTGGGTTCACCGCCGGCCAGAGCCGGCGGTGCTTGCCTGTCTTACCAAACAGATGACCGGCGGTCACGGCACTGTTAGGATATGGGCTCGATCAATGCTGGAGCTATCGATGGTTTCGAAAGCGCACGTCTCCCTGGCCGGCGCATTGGCAGCAGTCATGCTGCTTTCCGCCTGCTCACCCAGCGTCAAGGTACGCAGCGATACCGCGCCTGACGTCGATCTGTCGAAGTACCAGACCTACGCGTTCTTCAACCCGATGGGCGTGGAAGACGAAAATTACTCGAGTCTGCTGGGACAGCACTTCCGCGGTGCGATCGATCAGCAGATGTCGGTGCGTGGTTTCAGCCAGTCCGGCCAACCTCAGTTGCAAGTGAACGTCTCTATCGGTGCGCAGGACAAGGTGCGGGTGAATACCTACAACGACCCCTACCTCTACGGCGGCTACTATGGCTACCGCGGTTATGGCTACTACGGTGGTCCCTGGTACGGTGGCGGCACCCGGACCACGGTTACCGAATACGTCGAGGCCAATGTTTACGTCGACGTGGTGGATGCGGCGGCGCACAAACTGGTCTGGCAGGGCGTGGCGACGTTCACGCTGACCGACAAGATGCAGCAGAACATGCGCGAGACTGTGAACAACACCGTCAGCGAGATTTTCACTCAGTTCCCCGTGCCGGCTCCCGCGGCGGGCGACTGACCGGTAGCGACCGCCTTGCTCCGCCATCCCGGAACGCGGCCGTCCGCGGTCGCCCTGTCCATGCTGCTCGCCGTCGTGCTCGCCGGCTGCGCCTCGGGCCTCGAGGTGCGCAGCGATATCGATCCGTCCGCGGAATTCGATCGCTACCAGACCTGGAATTTCTTCGATCAACTGGGCGTGGAAGGCGGCTATAACTCGCCGATCTTCGGTGAACTGTTTCGCGAGTCCATTTCCGCGGAGATGAACCAACGCGGATATCGCCAGGCGGCGAACCCCGACCTGTACGTGAATGTAACGATTCGCGGCGATGACAAGGTCAAGATGAAGTCCTACACCGCACCGTACATGAGCGGGGCCTACTACCATCGGCCCGGTGGTCCGTACTACGGATCGGCCGTGGGCGTTGGAGTCGGTACGGTTTCCCGGGCCACGAAGGTCACCGAGGCCTCGATTTTCATCGACCTGGTGGACAATTCCACGGATCGACTGGTCTGGCAGGGCGTCGCTGTCGCCGAAGCCAACGACGAAACCGCTCAGCACCTTCGAAACGCCATCTTCACGGCCGTCGATCAGACGTTCGAGTTATACCCCCATTCCGCCGGTCGCTGACGTTCCGTACCGGCGCCGATTCGTCGGGACAGGACCGCCCGGCGGCAGGTCGTTGCGGTAAAAGCACCACTTTTTGTCATCAATTGCCTTTATAATCGCACGCCATGAACGTGGATATCAGCAAGAACTCAAGCCATCGGCGCAGGACGAAGATCATCGCGACCCTGGGGCCGGGTACCGATGAGCCCAAAGTCCTCGAAGGCCTGATAAGGGCCGGCGTGGATGTTTTCCGCCTCAACATGTCGCATGGACCGGCCGAAATACAGGAGCGGCGAGCGGCCATGGTGCGGGAGGTTTCACGCGAACTGCGTTGGCAGGTCGCCATCCTGGTTGACCTGCAGGGGCCGAAGATTCGTATCGAATCGTTCGAGAACGGTTACGTCGAACTGGAATCCGGAGACCACTTCACACTGGACGTGGACAACCCGGAGGTTCCCGGTGATCGGTCTCGGGTCGGCGTCAGCTACCGCGGGCTCGTCAAGGACGTTTCGCCCGGTGACAAGTTGCTGCTCGACGACGGACTGATCTCGATGCAGGTGCAGTCCGTTCACGGTGGGCAGGTGCAATGCCTGGTGGAAAACGGCGGCAAGCTGTCCGACCGCAAGGGGCTCAACCTGCTCGGCGGCGGCCTGTCGGTCTCGGGGCTGGCGGAGCACGACTTACCGCACATCGAGCTCGCGGCGAAAATGGGTGCCGATTACGTGGCGGTGTCCTTCGTCAGCTCGGCGGACGACATGGAAACCGCGCGCCGCCTGTTGCGCGAGGCCGGCAGCCAGGCCCGCCTGGTCGCCAAGATCGAGCGCATGGAGGCGATCGAAAACCTGGCCGAGATCTGCGAGGCGTCCGACGTGATCATGGTTGCGCGCGGTGATCTCGGAGTCGAGATCGGCGAC
>Ga0180436_10000325_pt1 | contig 49541 bp, 33 predicted proteins | sample SS_ome_2_FD_132434 | JGI IMG/M metagenome (GOLD analysis project Ga0180436, IMG submission 132434) | Hypersaline lake sediment archaeal communities from the Salton Sea, California, USA - SS_3_S_2 metaG | ecosystem: Environmental > Aquatic > Non-marine Saline and Alkaline > Hypersaline >...
CAGAGAGCTGTATCGTTTCACAGGTGTTGAATCCCGGGTGACCGATGCCATTGCCCGGGTCCTGAAACACCAGGTTGGGAACTCCCCGGTAATCAGAATCGGAGCTCAGGGTAGGACCATCGGACCCCGTCAGCCGGAAGTTTACCCAGTCCCGTCCCTCACTATCCAGGAGGGATGAACAGCCACCCGATTGTTTCTCAATGAAATAGGTGGCGGTGCTGGTTTCCACCTTAAAATGCTGATTATTATTGTAAAACACCTCAGATATAAGTGCTGGGGCAGGTTGGGATGGAGTCCGAAAGCAGGCAACACCCAGCAACAGCACTGAAAAAATGCTCAGTATTCCATGCATATCCTTTAGAATTAATTTCATTGATTTCTTGGTTCACTCATAAACAGTATGGTTTCCTCCCTCAGTTTATTCACTATTTCAGGATACTTGTCTAACAAATTCATTACCTCGTGGGGATCGTTTTCCAGGTGAAATAACTCTATCGGCGTAATGCTGTCCAGCAACAATTTCCACGGACCATTATAGGCAATGTTTGTGGCATAGGGTAAGGGTTTTTCATAATGCCGTTGAAGACTTCTATATAAGTCCATCTGCCATAGAATCAATCCCCTGTCAACTTCTTCTCCATTACAAAGATTGGGCAACAGACTCATGCCATCAATACTTTCTTCATAATCTGCATGTACAGCTTCACAAATGGTAGGTAAGATATCCGTGTGATGTCCCCGTTGAAATGATACCTGATTCTCATGGATTTTATCCGGCCAGACAGCGATAAAGGGTACACGTATTCCGCCCTCGTGCAGATCGGTTTTACCACCTTTAAAAGGGCCAACTTCACCTTCCCATGCAGCACCATTGTCTGAAGTGAATAGAATCAGGGTATTCTCGTACAGATTCAATTCTTTTAGCTTCGTTATTAATCGCCCAATATTTTCATCAAGGTTTGAAACCATGGAGCGGAAATACAGCTGGTCACCGCTAGCACCCATGTCGGCATACATACTCAGATGTGGCTCAGGAGCAGGTTCATAAGGCGTATGTGGCACATCAAACCAGAGATTCAGGAAGAAGGCCTGCTTATTTTCTTTCCAGACTTCCAGAAGTGTTATTGCTTCGTTCACTTTAATATCTGTCCAGTGATTAGAGTCTTCTGGTGCCCGCTGATCATTCCGGATCATGTATTTGCCACCGTCCCGGTATAATTTTCGTTCTCTAATTAAATGGGGTCGTGGAGGAGCTCCTTCGATACTGGTCAGGGAATGGTCGAAGCCATGTTGCAGTGGGCCCGGATCTGCCTCCAATCCATCTCGGCGGGCTTCGAAGTCTTCCGTTCGCAAACCTCCCAGGTGCCATTTACCTATATGTGCTGTGGCATACCCGGCTTTCTTTAAGATCTTAGGAAGTGTTTCAATGCCGGCGGGCAGATTTTCCCCCTGATCAGTGAAATGTTGTCTTATGTTAAATCTTAGGGGGTATTTCCCGGTTAATATGGCTGCTCGGCTGGGGGTGCAAACCCCTGATGCTGAATAAAATCGGGTATAACGGACTCCGGCATCTGCCAGTTTATCGATATTGGGTGTATGAACTGCCTGTCCTCCGTAACAGCTTAAATCGCCATATCCCATATCATCAACAAGCAATAAGATGATATTGGGTTTTAGGCTTCGGTCTTCTGCATCAGGGCTGGTGCAGGCTGCTAGCAAGCCTAAGACCCATAAGCATACAGTTGTTTTTTTCATCGTATTAATAGGATTTCTTTTTTAAGCTGCTCGAAGATCTCCTGGTGCTCAGTTGACCCATACAGGTTTTGCCTTTCCTGCCTGTGTCCATTCATCCGGTAAAGTTCAGGCTCATGGGTATCACTGATGATCAGCTTCCAGTCCCGGGTCCTGATCATGGTTGTGTGGTATTGTGGTTTCCAGGTCAGATCTTCTACCCTGGTATGGAAGGGGACCGGACTGTCGGGATTATAGTAGGGTTCGGGACTTTCCCAGTAATTTTCAGGCAAATCACTATAGGCCGCCGCCGCATAGATGAAGCGTTCTTTAATCTCTGGCTCTTCTCCCTGAAGGATATTCTTCAGGGACCGGCCCGCAAGACCTTTGGGAATCTGGATTCCTGCCAAATCCAGTAAAGTGGGAAAAATATCCGCATTCTGGGTCAGGCCATCCGGTGATAGTCCTTCTTGGATTAGCCCCGGTGAATACCAGATCAGAGGAACATGCAACAGGGCGTCATACAGGAACATACCTTTACGTACCATATGGTATTCACCCATGAAATCTCCGTGATCCGCGGTAAAGACCAGTATGGTATTATCTTCGATACCTTTTCTTCGAAGTGCTTCTATGATTTCACCGACCTGGTGATCCACACCCCATTCCACTGAAGCATGGTAGTATCGCAGTGTCTCCTTCAGGTCATATTCCGTGATGCGATCGTAATGCAGTGCCTTCTGATGCTGAGCCAGGCGCTCCCCCAGCAGGGCAGGATCAATGTATTCGGGCAAATGCATGTCTGTCGCACAATACTTGCTGGTATAGGTGGCCGGGGCCATGTAGGGGGGATGCGGATCAAAGTAGCTTACCGTAAGGAAAAATGCCTGATCCGGAGTACTCCGATTGATGAATTCTATGGCTTCCCTGGTATTCTTACCCGGATTGCAGTCTTCTTCCGGCCAGAGAATGTCCGAGTGCCAATGTGGCGGCACAAAAGGAGAATAGGCTCTGAATTTCTCCCTGCCCCGGAGGCTGACCACATCGAATTGTTCCAGCGCATCTTTTTCATAACAATGGTTCTTACCAATAAGGCCTGTTCTGTATCCGGCCTGTTTGAAATACCAGGGCAGTGTACGGTCAAAATCCAGCCACTGACCCGGATGCTTGTTGCACAGGACTCCGGTTTGACTGGGAAACTGACCACTAAACATGGAGACACGGGAGGGGAGGCAGACGGGATTGTTTGAGAAATTATTCCGGAACATCACTCCTTCAGAAGCCAGTGCATCCAGATGAGGGGTCCGTGCATTGCTGTTTCCGGCAGCTCCCATGGCATCGCCACGCATCTGGTCACAGATGATGAATACTATGTTGGGTGCCTCTTCTCTGCTCTGAGCTAAAGTATTGGAGAAAGCGACAGTTAAAATTATTATCAAAAGGAGTAATTCTTTTCTGAAGAAGAGCTTGTAGTTTTTCATGCTTTTTTTGTTTGATGAGCCTCAAAAACTGCGGCGGCAATGTTAATGTCCTGTACAGCCACTCCTGTCAGATCGGCCACTGTGATCTGATCCGCTGAGGTTCTTCCCGGCTCCATCCCTGAAATCACCCTGCCCAGTTCCATTATCTTTTCTTTTTTCAGCATCCCGGCTTGCATGGCCTGGAATATCTCTCCCCTTTCCATGCATTGGGGAATGCTGTCGGCCACCACCAGGTCTGCATCCCTGAGTATACCAGGGTCCAGTTCCTGTTTCTCCGGTGTATCAGATCCCACAGCGGTAATATGGGTACCCTTCTTAAGTTGATTTGCATGCAAGAGAGGTGTTTTTGAAGGGGTGGTGGTCACAATTATTTTGCATTCGTCGGCGATCCTGGCAATATCCCGGGTGGTCTCAACTTCAAAACTATCGGCTTTCATGTCAATTTTATAAGGGGCAAGTTCGGCTTCGTTAATGCTCCAGACCAGGGCTTTACGACAGGGAACAACTCCTTTCAGGCTGTTCAGTTGCATTCGTCCCTGGACACCGGCACCAAGAATCCCGATCTGCTCCACTCCCTCAGGAGCCAGGTAGCGGGCGGCAATTGCGCCGGCAACAGCGGTACGGACGTTTGTCAGGTAGCCTTCGTCCAGGAGGATGCATTCTGTGGAACCTGTGTGCTGACTATACAAGAGCATCATCCCGTTGCCCGAGGGCAATCCAAGGTCAGGGTTCCCGTAAAAGCCCGAAGCCACCTTGATTACATAGTAGGGGTCCCCCTGGATAAAACCGTATTTGATATGAACCTCTCCTTTTTCAAGCAGCATCTCACCTACGGGCGGCACCACGGTCCTCCCTTCCGAGTAGGCTCTGAATCCTGCCTCGATTTGAGGGAGCAAATCCATTCCATGAATAAGCTCTTTTATTTGGTCAAGAGAAAGAAGCACCATAAGCTATAATTCACTTATCAGTTCTGAAATGCCCTTCAATCCGCCCATCAGATAATCTTTGGGTAGACCGTAGGAGATACGGAGGTATCCGTCCATGCCAAAATGGTCGCCCGGAATGATCAGCACGCTTTTTTCCTTCATAAGCCGCATCACAAATTCGGTGGAGTTTATGTCCATCTCATATTTAATAAAAGCAATGGCAGCAGCCTGCGGTTGAACGGCACTTAAAAGACTTCCGTGGCTGTCCATCCACTCCTTCAGGATGGGATAACCCCTGCGGATATAATCCCTGGTCCTCTGGATGATCTTAGGCCTGATTTCTTCCGATAGTGCCATTGCAGACAGGGTATTGGAGAGCATGGCCGTACTCAGGGTGGTATATTCATGACGGGCCCAGATCTGGTCAATCATATCCACCGGCCCTACGGCCCATCCCGTTCTAAGTCCGGGCAAGCCATAGGCTTTGCTCATGCTGCCTACGGCGATAACTTTTTCGTAGCGTCCATAAAATGAAGGCGTTTGAACATCGGTCAGTTGCTCTGCACCCGCATAAACCTCATCTGCCAGGATCCAGGCACCCACGCGATCAGCTATGTGCACAATGGCATCCATTTCAGCTTCGGTCAGGATATAGCCTGTTGGATTGCTGGGATTGCAGATGGCAATCAGTTTTGTTTCATTGCTGACAATACTTTCCAGCTTATCAAGGTCGGGGGCCCAGTTTTTCTCCTGGAGCAAGGAAAAAGTCTTGATTCTGATCCCGTGGTTCTTAGCTACTCCCCATACCTGCATATAGTTGGGCAGCATCAACACCATTTCTTCTCCTGCAGAAAGGATGGTGGTGAGGGCATTAAAATTGGCTTCTATTCCTCCCACGGTTACCAGCACATTTTCCTTTGTGGCTCCATCATACATGGCAGCGATGTTTTCCCTGAGTTCGGGATTTCCGTTGGCGTGGCTGTAATTCAATTCAACATCCAGCATCTTATCAAGAGAACCTTCTTGAAGGGCCAGTAATTCACGCACCAGCATGGGATGCACCCCGCTTTCCGACATATTATACTTGACTGTCATCTCATAAACTGACATGAAACGCTCCATTTCAAAAGCCTGAAAATCTGACATACTTGTTTTGTTTTTATGGTTCATACCTACTTCTTCAGTTATTTTGCTTCTGGTACCAGGGCAGCCTTTCCAAAGGAGCTTTCACTTCGCATGTGAGAGGCCCTTCCACCAGGCTTCCGTCATCGCCCTTCCACATACCTTCAGGAAATACAATCTCACGCGATGTGGCTCCCTTGACCACCACCGGAGCCACCAGGATATTTTCTCCCAGAAGGAACTGGTCCGTAATCAACTCATATCCTGTACCGGGATATGCATATTCCATGGATCGCACCATGGGTTCACCGCTTAGGGCCGATTCGCGGGCCAGTTCCAGTATCTTTTCCCCCATGGACACGTGCAGTTTTTCCATTTCCAGGCAAAGGGCCAGGTTATCCTCTGATAGAATCCGCCAAGGGGCCACGGAAAATTGCATCATGGGCATCATGGCATGGCATTGGGCGGCACGCACCACCAGTTCCTGGTCAATGCTTTCCAGTTCGATAAAGGACAGGTACTCTCCGCCGCCGATCAGGTCGGGACAGGTAAAGGGGTATCCCATCAGGCCCTGGTTAATGCTTCCCGGAACCAGTTTTTGCAGGTCTTCCCAATTATGGCGCTTGTCCCTGAGCCGCATGGCAATGGGCTGTCCACCCATCTTCCAGGCGGCCCGGTATTCGTTGTAGGGATAGTCCAGGCCTATTTTATTGAAGAGTTCTGCATGTTCGTTGGGGGTGATATCCTGCTTGTAGGATTTGAATTCAGTGAGGAAGCGATCCGCGGAGTAATGTGGGAAATCACCACCATCCAGTTTGAATCCGTCCACGCCATATTCCTCCACCAGGTAGTCCATCTGCTCTTTGAACCAGGCCTGACCTTTTGGATTGCTCAGATCGATCACATTGCTGAAGCCATCCCACCACTGCATCACGGCCGGGAAGGCCGGATTCTCTGCATTGACGATCCAGATGGTATCCCCCTTCTGTGTATAATCGAGCCACTGTTCCTTCCAGAATGCGCCATCTGGGGTGTAGTAGGGACAGATCCACAGGAGCACGGTAAATCCCATTTTCTTCAGCTCTTTCATCATGGCATGGGGATCAGGAAATCGTCCCTCATGGAACTCCCAGTCCCCGTAAGTCTTGAACCAACCCTCATCGATCATCAGCACCCCCGGTTCAAAGCCCTGACGTATGATCTGTCGGGCATAGTTCAAAATCCCCTCCTGGTTCTGCTTATAGGTAAATTCAATCCAGGTATTGAATTGTGCCAGCGTGAATAGCTTTTCTCCTGGTATTTTCCCTGAGGGGGGAAAGAAGGACTCGCTGCAATGCAAATAGGCTTCCTTCAGACTGCTTCCTGCTTCCCCGATCTGGAAATCAGCCAGATCAGAAGTGCAGGTGATGATCCCATTATCTGCCTTGAAGGCAAAGGGTTCCTCGTTCCAGATATAGCGGCCCTTATTGGATATCAGCAAGGGCTGTCCCTGGTTCCCGGCATTATCCCCATAGAAATCAAAGGAGTATTCAGAATTTCTGGTCAGGGGGAAGAGATGTGCATGTGCTATGACCCCGGGCCACCAGGTCTCGCCTTCCAGGATCTCGATGCTGTACGCTAAGGTTTTGCTTTGGCTGTCGGGTGCTTTTATCTGGCAGGAAATAAGCAGGATGGATACCAGTCCTGCAGATAGTAGGGTCTTTTTCATAGGGTATAGCAGATTTTATAGATGGCTGTCGGTTTCAGGCTAAGGATGTTCTTCTGCAATTCCGGAGTTTCCTGCACCACCCATCCCTGAGCTTCTAGCTGAAAGATTCTGGATTTGACTTCAGTCAGGCCTTTGATTTCAACATCAATTTCGTTTTCTGTATAGTTGGCAATCAATACCTTGTTTCCTTCAGGTCCCTTTAGTGCAAGTGCGTCGAATTCCAGAGGATGACTGCTTGTAGTGTGGACCACCTCTATGGGATCGCCGGAGAGTATTTCCTCAAACAGGTGAAACAGGGGAGAAAGCTGCTTTGCAGGATCCAGGCGGTAAAGGATCCCACGGGGGCCGGCGGTTTCAAAATAAGTGAGTGATGCAGCACACGACCTGGCCAGGTTCCTGATGCTGGCAAGGGTCCACCCTGCCACAAAGGAAGTGTGTTGCCGGGGATCTGATTCTGGAATGGCTGAGTCGCTTTCCCTATCGTCGGTGGCTACGGCATTGAACCGTTGTTTCAGGCTGATATAAGCAATGGATACCGGTTTGTCCTTTAGCTCCAGGGCGCTTTGGATGCTATCGGTCTGAGCTTCCAGGTTCTCCACCAGGCTCAGATTATCGAAGGCGTGGAGCTGGGGGCAGATGGAATAGCATAGGAAGTCGAGATGCTCCGGATCAGGAGCATTCCGGTTGAGCTCGGCAAAGTTGGCATCTGTTCCTCCTCCCACAACCGCATGTGAAATGACTTTTCTTATACAAGGGACCACTTCTTTCAGAAGATCCGTATTGGAAAGGAAATCCTGGTCGAAAACAAGCACCTGACGGATCTTCGCGGGCTGAAGGCCATATTGCTTCAGAAAAGCCTCCAGCTCCTTTCCCGGATCCCTTCCAAAATGAAGTGCCACTTCCAGGGGCCATCCAAGCTGTTTTTGCTCAGAAACTGCAGCAAGGTAGACTTTTTTCCATCCTTCCTTGCTTAAATGGAGGTCCACCCGGTAATGTTGGAATGGAAGGGTACGAAGCATTTCATATTCCCCTTCGCTTAGAGGCTCTGTTTCGGTAGTCTGTCCAATTCCCAGGCTGGGCAAGGGTGAGCTAATATCCGGATGGAGGCTTAATAATCGTTTTTCGGAAAGGGAGGATGCTTGAAAAGATTTTTGTTTGTTCTTTACCTCCAGTGAGACCCTTTGATGCACAAGTTCACCCTTTTTAACCTGAACCGGGAAGGGCAGATCAAGGGGAGTGCAGTAGGTTTTAAAGGAGGCATCGGTCCAGTTGCGCTGGTCCTCCGCTTCAAAGATTTCTCCTTCAAAATGCAAGCTTGCATCAATCTTGTCAGCGGGTCTCCACTGCATCCCCGAAATATTGAAAAAAGGCTGATGGGGGCTGATCAGTTCAGGGAAATGGCTCTCGGACTGACTGCCGTCGGGATGGCTAATAAGGACAGTCTTTCCCCGGCATTCTTTGATTGGATGCAGGACACATAGCCCGATCCGGTTTTTGAGAAAGGTGCTTCCGGCTTCACCTTCGTAGCTCACGCGCAGTCTGTTGTTTTTCGCCTCTATGGACATCACAGCGGTATAGAGGATCTTATCCAGGGAATATTCCAATGTCAGGGTAATGGAGAATCCATCTTCCGCTTCTTCAATTAGTTCTTCCCTGACTTTGAAAGGGACCGTGGCCCAGTTCTGGTCCCTGACCGCAGCATAAACGGCATTCAGGATCTGGATCCTTCCCAGGCATACCTGCCTGATCTGACCCTCTTTGTACAAGAGGGTCAGATTGCCGGATTTCAGCTTTTTATAACCATGAAATAGAGCGCACATAAATCACCCTGAATATAGCAATTTCAGAAGTTTTGGAAGACGAAAATGATTGTCCATATTTATATCTTCAAAAATAATCACCCCGCATATGAAACGTAGAGACTTTTTCAGGACCAGCCTGCTTGCCTCCTCAGGCGTATTGTTTGTTGATTCCTTTCTGGGATGTGTCCATCCGGCCATCCGGGAAGGGGATCTGGATCAGCTTTTCAAGGGTTTTCAGGAACCTCCGGCCAGTTCGCGGGTGTTTGTGAGATGGTGGTGGAATGGCAACCGGCTGGATGCAGATGAAATACTGCGTGAACTGGAAGTAATGAAGGAAGCCGGCATTGGGGGTGTGGAGATCAATCCCATTGCTTTTCCTGGATATGAGGATCCCATGGGATATGAATCACTGACCATCTTTACGGAGCCCTGGTTGGATATGCTGGAGGTGGCCCTCAAGGGTGCCAAAGAACGGGGGATCATCTGTGATATGATCGTGGGATCCGGCTGGCCTTTTGGAGGCGAGTTTTTGAAGAAGGAAGAGCAGAGTCAGATGGTCACCATCGAAACCATTGACCTGGAAGGCAAAGCCCTTCATCATTTCAGTGTAGAGGAGCTTCTGAATCGTATCGATCCCGAGATCCATTCAAAAAATGACAAGGTATACAGGGATTTGCTTATGATGCGTTTACTCCCTGCCCGTTCAGATGATTTTGTGGAAGGAGAAGATCTCATGCCCCGCATATCCGGTGATGAATTGAGTTTCACGACCCCGGACGGACATTGGGTACTTTACTATGTGGCCAAATTAACAGGTTATATGGCAGTCATCAACGGTTCCCCCGGAGCTGCAGGTCCGGTACTGAACCATTACAGTGCTGAGGCCACGGAAGCCTACCTGAACCGGATTTCCGACTTTATCACCGGCAAAATCGGGGACATGGGCAGCTATATCAGGGCCATGTTCTGCGATAGCATGGAACTGGAGGGTGCCAACTGGAACGATGATCTGCTGGAGGAATTCGAAGCCAGACGGGGCTACTCCCTCCGTCCCTATTTCCCCTTTGTATTGAAAAAGGTGGGACACATGGGCAATCCTCTGGATGAGGAATACGGAACCCGCTTTTCGGAAGAGGTGGTGCAGATGCTCAAACGGGTGGAACTGGATTTTTACCGGACCCGGATAGAGCTTTTCAGAGAACGATTTATTGAGACATTCAACCAGTGGTGCCACAAGAACAATGTGCTTTCAAGGATGCAGGCCTATGGCAGGGGTATGCATCCCCTGGAGGCAAGCATGGCCATAGATATCCCCGAATGTGAAACATGGTTGTTCAAGGAGGTGGGACGGGAATATCCCAATACCGGCCCAAGGGGAAGGGCTCCTCTTATGTGCAATAAGTATGTGGCCTCAGGTGCCCTTCTGGCCGGTAAAAAGGTGGTAAGCTGTGAAGAGATTACCAACACCTCCATGGCCTTTATGGCCACCCTGGAAAACATCAAGGTAGCCGGCGACCAGAGCAATCTGTCCGGGGTGAATCACTCCATATTACATGGATACAATTACTCGCCCCTGGATGTGCCCTTTCCGGGCTGGATTCGGTATGGGACTTATTTTAATGAGCGGAATACCTGGTGGCCTTATTTTCGTTTGTGGTCCGACTACAAGGCACGCATTTCCTATCTGCTGCAGAACGCCAGCCCAAGGGCCAATGTGGCCATTCTGCAGCCTCTGACAGATCTCTGGCTGAAAGAAGGCCCTCAGCGTGATCCCTTCCCCCAAAAGAGGTATCCTGAATATCAGCATAACCTGTGGGAGGTGATTCACCAGAACGGGGGAGGCTGCGACTATGTGAGTGAAAGCATCATCCGGTCCAGTGAGATGCAAAACGGCAGCATGAACTATGGAGACCGCTCCTACGAGGTACTTCTGCTCCCTGAAATTGAAACCCTGGATGCGGGGACAGCCATGGCGCTGAAAGATTTTGCTGCCACTGGAGGCCGTGTGGTCTTCATTGGGAAACAAGCCAATAAGTCTGCCGCCTACCTGGAGATGGATGAAGAAGACGCGAAGGTCAGGACCATTGTTGAGGATATGATTGGGCAGTCGGAAGGAAGAGTGTTTGTATATCCGGCTCCCGGTGCGGATCTGATCACCTGGTATGGAGAGCTGCAAAAGAAACTGGGACTGGAGCCCTTTGTCCGCTTTAGTGAACCTTCCATCCATCTGAACCAGTGCAGCTACCAGGTGGGTGGTCATCCCCTTTATTTTATAGCCAATCACAGTCTGTCCGAAGAGATTTCCGTCCGTGCAGATTTCCGGGTGGATTCCCGCCTGATTCCATGGCAATGGGATCCGGAAAGCGGGGAAAAGTATCCCTGTGTCACCACGGGAAGCAACAACAACCTGGAAATTCACTTACCCAGGGCTGCCTCCATGCTCATTGTATTTGAAGAAGAGCAGGAAACAGAAGAGGAAGTCAGGAAGTCGGAGCTATTCTCTGGAGGGGGTAGCGTACTTTCAGGGCCCTGGATGCTGCAATTAAAACATGTAAATGGTGAAGAATTTGAGCAGAGCCTGGCAGAACTTGCTAACCTGGCGGATACGGATTGGGGACTTCACTTTGCCGGCACCGTAATCTATGAGAAAACAATTCAGATGGAGGGGGAGCTTCCTCACTTTATTGATCTGGGGGATGTGCAGGGTGTGACTGAAGTCTTCCTCAATGGCACATTCCTGGGAACCAGATGGTATGGAGCACAGCGCTTTGATGTGGGCTCTGCTGCGAAAAAGGGAGAGAATCTCCTGAGCATTAAACTGACCACCATCACAGGTAATTATTTAAAGGGCCTGAAGGACCATAAGGTGGCCCAGCGATGGACCAGTCACCAGGACTATTATCCCGTGGGGATTCTTGGGCCAGTCAGCATCCTTTAGTCACACCTGGAAATCTTTACCGATTTCAATGACTTTATTCAGTCTCGCCGATTCATAGGCGGCCCAGACCAGGCGCACGGTTTCAAAGTTATCTTCGCCCGTGGTTTCAGCCTTGCCTATGCCAAGCATATCCTGCAGGATATCGTTGTTGCAATCAACGATGCTGGGTGGTTCAGGAACCAGGCGATCGGTTTGCCAGGGATATTTCTTCATGGCTACCACCTCTTTTTGAGTTTCCGTGCCCATGGTGATGCTGATCTCAAATTCCGCATCAAGACGGATGCTCCCCTTAGCTCCTTCAATAAGCAGGAGGGTCTGGGGGAAGATCTCTTTTTCAAGGGGTGAACTGAAAGAGATCTCCTGGATGCAGACCACACCGTTTATCATGCGTAGCAGGCTGGTGGCCACATCTTCTCCTTTGATGGTAGGATTTACGGTCTGGATCTGGGTATAGATGGAATGCGCTTCTCCGAAGAGGTAACGCAGTACATCAAACTGGTGGGATCCCTGGTCGGTCAGGGCAAAATTCTCCAGGGTAGCCAGAAAGGGCTGGGTTTCGAAAACCGGGAAGGCCGTATTGAATCCGGTCTTGCAACGGAAAGCTTTGCCAATAACTCCTTCATCCAGGATCTGCTTTACCCTTCTGAACTGGGGCTGCCAGCGGTAATTTTCATGAACATAGTATTTCACCCCCGCTTTTTTGCACACTTCCATCATCTCCTTGGCAGTTTCAAAATCCGGGGCCATGGGTTTCTGGCAGATCACATCTACACCGTATTTCGCTCCCAATGCAGTAAATTGTGCATGAGTATCCACATCGGTGATGATGTCGATAAAGTCCAGTTCCTCCTTTTTCATCAGTTCTTCCGCATCATCGTAAGCGGCAGGCACACCAAAGCGCTTTGCCAGGTCCTCGGCCTTTGAAAGGGTGCGGTTATAAAGGGCTACGCATTCATTGTTTTCCAGCTCCTGCCAGCCACCCAGCTGAAACTGGGACCAGAAGCCGGTCCCGAATATGGCAAATTTCAGTTTTTTCATGTCTGTGGTTTTATTTAGTGATATCCTCAATTTGCTCCATCAGGTTGTCGGGCTCGAAAACCTGTTTCCAATCGGGATTTATAAGCAGGGGTTTGCCTCTGACTATGGCCTTGTTGGCAGCATCAGAAAAGACCGCGCCGGGGATCTGTTGATAAATCACAGCCAGCTGGATGTTCAGGTGTCCCAGCAGGAATTCCCGGGCAGCCTCATAAGGCACACCACGCTTCACCACTTCATCCAGCCCCTCCTTCACAATGACCTGCAGGGTGGAGCATAAGGTCTCCACCAGGGCAGGTTCCAGTAAAGCCATTTGCTCTGCTGTGATTTTAAAAGATTTGCTAACTGGAGCATACATGGCCATTGCAAGTTTTTCACATGCGTCGTAAAGGCTTTCATCTCCTCTGTAATGTGCACAGACAATGGTCTGCTTGGCCAGGGTGCCGCCGAAGTAATCGGTCTGGGCCTCCTCTGTGGGCTCCCAGTTGAATACTGAGGGGTGGGAGGGATGTGATATGAAATAGCTAAGGTCATCGCGGTGTTTTAACATGCCTGCCAGGGCACAGGCCGGGTCCAGGGTAATGACCACAGCTCCGGCTTTCATCTTGGGCACGATCGCTTCGCTGACCTTACCAAGGATCACATCCGGGACTCCAAGGATCACCATATCGGCCTCAGGGATTACCTGATCTTCTTCGGCAGGACTAATGTCATATTTTTTTAGGTTTTCAATGCCCGCGACACCGTTCTCCAGGTAGGACATCTGGTAGTCTGCATTGTCTTTCAGGTTGTGGGTAAGGCGCATGCCCATTTTTCCGCCGGCGCCCACCAGGCATACTTTTGTCATTTTATATATTTTAATGGAAGTGGTTGTTTTTTAAATAGTTAATGCTCTCGATGGCCCAGTCAGCTTCCTTTGCCATGGTCTTTTCGATGCGTTCTTCGGGAGGTGTCCAGGACTCCAGGATGGCTGACTGGCACTGCGGCCCCAGTTGCTCAAGCATCCATGCCAGGGGCAGTTGTCCCCGACCCACCGGCCGGCCTTCAATGGTGAATCCCATCATATGGGGATGACGCTCTGCCAGGAAGTCCTTAACATGGAGGTTAAAGGTATGGGGAGCGAGGATCGTGGTAATGGTCTCAATGCCCTCACCGGCTCCCATTGAGTTTACCGAATCCAGACAAATGCCCACATTTGGACTATGGGATCCCTCCACAATTTCCAGAAACTCCCTGGCAAGCAGACGGTCATGATTTTCAATGGCCAGCCTGATACCCTGGTCTTTCAATTCAGGAGTAACAGCTTTTACGATTTCGATGACCTCTGTGACGGAGGGTGTAAATCGCGGTCCATCAATCACAAATCGCAGCATGGATGATCCCAGCAGGCTTGTGATTCCTATGTAACGATGCAGCATCTCCGGGGTCATGCCCCGTGCCCCCACTTCCAGTTCAATTCTGGCTTCTGCGGCCTTTTGCTTCAGTTTCAATAGCCTTTTTTCCTTCATGCTGTGTAAGGGAAGATTGTCGGCAATTTGCAGGCAGTCCACTTCCAGTTCCACAGCTTTCTGAAGAAGCTTCATTTCATCCCAGGGTTCGCGGGGCTCTGATCCTGGCACTCCTACCGACCAGGTATAGGTATATGAACTAATTCCCAGTTTCATTTCAGCTAGGCATTTGAAGCTGTGATAAGTACCAGTCCCACCAGGTAGAGCAGGAACATGCCGGTAAGAAGGGCATTGGTTCCTTTGGGTCCTTCCTTAAATTCCTTCCAGACAAGCAGTCCCCACAGCACGGCCACCACCGGGGCCGCATTGCTGAGGGCATAGGCAATGGCCGGATTGGCAGCGCCCACGGCCATAAAAGAGGTCACCATCCCGGTGCACCAGATCATGCCTCCCAGGATGCCTGCAGTATGGTTCCGGAAACCGCCCCCGAAATACTCCTTGAAGGTGCCCGGAACTCCCACCTTAAAGGGTTTCATTATAAACAGGAAGAAAATGACTGTGCATAGGATCACCCCCATTGTGAAAAAAACGATGGCCGTGGATGGCGTCAGGTTTCCGGTACCGCCTGCGACAAACTGTCCATCCAGCGATTTGGCCACAAAGCCATAAAAGAAAGCGATAAAAAGGCCTCCAACCACTGAAAGCATAATCCCACGCAGAGAAGGCTTCTGCTTCACCTTGCTTAAGCCCTGGTAGGCTTTTCCGTTCAGTAAGATGGCGATGATGATCACAAGCACACCTGCCCAGAGCAGCAGAGGTTTCTCGGAGGGTACTTTGTCATCCATCAGGATCACAATGTAGTTGAAGATGATACCCACGATCCAGGCAATGCCTCCCCCGATGGGAAAGGCCACCGAAATGCCTGCCGTGGCGATGGCTGCTACCAGCAGAAGGTTTCCTGCATTCCAGAGAACTCCCCCCAGCATGGCCTGAAATATACTTTGTCCGTTGGCCTGGGAGATATCCGTCAGAAAGCTTCTGCCTTCGTTGCCCAGGCTGCCGATGGTGAAGGCGCCGATAAGGGCCATCAGGACAATCCCGATCACCTTGTCCCAGTAATAGAGTTCAAAGCGCCAGTTCTTTTCAGCGATTTTCTGTGTGTTGGCCCAGGAGCCCCAGGCGATCATGGCCACAATGGTCAGGGATATGGCCGCGAAGTAGTTGTGGATAATAATCATGAAATAGTCTCTTATTGAGTTAGTTAGTCTTTGATATTTCGAAGCATTTGAATGCAGTTAAGCATGCCGCGGACATTGTGGTAGGTGGTTTTCCAGATGTGGCTTTTGGGGCGATCCACATTCTCCGGGTAGGTGTCGGTTGCAGCGTTGTACCAGCCTCCATTCGTTTTGTCGATCAGGTAGGTATCAATGTGTTCCCATGATTTCAGGAACAGTGAGTAATAATCCTGCGGATCGTCGGGGTAGAGGGTATGCATCAGCAGCAGGGCATGCATTCCTTCCACCAGTCCCCACCAGGATTTGTGATTATTGATGATACGAATACCCTCTTCACTGGCTATCCCGGCATCGTAAAATCCCCCCTTCTCAGTATCCCAGCCTGAAGCCAGGGAGTGATCCACCAGTTGCTTGGCAATGAAAAGGGTCTTTTCATCTTCGCCCCATCCAAGCACATGGGAGGTCTCCAGCAACAAAAATGCAGTTTCCACATCGTGACCGTAGGTAAAATGGGTCTTAAACCATTGTCCGGCTTCATCTCCTGCTTCCGCCTCTTCCCTGGATACCAGGGTCCAGTCGGGCTCAAAGAAAAGCTGCAGGTAGCCATCGGGATGCACAAAGGTATCCCGGATCAGGTAGAACATTTCCTCCAGTCGTGCTCTGACCAGGCTGTCGGGCCAGATTCGGTAGAGCTCGCTTAGCGCTTCCATCACATGGATTGAAGAGTTGTAGTCCTTGATGCCCATTCTGAGAAAGCCATCCTGACCTTCTGCTGGAGTTTCATCTATGACAGGGGATCCGTCTCTTCCCAGGAGTTCGAAATAGCCTCCGAATTCCTTGTCATGGGCATGTTCCTCCATCCACAGGAAGGCATTCTTTGCCAGTTCAAGGGCTTCGGCATCCCGGCTGACGCGATAGTATTGTGATAGTCCGTATACTGCAAAGGCCTGACCATATATCTTTTTCTCGTGAACAGTTGATTCCACGAAAGCGCCTTCCTGGGTGCAATAGGCATGGAATCCCCCGAATTCCTCATCCCACATGGCCTCTTCCAGGAAACGAAAACCGTTCTCAGCATAATCCAGGTATTCCATATGTTCAGGGTAGTGTTCATAGATCAGGGAGGTGGCCCATAGATGCCGGGCCTGTTGAACAAGTGCCCTGTTTCCGGAATTCGCTTCACGGGACCAATCATGCGCGTAGTTCGAGTGATACCCCCCGTTTAAACTATCGATGATTCGTGGGTACCAGGGCTTAAGAATATAACTGAACAGGCTTTCCTCCAGCTCGTGGGCCAATGCCATTCTATCGTTATCAATGTTTAAGCTGCCTTCTCCTTTTTTATTTGAGTAGCAGGAAGCCAGGCTCATGGTCAGCACCAGGAGGACTAATTTATGCATGGGTTTTCCGGAAGGTTTCATTTGCACTATCTTTTTCCTGGTTCAGGAAAATTGCGAGAGGCATCATCAATTACCAGCACCCAGTCCACTCCGGTAACCGGAACCCGGAAGGCTTCTCTGGGATGACCTGTGATATCTTTTACGAAGACCGCTTCTCCGGTGCGTGGATTGTACCACCAGCACTTGAAAGCTTCACCCTTTATATGTCGGAATTCAACAATAACCTCGTGGTTGGAAGGCAGGTAAAGGAATACGTATCCATCCCCCTGGGTGGCTGCTATATGATCCACCGTTCCTCCTGCACTGCCGAAAATCACTGACTGGTCGGGGTAACGCTGAAGCATGGGCCGTGATTCCAGCAGATTGCGGACATGCAGCATATCCCAGGCACCCGGCAGGTCCAGGGCTTCATACCAGAACATGGGAGGATAATTTACCGGCTTAACCTTCTCTGAGTACATTTGCCAGATACAGTGGTTTCCATAGGTGTGGCCATGGGCTCCAGAGAATAGCGCCCAGTAAGCAGCCCGGCGCACCTCGTCGTCGCCTGCAATACCGTTTTTCGGATTCCAGCTAAAGGGATGGGATTCATAAATGGGTTCAGCATCCATACAGGGTTTGGGAGGAGAGAGGGCATAGTCGGCCATGATTTTCCGATAGTTGGGTATGTAGCGGTCACCATGGCCTGACTGGTGCATGTTAAAATCGAGCCATTCCTCCTGCTGGAAGCACTCCGAAGAGGATCCTGGGCCCATGGGGTGGAAGGTCATCAGGTGCTTGGTATCGGTCGAGCGGATCCCCTGTGCAAGGGCGTTCCAGACCTCTTCGTTCCCCTTGCATTGCCGGTCTCCGCCGTTGATCCAGATGATGTTGGGATGATCCTTGTATCTGCTGCCCAGGAACTGCCCATAGGTAAATGCATTTTCCGGGTTAAACAGGACCGGTCCCTGTCCCCATTGCTTATCCACCTTGTCGCCCCAGGTTGGCAGAAGCCCCATATACAGGCCCTTGGAGGCAGCCAGCTCCACAATGGAGTCTACAAACAGGAAGTACTTTTCATTGGGACTGTTCAGGTCCAGATCTATCAAAGGAACTTCTCCGTTAACCGACGGAGCGATTAAGCCATTCTCTTCGGCCAGGAGAACAGCCTGTATCACGGTAAAGCCTTTTTCCCTGCGGTTTTCAAGGAACATGTCCACTTCTTTGTAAGAAAGGCGATGGAAAAGTTCCCAGGCTGTTTCACCGAGATAGAAGAAGGGGTCACCGGTCTCATATTGCAGATACCTTCCGTTCTCGCTTACCTGAAGCAATCCTTTGCTGAGATCAGTGGCAGGTCCTTTATGTACCACTTCCTGCGCATTAAGTGTAAAAAATACAATTGTTCCCAGGAGCGTAATAAGCCATGGTTTGGAAGATATCATGTTGGATTGGGTTTTGGATTAACCTTAAATATACAGCTAAAACTTATAAATCCATAGGTTTACTCTGCATAAATATTTGCCCATATAATACTATTCTTAAGTGCTAGGGCCTGATTAAAAGACTCCTGTGCATTAGCATTATCTCCCGCTGCCAGGTATCCTAGAGCCATATGATAATAGGCAGTGGCCTTTCTTGTGATGAGGCCTGCCTCTTCTCCGAATTTGGCGAAAAAGTCTGCATCACCAGCCCGTTCCAGGGCCTCTTCACCGTTTCGGATCAGCTGACCGGAGGTTTCCAGTGCTTCGGTTTCATCTCCCAGCTCAACTTGAGACATGGCTTTGTAGTAGAGGTATTCGGAAGTCCCTACCTGGGTTCTCACTGCTTTTTTAAAATAGCTTTTTGCCTTGCCCTTCTCATTCAATTGCTTGTAGGCCAGACCAGTGAAATAGTATATCTGAGCTTCTTTTGGGTAAACTGAGATCCGTCCGATGCGCTGGTTTGAGGGATAGGTGTCGGCAAGCAGAAATTGCTCCAGGGCCAGGCTGTCATTACCTGAGAGAAGGAATTCTCTTCCTTTTAACAGCATTGCATCCACAAAGAGATTGTGCAGGTTCACTACGCCTTCCTGACGAATAAAGGTATGGCTTGTTAAGCGGTAGATGGCATGATCGTACATGCCGTTCAGGAGTAGTACTTCGATTTCTCTGACGTAGGAATCGTTCCGCTCTCTTACGACCTCGGGATTGGAAGAAAACAACTGAAACCTGCGCTCCAGGGATGCATTATTCATTTCATACAATACATCAAGCTCATAATAGTATCGGGGATCGTCCTTTTTCAGATCCACTGCCGCTTCATAATACCTGATGGCGCCTTCAATATCTTCCAGGTAGCGGTAATAAGCCCAGCCCAGGTTACGGTGGACAATAGCTAAATTGGGATCAAGTTTAACTGCCTGTTTCCAGCAATCAATAGCTCTTTCAGGCTGGTGGTCATACAGGATGTTTCCCATATAGTACCATGCTCTTGCATCCGCCGGATTGAATTCTATGGCAGATTCCAAAATTTCGATGGTTTCGAAGCGGAAAGGAAAAACATAATCTGTAGATGCTTCAGAGGCAGAGCTATAGTATTCATTTACAAGCAATTTGTCTCCCATCTGTTCGGCCAGCCAGGCACCGTAGTAATACAGGATCGGGTAGGAGTTAAGAATGCTGTTTTCGGATGTAAGCGCCATATAGATCACTCCATAGGCATCTTCATACAAACCCGCATTGATGTATCTGCAGGCCAGCTCCAGGTAATTTTCCTTGTTGTCATTCAGCAGAGCCGTGAATTCTGAGGATGGAATGGCTTTGTTCTGCAAGAGTTCGAAGGTTGCCATATGATCCAGGGGATCCAGTATCCTGGCCCTCCTGGCACTGATTCCGGCATCTGCTCTGTTTCCTGTTTGCCGTAAAATAGCTGATTTCTTAGCATAGCTTATGGGATTAAGCGCATTCATGGATAGCGAACGGTTCAGTTGGTCCAGAGCCTCTTCAAAATCCCCCTTGAGCATGGAGATCTCTGCCAGTTCACTGTATGCTGCAGCATACCAGGCCTGGTCCCATGTGGCCCGGTACAGGGTATCGATGGCAGCATCATATTTCTTTTGTTTCTTCAACACTACTCCAAGCCTGTAAAGGGCTTCACAATCGCGGGGTCGGGTATAATCCCTGGTGATCCGCCGGATGGTATTGCGGTAGTATGCTGCGGCTTCATTGTATTTTCCAGCCTTTGCTGCAAGGTTTCCAAGGTGCAGGTTGGCCAGCGAGTTCAGGGAATCTCTGCGGACAGCCTCCAGGAAATAGTCTTCCGGGTCCAGGCCCGGATTATGAAACTGCTGGATCCGCTGACCGGCCAGGACCAGCTCTTCCAAATTCTCAATATCTGACGGCTTCCCAGGAGGTGTCACAGGTTCCGGTAGTTCAGCCTCGTATGTGGCTTCCTTCTCCTGATAAGAGATAAGTTCTGTATCATTCCGGTCCAGCAGGGTGATCCTGTAAGTGGAGAGGTCTGTACCTTTCTCCACTTTAATCTGGGCGCTGTAGGCAGAGCCTGGTCCAATGCTGGCCTGTTCTTCGAAAATAATATCCTCACCTTTCTTTAAAATCACTTTACAATCTATTCGCTCCTGGGTGGTATTGATACCGATGCGAATCTCATTTGATCTGTTTAGCTCCATGTTGACCGCTGCATTCAGATTCGCTTTTTTAAAGCCTCCGATGTCCCGTACCGGGTACCAGTATTGTTTCAGGCTCTTTACCTCGCCGGGTTTGATCCAGCTATAGTCGGGCTGGTTGTCGGAAAAGGCCCCAACCATAAGCTCCGCATAAGCACCGTCTTCATCGGTCAGGATCTCACTGTCCCACATATGTCCATATTCCCCCGGACCCCATTCCCAGAGTTTTGCGCCTTTCACAATGTGGTGGTTTCCGACATGCACGGTCCCGGCATTCCGGGCGTGATCGTAGCCTCCCATGAAATCGTCCTGAAGGTCATGCGCAAAGATGGAGATGGGATCGGGATGGTTCTTCCACCAGCTTACATCGATCTGGCCGGTATAGTCTTTCCCGTTGTAGATTTCATCGGCGATGGGCCAGTGGATAAAACTGTTTTTTGCATGATATACTCCCTGGTGCACTGAGGGAGGAAAAATGACCTGGTAGTCTTCGTTCACATGGGTGGCCACATTGGCCCAGTAGAGGATGGAATGCGTATTTTCGGTATGGTTGAACATCCTGACATCCGTTTCAATGATGTTTTTGCCCGGCCGGAGGGTTAATCCGATGCTCCATTTCATGCGTTGCCTGGGTTCAATCTCCCCAAACCAGATGGTCTTGCTACCATCGGTGTTTTCTACCAGGCTGTAGTCCACCGGCAGATGTGTGGAGGCACGGTGGTGATGGAAGACACACCATTCAACTCCTCCCGAGATCCAGGCTCCAAGCATGCCGATATTAGCAGGCTTGATCACATGCTGGCGGTAGAAGATCTCATAATCGTTGGTCTTATCGGTGGCATAGAAAAGACGGCCCCCGATATCCGGAAGGAGACAGAGTTTTATATATTCGTTTTCAAGGAAAACAGCCCTGTGTTCCTGATCTGTTTTTTCAGTAGAAAGATTGTCCATCAGGGGATAGGGGTAAATGACCCGTTTGGCACCCTGGTAGGCATCCGGTACATAGAACATTGGATTCTTGTCCGGGGCTTTGGTTTCATAGGTGGGAATTGAAATCATTTCTTCCCATATTTTCACCTGTCCGTTCAGACCCGGGGCAGGAATTAACAACAGGGTAGTTACCAGGATCCAAAGAAGTCTGCGCATAGCTCTCATGGTCTTTACTCTTTTGTCTTTTAGAATTAAACGGGATGCTATATAAATATAAGAAAGACTTTATTAAATTGCAGAGAATGAGGCATTGATTCACTTTCTAAAACCCCTTACAAGATGCATTTCAAGAGATATATGTTGTTATTGTTTGCCATAATCCTGTTCCAGGGCTGTGCAGAGAAAACAAGCTGGAAACTGGTCTGGTCCGAGGAATTTGATTATTCGGGGGCTCCGGATTCTTCGATTTGGGATTATGAAATTGGACATATTCGCAACAATGAATTGCAGTATTACAGCAATCAGGCGGAGAATGTCAGGGTTGAAGAAGGAGTATGCATAATCACAGCACGGCTGGAAACCGAAGACTCAATTACATCTGCATCCATCAATACCTTTGGGAAGAAAGATTTTCTCTATGGACGGATCGAGGTCCGGGCAAAGATCCCTTCTGCTCTTGGCACCTGGCCGGCCATATGGATGCTGGGCACCAACCGGAGCGAGTTGGGTTGGCCTGCCTGCGGCGAGATTGATATCATGGAACATGTGGGCTATGATCCCGATCGGATTCATGCAAATATTCATTCCAAAGCTTATAACCATATTGCAGGTACCAATAAGGGGAATCAGATCGAAATTAAAGATCCCTGGTCCGACTTTCATATCTACGCGGTGGAATGGTTTGAAGACCATATGGACTTCTTTCTTGACGATTCCCTGTACTTTTCCTTTGATAACGACCAGACCGGGAACAATGATACCTGGCCCTTTGACAAAAGCCATTACCTGCTGCTGAACCTGGCCTACGGGGGTAGCTGGGGAGGAAATGAAGGGGTAGATACCAGTCTCTTACCTGTAGAGTATGAGATTGATTATGTAAGGTATTTCAAGAAGGATCAGTAGTTGCCCGATTGTGCCGTGCTCTGTATCGGGCCTGCTCGAATTGCTTACGGAGTTCTGTCAGTACATCCTGCATATCCGGGTCCCCGGCCAAATTGATATGCTCCTCCGGGTCTGTCAGGTGGTTATAGAGCTCTTCGTTTCCGGCTTCTACAGTTTCACCCCAACGGGTATATCTCCACTGTTTGCTTCGGATTGTTGCTGCTGTTCCCTTGTAGCTGACTGTGTAGGCAAGTGATTCATCCCTTTGCTCCTTTTCCCCTTTCAAATGGCTAACAAGACTTTTCCCCTGGAGAATTTCGGGCTGCTCTGCATGCAGACCGCATAATTCTGTTAATGTGGGATAGAGATCGATAAGTTCGCTAATGGATTCGCATGTGATGCCTTTTTTTAAGTGTTCGTCGGGACTGGAGATGATCAAAGGAATCCGCACACTTCCTTCCCAGAGACTCACCTTGGACCAGCAGTCGTGTTCTCCCAGATTGTAGCCGTGATCCGAAACAAAAACCACAATGGTTTCTTCCCTCAAACCAAGCCTTTCCAAAGCATCAAGCAGCCTTCCCACCTGCTGATCCATAAACCGGACACTGGCCATATAGGCAGCGATGGTCTGTTTCTTCTGGATCTCGTTCATCTGCCAGATCTTCATGTTCTGTCTGCGCAGTGCGGCTTCGGGGACATTGTCAGGTATTTTTACCGGAGGAAGGATGACTTCCTCTTCCGGGTAGGGCAGGAAGCAGTTCTCCGGGGCAATCAGTGGCACATGGGGGCGAACCAGCCCCACAGCAAGAAAAAAAGGAGCCAGGGGCTTCACTTTTTGCTTGTTGGTACCCTGGGGGAGCTGTTTCCCGGCACGGTTCTCCAGGATGGCGATGGCCTGACTGGTAGCCAGGTAGTCGGTCTGTGTCTCCTCGCTTCCATCTTTAAGGATGATGCGGGCGAAGTTTGAACCATAGTGAGGATTCCCGGGGGAGAGCAGTTCCAGGGTGCCCTGACTTAGCGTTTCCGGTCCGACCACATTGTAGGCATAATCCCAGGAATCGGGATCATCTCCTCCCGGATCACCCCGCTCGATACCTCCGGGAACACCCATGTGATAGATCTTGGAAACCCGTGCCGTATAGTAGCCCTGCTGGCGAAAATACCCGGCCAGGGAGGGATGGTTGGCCAGGGAAGGAGTTTCCACACGATAACTTCCTGGCTGATCATTATTATCCAATACACCATTGCTTTCGGGATAGAGCCCACTCATCAGTGAAGCACGAGAAGGACCGCAAAGGGGGAACTGACAATAGGTCCTGGTAAAACGAACTCCCTCGGCTGCCAGCTGATCCAGATGGGGCGTGTGCTTTTCAATTTCCATATAGGGCCCGATGCGGGTATTCAGATCGTCGGAAATGATAAACAGTACATTGGGTTTCTGAGCAGCCAGGAGAGAGCTCAGGAAAAACAGGCTGATAAAGGTGATATATTTCATTTCAAGTTCAAGTTTACTAAAATCATTAAATTTGGGACCTACCGGATAAAGTCAATGCAAACTAAAACAACTAAACCATGAGATCCAAGTTATCAAGATTTTTTATACTTGCACTTTCTGCAGCTTTCCTGAGCACAAATCTAATTGCCCAGGAAGGATATGTGCCCACCCAGGACAACCTGGATAATAGGGAATGGTTCCAGGATGCAAAATACGGTCTCTTTGTTCACTGGGGTGTTTATTCCATCATGGGTGGAGGAGGCGACCAGGGGATCGCGGAATGGATTATGGAGCAGAAGGACATCCCCATTGTTCAGTATGAGAAACTACCCACATTTTTTAACCCCACCCAGTTCGATGCAGCCGAGTGGGTTTCCATGGTAAAGAAGGCAGGGATGAAATACATTACCATCACCAGTAAGCATCACGATGGATTTGCCATGTATGATTCCAAGATCAGCGATTACAACATTGTGGATGCCACTCCCTATGGAAAAGATGTCATTGGGATGCTGAAGGAGGAATGCGACAGGCAGGGAGTGAAGCTTTTCTTCTACCACTCCCAGCTGGACTGGCGCCATCCCGATTATTTCCCCCATGGACGCACCGGTGAGGGGATTGCTGACAGGTCCCAATCGGGCGATTTCAATGCCTACATCGACTATATGAATGCCCAGCTTACCGAACTGTTGACCCAGTACGGGGAGATTGGCGGAATCTGGTTCGATGGCATGTGGGATAAGCCCGATGCCGACTGGCGGCTGGATGAGACCTATGCCCTGATACATGAGCATCAGCCTGGTGCCCTGATTGGAAGCAACCACCATAAGATGCCCTTTCCCGGAGAAGATTTTATGATGTTTGAACGCGATCTGCCCGGGGAGAATTCCATGGGTTTCAATAATACCGGGATCTCAGACCAGGTACCGTTGGAGATGTGCGAGACCATGAACGGATCCTGGGGATTCAATATTGTCGATCAGAATTACAAGTCTGTTGAGACCTTGATACATACAATGGTTAGGGCCGCGGGTTATGGAGCCAATTTCCTCTTGAATACCGGACCCATGCCCAATGGAATGATTCAACCCGAAAATGTGGATACCCTGATGGCCATTGGGAGCTGGCTGGAGACCTATGGAGATGCCCTCTACGGAACCCGGCAGGGACCCGTAAAGCCTCAGGAGTGGGGAGCCACTACCACAAAGGGGAACCTGGTCTACGTGCATGTGCTGGACCCAGGCGAAGGCTCTGTGGAGATCGAGGGATACACACCCAGGATCAGGTCGGCCCGGTTTTTCGATGATGGATCTGAAGCAGAGGTGAAGGTCAGGAAGGGAAAAACAGGTATGGTCCTTACCCTCCCCAAAGAGAAGGTAAAGCCCATTGATACCATAATAGTACTGACCCTTAAATAATTGTCTTGCTGTCTACAGCTCTTTGATCCGGATATTCCGGAACCATAGCAGCGAGCCATGTCCCAGGAAGCCAATGTGGCCACTGGTACGGCTTAATCCGGGATGCTCCTTGTGATCGGGCGTCCCGTTTTTGCTGGCTTCTTTCAAATCTCCATCCACGATCACAGTACCGTTGAGAGTGATCCTGATTTTATCTCCCTTCATGTACACTTCCTGGGAGTTCCATTCACCTACAGGCTTCAGGAAACCTCTGCGGGCCGGAATAATGCCATAAACCGAACCGTGGTACTGGTAGGGTTGAAGCTTGGCATATACCTCGGCAGTATTATCCAGGATCTGCAGCTCATAACCCACATAGGCGGCATCACCTTCCATGGGCGTCCGAACTCCCAGACCGTTATTGGCGCCGGGTGTGAGTTTAAACTCGAAACGGAAAATAAAATCAGCATACTCCTTCTCCGTATAGAGATTCCCTCCGCTTTTGGTCGGGCGGATCACAATGGCCCCGTCCTCCACAGAGTAAGAGTGTTCATTTCCGGCCCAGTTGGACAGGTCCTTTCCATTGAAAAGCCTGACAAATCCTTCCTCTTCTTCTTCCTTGCTGAGGCTGTTTGCATCCACATTCAGTTCCCTCACATATATATCCCGGAATGCCAGGTCGGTACCATGTGCCTGAAGCTCAATGGACCCGGTGGGGTAAATGGGAATGCTTCTGTCCCAGTAGTTCTCCATCACCACATTATCGACCACCAGCTGTCCATTCAGGTATACACTTACCCGCTCATCTATCATGGTAATCCGGAAGGTATTCCAGTCACCGATTGGATTATCTGCCACCACGAGCGGGATGCTTTCATGCTCCTTGTTGTTGTAGAGTCCGCCCGAACCCACCTGGGCACCAACTTCCACCCTGGTGGTATCCCAGATCTGTACCTGGGGCGTCCCGCGAAGGTAGATGCCCGAATCCCCTTTTTTAGTGATTCTCCAGTCCACGATCATCTCAAAAGAGCCATACTCCTTAATGCTGCACAGGTTGGACCCATGACCATTAAATACAATGCACTTATCCCTGACGCTCCAGTTCTCTTTTAACTTTTCATTGGCCTCCTCCTGCAGCTTTTGAAGCTTTTTCCCTGAAAGTTTTGCCTTATTCACCGGATCTGTTGCCAGTCCCTGCCATCCCGAGAGATCGGTTCCGTTAAACATGGAAACAAAGCCTGTCTCCTCCGGCATCTTATCCAGGTAGTTCTGGATGTCGATTTTCAGGTATTCGGTGTCCGGACCCGAAATAATATCCCTGGCTATGATCAGTTTTTCCTTCACCAGTTTTCCTTTCAGTCCATTATCCAGCCCATTGCTTGGTAACACCACACGCACCAGGGCGTTGGCAGCCTGACTCTTCAGTTCATCCTGCTCCAGGTAGCTGCTGAGGGTCACAAAACTAAGGAAGGTCTTTACACTACCCATGGCCCTGATTAATAGGGCGGTATTGGCGGGAGTGCCCGCATATGCTTCAATCTTTCTTAGCAGGAGCAGTTTCTGGTCATCGGGAAGCGCGGATGAAGTCACAATCCGTACATAATTTTTAAATGCAGCTTCTTTTTCACGATCACTGTCCGACCGGGAACAGATCTGGAAGAGGGGAGGGGTGGCATTTATATCATTGGATTTAATCAATCCGCTGAAGGCTCTCTTTTTGGTATCTTCGTCTCCGCTGCCATAGGATTCATAAACAGCCTCCAGTGCTTCTTTTCCGCCGATTTCTGCAAGAACTCCGATGTATTTCTCTACCGAATAGTTTCTGGCGGCATGCAGGAGAAGTGCCTGTGTACTCACTTCCTTATGGGAGCCCCGGTTGATGGAGGCCACAAGGGCTGCTTCAATGGCGGCAATTTCATCTTTGTCTTCGAGCTGATCGAATAGCCGCATCAGATCCCCCAGATCTCTCTGTTCAGAGACCAGGTACAGGTTTTTCATGGCAGCCGCCCTGACTGCCCCTGTCTGTTCGATCTGACTGAAAAGAATATCGAAGGAGGATGGATCTCCCTTGGCCGCAATCACCTTGATCAAAACAACTTTTGCACCTTCAGGAGCTCCCTCAAGTGCTGTTGTCAGCATAGCAAGCTGATCCAGTCCCACGGTTTGCAGGAGCGCTGCTTCAGCGGTTCTGGTATCCGGTTCGGTGGGATAGTCCAGGGTGTATTTCAGAATATCGGGAAGGGCTTCACTTTGCCTGATCAGCGCAAGCGTAAGAACGGATTGTTGTCGCACCATGGGATCCGGGTCGTTCAGATAGCTATTCACGACTTGCAGTGCTTCTTCGCTACCCAACATTCCGAACAAACTGAGTATCTCAGCTTTCACGTCATTGTTTTTAGTGCCATTAATCGCAGAAATCCATGGATCAATCGGTGTATTATTCTCAGCTGCATACCGGATTGCTGTCATCCGATAGACCTTGTTCTTCTCCTTCATGGCATCCACCAGCAGGGAGACACTTTTCTCAATGCTTTCTGTTCCGGCAGCAGTGATCAGAGCAGCACTCCTGAAATGGACCTGTTCGGGAGCTGTACATTTTTTAATCAGGCCTTTACAAATTCTGAGACTCAGATCCCGATTGTTTTGTTCTGACAGGCTTTGTGCATAGACGATCAGGCTGCCTGTAGCCCGGGTGGATTCAGGCATATATCCCGTTTCCTTAGCTGCCTTGCTTAAGAGCGAATGGGATGCGGGATCCCCCAGCTCTGCCAGGCATGCCAGAACGCTCCCTTGAAGTTCCGGCGAACTGCTGCCGGCAAGTTCAGCAACGGCCTTGGCATGACTGCTGTTCCCCGTTTCTGCAATGGCATTGATCAGTGCTATCTGCATTCTTCCCTCACATTGGTCCAGCTTATCAGCAAAGAGATTTGCTGCTTCCTCCGGATCAATATCACGCAGGGCCCTGATGCTCGGATCCTGGAGTTTAGGATCGCACAGGTAGGTGCTCAGGCTCTCGACGGTAGCCTCGCTGCCGAAATAGTATAACTGGCTGATGAAAAAGCTCTTTACAAAGGGATCTTCCCTCTTTTCAATCTCTTTCAGGATCATGGCTTCCCAACGGACTTGCTGCATTTCCATTCCGGGCTGACTCAGGTAGCGTGACAGGCTTTCTATGGCTACCCGTGCTTTGGTATCGTCACCGGTCCCCGCAGGAATCACAAGATCCAGTACCATTTGGAGGCCCGCCTCTTCCATACTGAGCATGGCCTGCATCTGCTCATTCAGTTTTTGCTGATCGCTGGCAGGTACCTGCACCAGCAGGTCAGCCACTTTGGTATCCAGCGTCCGATTGTCCTGGGCTGCTATTGGCTTAGCAAGCAGCAGGATTGCACTTAGGACAAACAGGGAAAATCTTATATGTTTCATTCTAATGTTCTTTAAAGTCATAACACTTATTAAATACTCCAGGGTGAACGCATCTCGGGAAAGATCAGCCGGTTGGCTCCTTCATCATTGATAAATTCCTGCTTAACAGGGTCAAAATGAAGGGTGCGTCCCAGTCTCAGGGCTGCTACGCCCATATTAACCATGGTGCAGGAGCGGTGTCCGTTCATTTCATTCAGGGCAAATTTCTGCCTGGTCCTTACCGATTCATGGAATGAGGTGATCTGGGGCTCCGGATCGGGCAGGGAGGCTGCCAGTTGCTGGATCTTGGGTATGGTGGAACGGAATCCACGGTAAATTTTACCCTTAGGTCCTTCGATGTATGCCGCATCCTTATCCTTGTTTTCTCCATCCAGGATGATCTGGCATCCATCTTCATAGGTATAGGTAATCCTTCGCCAGGATCCTACGGCATCGGGGTGTTGCTCGGGAGCATCCACTTCCACTTTAATGGGACTGGTATCATCCTTGCTGAGCATGTATTGCACCGGGTCCAGGTAGTGCTGACCCATATCGCCCAGTCCGCCCCCGTCATAATCCCAGAAGCCGCGGAACTTGGAATGCACCCTGAGCGGATTGTAAGGTTTAACCGGAGCAGGCCCCAGCCACATATTATAGTCCAGGTGCTCGGGTACCGGCTCAGGAGTCAGGTTTGTATCACCACTCCAGTAAAATTTCCAGTCGTAGCCGGTGATGCCGCTCACGGTAACTTTCAGGGGCCATCCCAGTACACCACTATCCACAATTTTCTTCAGAGGCTTCACTGTGGTGCCCAGACCATAAAATCCGCCCCTGAACCGGAACCAGGTATTCAACCTGAACATACGTCCATTGCGCTGTACAGCCTCAATGACCCGCTTCCCCTCGCCAATGGTCCTTGTCATGGGTTTTTCACACCAGATGTCCTTACCGGCTTCCGCTGCCATAACCGACATGGTTCCATGCCAGTGCGGGGGTGTGGCAATATGTACAATGTCTATATCCTTCTGAAGTAACAACTCGCGGAAATCCGAATAGGCTTTTACTCCTTCACCAGCCCTTTTTACAGCGCGTTCAAGGTGGAGGCGGTCCACATCACAAACTGCCACAAGACGTCCTTCGCGTCCGAAGTGGTGGTTGTATCCGATTCCTCCCACGCCGATTATTGCTTTGGTAATCTGATCACTGGGGGCCGTAAAACCGGGTCCCCCAAGAACATGTCGGGGTACAATTGTAAAGGCTGCTGTCCCCAGCACACTCTTGCGGATAAAATCTCGTCTTTCCATAATTTTTATTTCGGGTATTAATATAAAGTTTTCAGAAGGTATTTGATTTTGTAAAATCCAGGATCTCTTTCAGGTATCCGAAAGCAAGTCCCACCACCGTATCGGCAGCCCCATAGTAAATGGCAACCCGCTCCGTGTCATGCAAGGCAGCTGTGGGGAACAGTACATTGGGGACATCCCCTGCAAGTTCGTAGGGGGCATTGGGGGCAAGCAGATAGGGCCTGGTCCGGTAGAGCACCCTGGAGGGCTCATTCAGATCCAGGATCGCAGATCCCATGGAATAGCGGAATCCATTGCAGGTATTTATGACTCCGTGATAGAAAATGAGCCAGCCTTCATCCGTGCGTATGGGCACCGAGCCTGCTCCGATCTTGGTACATTGCCAGGCACTCTCTTCAAAGGGGCTGACCTTCATTACACAGCGGTGTTCCCCCCAGTAAAGCATATCGGGACTGAAGCTGATGTATATGTCTCCGAAGGGAGTATGCCCGTTATCGCTGGGGCGACTCAGCATGGCATATTTTCCATCGATCCGCTCGGGAAACAATACTCCGTTCCGGTTGAAGGGGAGAAAGGCATTTTCACACTGGAAAAATTCTTTAAAATCGAAGGTGTAGGCCAGCCCGATGGTGGGACCGTGATAACCGTTGCACCAGCTCACCCAGTACCGGTCCTCCAGCCAGGTCACACGCGGGTCATACTTATAATCAGATTCGATCATCCGGGTGTTGCCGGCCTGCATTTCTATGGACTCATGATCGATTTCCCAGTGGATCCCATCCTTGCTGAATCCGGCAAAAATATTCATTTGCACAGCCTTGTTATCACAACGGAATACGCCCGCAAAACCATCTCCGAAAGGGACCACGGCACTATTGAAGATGCTGTTGGATGTGGGGATATCATAGCGTCCGATGATCGGGTTCCCGGAATAGCGCCAGATTACATCTGAAGATTCCTTTGGACGTTCTTCCCAGGGAATTTTTATTGTATTTTTCATAGGCCTGAAATTAGCAAAAAATATTGGCTTTTGCTTTTTTGAAAAGATTCTGCAGGGAATTGCAAAAACAGCATCTGCATTATCTGAAAAAGAAGTTTACTTTTATATCTTTCCTGAAAGCATATGAAACGAAAACTATTTCTTTATACCCTTGTGGCTGCCATAGGCGGTCTCTTATACGGATTTGATACGGCCGTTATTAACGGTGCACTTCCCTTCTTTACGGCTTACTTCGATCTGAACGACGTGATGACAGGCTGGGCAGTCAGCTCTGCACTGCTTGGATGCGTGGTGGGAGCCATCGGGGCCGGCGGACCCGGTGATCGTTTTGGCCGGCGGGATATGCTCAAAATTTCCGCCATTCTCTTTCTATTGTCAGCTTTTGGCACCGGTCTGGCCACCCATGTACAGGTGTTCATCCTGGCCCGTTTTGTTGGGGGACTGGCAGTGGGAATAGCTTCTGTATTATCTCCCACTTACATATCGGAGATTGCACCGGCCTCACACAGGGGACGCCTGATTGTTTCCTTTCAGCTGGCCATTGTGATAGGGATCCTGGTGGCATTCTTTGTGGACTACCTCCTGATCCATACGGGCCCAAACAACTGGAGATTTATGTTTCTCTCGGAAACCCTGCCGGCATTGCTCTTCCTTTTGCTCCTTTTCAGAGTGGCCAGGAGCCCCAGATGGCTTGTGAAAAGTGGGAGGCAGGAGGAAGCAGGTGAAATTATCCGGGAGTTGAATCCGGAGGAGGATACGGAGGGACTCCTGGCCGAGATCCGGCTTTCCCTGGAGACGGAAAAACAGGAGAAAAAGGAGCGCCTGTTCAAAAAACCCAACCTGAAATTCACCCTCATCGGGATCACCATAGGAATGTTTGCCCAGTTTACGGGTATTGCAGTTGTGATGTACTATGCCACCGATGTTTTTCGGGCAGCGGGTTTTTCCACCGATTCAGCGCTTGGCCAAACTGTGATCCTGGGACTGGTCAACCTGCTTTTTACAATTCTGGCCATGCGCTACATTGACCGCCTTGGTCGCAGAAAGATGTTGCTTACCGGTATGATCAGCATGGCCATATTCCTGGGATTATTCGCCATAGAGTTCATGTTTGACACTTTCGGGGGCGGATTAATGCTCTTCTTCCTCATTGGCTTTGTGGCATCATTTGCATCGTCCATGGGAGCAGTGGTATTCGTTTTGCTGGCAGAAGTATTTCCCAACCGCATACGCTCACGGGGAGTGGCCATGGGTTCTTTTGCTGTCTGGATCGTCAATGGCAGCATCACCTTTCTCTTTCCTGTAGTAGCAGGAGCCTTCGGAGATGGCATAGGGATCGGTTTAAGCTTTGCCTTCTTTTCGGTGATGACCTTCGCAGGATTTTTCATATTCCGTAAATTCCTGTTCGAAACCAGCAATATGACCCTGGAGGAGATCGAAAGAAAAAACAAGTAAGCCTAATCTGTAATTAATTTATAATACATATGACTGGAAAAGAACGTGTTCAGGCAGCATTGGAGGGGAAGTGGAGCGACAGGCGTCCCGTAATGCTGCATAATTTTTTAATGGCGGCCCGTGAAGAGGGCATAAGTATGAAAGAATTCGGAGCGAATCCCCAATCTGCAGCCAGGGCCTATATCCATGCTGCCGAAAAATACAATACGGATGGTTTGCTCATCGATTTAAGTACAGCTACTCTGGCGGGTTCCCTGGGGGTGGAAGTGGACTACCCGGAAGATGAACCTGCACGTACCCACGGAGGACTGATCTCCTCCCTGGAGGAAGTTCAGGACCTGGGCCCGGTGAATGTGGCTTCTGATAAGGGGATTCAGCACTGGCTTGAAATTACGCGGATCGTAAAGGATTATTTCGGAGAGGAAAAGTACATCCGGGGGAATTGCGATCAGGCACCTTTTTCCCTGGCCAGTATGGTTCGCGGATCGCAGGAGCTTATGACCGAATTGCTTATGGATCCGGATGGGGTGCACCTCTTACTGGAATACACCACCGAAGCGGGACTCCAGTTTATCCGCCTGATGGCAGAGACCGGCTCCCATATGGTCTCCAATGGGGATAGCGTTGCCGGCCCGGAAATGATTCCGCCGGAGTTCTACCGGGAGTTTGCTTTTCCCTATGAGAAAAAACTGGTGGACGAGGCCCATCGCCTGGGATTAACATATACGCTGCATATTTGCGGGGATACGGGAGTGATCCTGGAGGATATGGTACAGACGGGGGCCGATGCCCTGGAGCTGGATTACCTGACCGATATCCGGAAGATTTTCGAACATTGTCACAATTCCACCCTGATGATCGGGAACCTTGACCCCTCAGGGGTTTTAAATTTTGGAAGCCCCGAGCTGGTGAAGCAGAAGACCCTTGAACTTCTGGATATTTACCGGGATTCTCCCAGGCTGATGATCAATGCAGGCTGTGCCATTCCACCGGATACGCCTTCGGAGAATATCCGGGCCATGATCGAGACCACTCATCAATATGCTGTCCCTCAATAGCTCCAAACACTAAAACCCAATACCCTATGGATAGTATCAGGTATAAACCAGGAGTTGATGATGTTATCGAACGATTAAATGCACTCTATGAAAGAAGGGCAGGGGACCGGGTTTTTGCGGATTTCCAGATTCCGACAAGGACGATGGATCAGTTTCGTGCGGTTCATAAAGAAGGATATACCAGTTATCCGGATCCCCATGAAAGGGCCCGTTTTTGGGACAGCCTTCTGAAGGAGAAGCGCTTGTGTGAGGACGATCAGATTCCTTCTGCTTACCTGAGCGAATGTGATCAGGGCCTTTACGGAGCCCTGGTAGGCGGGGAGATCCAGTTTCTGAACGATCCCGGAACGGGGTGGATCTCCTCCATGGTCAAGCCCATGTTCGAAGATCTCACCCAATTTCAACTCCAGCCTTTTGAGGAAAGCCATCCCTGGTTCCGCAGGTACCTTCAGCAGCTGGATATTTTTTCCAAAGTTTCAGAGAACCGCTTCGGCCTCAGCCACTTCATCCTGATCGATTCTTTGAATTTTGTATTTGAACTTGTGGGTGCCACAAAGACCTATCTCAGCTTGTTCGAGGTCCCTGACACGGTGCGGCAGATCATTGACTTCGCCTTTGATCTGAATGTGAGGGTACAGGAGACCTTCTTCGAAAACACCCCTTCCTATCGTGGAGGAACCTTCAGCAACATGGTACAATGGGTTCCCGGGAGAGTGATATCGGAGAGTGTGGATCCCTTTCATATGACCTCTGTGGAAGATTATGAACAATGGGGAGAAGCGAATGTACAGCGAATGTTTGATCACTTCGATGGAGGAGTCCTGCACATACACAGCAATGGCAGGCATCTTTTAAATGCAGTATCCCGCCTGAAAGGATTAAAGGCCATTGCCTTGCTGGATGAGAAAGATAATCCGCCTGCCTTTGATGTCTTGCCGGACTTGAAGAAGCAGGTTGGTGATGTACCCCTGGTTGTATCGGTACATGAAGCTGTATTTGAAGATCATTTAAACAGGAATACCCTTCCGGGTGGGGTCTTTTATGTGGTGAAATCCACCAGAAATGTGGATGAGGTGAACCGGATCATGGAAGGGGTCAGAAATTATAGAACCGAATAGTTATGAAAAGAGCTTTTATACTGGCTTTATTGCCACTGATTATTTCCTGCAGCTCTAAGCCGGGAAGTGAAGCTTTTGACGCAGTTCAATATGTGGATCCTCAGATTGGATCTGTACACGGACGCTGGTTTTTCTATACCCCGGCGGCCCTGCCTTTCGGGATGGCCAAACTGGCTCCCCATACCAATGCCTATGGAAGCCAGGGAAGCTGGTTGCCAGGGGGCTATGATGACCGGCATGGTTCCATCGAGGGTTTTGGGCATTTTCATGAATTTCAGATCGGCGGAGTGGTGGTGATGCCCTTTACTGGGGAGGTCCGGACCACTCCTGGGAGCATCGATAATCCGGATGAAGGATACCGTTCACGTTTTGAAAAAGCGGACGAACATTCGGAAGCGGGCTATTATTCAGTCGTGCTGAAAGATTATCAGTTAAAGACGGAACTGACAGCTACGGAGCGAGTTGGATTTCACCGTTACACCTTTCCCCAATCCGATCAGTCAGGCATCATCTTTGATATTGGTCACAAACAGGGGGAGAGCAGTGATGTAAGCGAGGCCTTTGCACAAGTGGTGAATGAACGTGAAGTGGAGGGATATGTGGAGACCTATCCCGAATATGCCAAATTCTGCGATCCGGGAAATCGCGTCAAGATGTATTTCATTGCCCGCCTGAGTAAAGTGCCGGAACAGGCAGGTATATTCTACAATTCCATCCAGAAAGCAGATTCTCTCAGTACCCTGGGGGTAGGGAATGGGCTCTATTTGCTTTTTCCCACCTCGGAAGGGGAAGTGGTGGAGATGCAGGTGGGTCTTTCCTATACCAGCCTTGAAAATGCCCGTCTGAATCTTGATACAGAGTCTGCCGGCCGGAGTTTCGATCAGGTGCACAGCGAAGCCACCCTCAAGTGGAACGAGATGCTGGGACGAATCCGGGTGGAAAGCAGCAAGCAGCAGGATATTGTAAAATTTTATACCGGACTGTATCATGCCCTGCTGGGGCGGGGACTGGCAAGTGATGTAAATGGACAGTATGTGCGAAATGATGGCGGAACCGGACAGATCCCCCTGGACCAGAAGGGGAAACCAAGCTACAGTCACTACAATACGGATGGCATCTGGGGCGGATTCTGGAACCTGGGTCAGCTCTGGGCCCTGGTTTATCCCGACTACCTGGTCCAGTATGTGCAGTCGAATATTGATTTTTACGAAGAGACCGGCTGGCTGCACGACGGGGTGGCAGCAGGTGTCTTTACCAATGGCGTCCAAACCAACTTTCAGGGCTTACTGATGGCAGCTGCCTACAATTGCGGGATCCGTGGATTCGACCTTGAAAAAGGATATGAGGCAGCATATAAAAATGAAACAGAGGCTGCAGGGCGAAACCTGGGGAATGGCAAATACGATATGCACTGGTTCAACAATCTGGGGTATGTTCCTTCCTGGGATACGACCCTGTCCAACGGCTGGGTATTTAATTTCGGAGGTTCCCATACCCTGGAGTATTGCTTTAGCTCCTTTGCCGTGGCCCAGATGGCCAAAGGCATGGGACAGGATGAAGACCACAGGATACTGATGGAGCAAGCCGGGAACTGGAGACTCATTTTTGACCCTGAAACCCGCTATATAAGGCCAAAATATCCCGACGGGACCTTTATCGAGGACTTCGATCCCCTGGAGGGTTGGCGGGGATTCCAGGAAGGAAATGCCTATCAGTATACCTGGTATGTCCCCCACGATATTGCCGGGCTTATGGAGGCTGTTGGGCATGATCTCTTCAATGAAAGGCTTGAACAGATGTTTACGGATGCCCAGAAGAGTGTTTTCGGAGGAGGAAAAGAGATCCACAGTTTCTCCGGGGTGGACATGCTATACAACCACGGCAACCAGCCCTGCCTGCACAATGCCTGGTTATTCAACTATTCTGGTAAGCCCTGGCTGACGCAGAAGTGGACCCGGACCATTTGCAATGAATTCTATGGGACCGAGCCTTTGCATGGTTATGGCTACGGCCAGGATGAGGACCAGGGACAGCTGGGAGCCTGGTATGTGATGGCTGCCCTGGGGCTCTTCGATGTTCAGGGTCATGCAGCTGCGGATCCCAGCTTTCAGTTTGGCAGCCCCCTTTTCGAAAAAGTCAGTCTTCAGCTAGGCGAAAACCCAGGCAACAAACTGATAATCAGGACGGAAAATAATACTCCGGGCAATCTCTACATTCAAGCCCTGGATCTGAACGGAAAAAAAATCGGTCAGTGCTGGATTCCACGGGAAGAGCTGGTGAAGGGGGGAACACTTACCTTTACCATGGGGCCGGAACCCAGGGAGGACTGGGGAGTGGAACACCCGCCTCCATCAGCTTCAGACAACCATGAATAATACAACTAAACCAAAAGCCATGATCAAATACCTTAGCCTTTTTGCCATTGTCGTGCTGACAGCCTGTTCTTCACCTTCTGGGAAGAACCAGCAAAGCGATGCAGCCACAACTGAGCTTTCTGATATAAAAGTCCCGGTCTATGCCTGGCTGAGTGGGCCCGGCAAGGCCTCCGACCAGGAGATCCGGGATAATTTTACAGATCTGAAAAGCAAGGGAATCATCGGTCTCCTCTATAACGGGGGACATAATCCGGAGACCTATAAAAGAGTAGGAGGGATTGCCCATGAGGTGGGACTTGAATTCCAAACCTGGATTCCGTCCATGATCCAGGGGGAGAATCCCAAGCTTCCACCGGAACTATATGCCTTCAATGGGTTGGGAGAGTCGGCATGGGACAAGCCGGCCTATGCGGCCTATTATAAATTCCTTTGTCCCAGCCGGGAGGAAGTCTACAACTTCCTGGAGGAACTCTACCTGCAGATTGCTGCACTGGAGGAGGTGGATGGCATCCACCTGGATTATATCCGCTTTCCGGATGTGATCCTGGCCAGGGGACTGTGGGACAAGTATGGATTGGTCATGGACCGTGAGTACCCTCAGTATGACTATTGCTATTGTGACCACTGTGTTGAAGATTTTAAAAAACAGAGCGGGATCGATATCAGATCCCTTGAGGACCCTGCCGGGGTGGAAGAGTGGAAACAATTCCGGTACGACCTGATCACCGGGATCGTGAACCGGCTGAGCGAAAGTGTGCATGCCAGCGGAAAGCTTATCAGCGCCGCGGTATTTCCCGGACCCAATTCAGTGGCCCGGAAGATCGTACGGCAGGAGTGGGACAAGTGGAACCTGGATGCTGTTTACCCCATGAATTACAATGACTTTTACCTGGAGGATACCCGCTGGATCGGGGAGGTGACCCGGGAGGGAGTTACAGCGCTGGATAATCGCTCACCCTTGTACAGCGGTTTGTTTATCTGCCCGAGACCGGAAGCCAAAAGCCAGGAGGCTGATCCCGAGGGCCATGGACTGCTTCCCGAAGAGTTGGAAGACGCCATCCGGGAATCCATGCAGAACGGAGCTGCCGGAGTCTGCCTCTTTACGCCTGGAAGGATGACCGAGGCGCACTGGGAGGTATTTGCCAAAGCCATCCGGACAGACTTTACCCGCGATTAGGTATAGAGCCTTCTTATCCCGAAGGCTTACTTCTGAAATTCAAGAACCCCAAAGAAATCAGGTTGATGGAAGTTGGGAGTGGGCAGATCGATAAAAGCCCATGTAAGCCAATGTGGATGGGAAGTATTGTCTGCACATTTATACAGGTTCGCCCGCCAGAAGGTGCCACTCTCGGGAATAGGAAAATCCCGGTACTTGCCAAGAACTGAAAAGGGAATCCGGTATTCAACACTCCAGGTGGTGTCTTCCTGAATTTCAGGATCCACAATTTTGGGCAGTGTGCTGGCCACTTCCACCTGCTGAATATCATCACTTGCGATATGCACCTGGTTGGTCCGGGGTTCAGTCTGATGATGGAACAACATGGTGCCCCCGCAATTCATCTCGAGATTAAAATAGCCCTCGTCGCTATTGTCCTCCGGACTAAAAAAGAACTCCACACAACTATCCGTATAGACCGGATCCTGGTGCTCGCTGTGCACCGCTTTCACATATTTGTCCTGCACTCTGAAAATGACGTAGATAGCAAGATTGTCATAGGCGATCTTTGCTTCCACATGGGGAATATGTTCCGGCTTTTCGCCCATGTAGTGTGTGAGCTGAAGAGCTTCGATTCCGTTCCAGGGTGCTTTGTCCCAGACCGCATTAATTTCGGGTCTTTCTTCAAGCCTCGTTACCTGGTATTTATAGCCTTCTTCTGGTTCTGCTTCTGTTTTGCAGCTGGCAAGAATGCTTAATATTAAAATGGACAGAATGGATAGTGCTCTCATTGTTTAGTTTTATTTGTACAAATTTATTTATAGCTCAGGCCATTTCAGTTCGAAGCCCTGTTTCTGAAGCAGCGCCTGAAATTCGGAAAGTAATTTTCCGGAGTTCCTGACCTGTCTGGGTTTGGCCTTCCTGTTCAGGGAAAAGGAACATAGAGAACCAGCCGCTTCCCCGATGTTCCATTCCACCGGATGGAGCCTGTAGGATCCATTGGAAATGTGGGTGGTTCCGATATTTTTACACCCCGGGATCAGGTTCTCCATACGCACCGGGATCAGTGCTCCCAGGGGGATTTGAAAGGGTATGCTGGCCATGTCAATATAGTTGTCACCTCCGGTACTGGGATGAAGATCCAGCGCGTAATACCCGATCCCCACCGAATCGTGGTAGTCTTTTGCCCGCACTTCTTCCCGGGCTAAGCCGGTGATTTGCATTCTGTCCTCAAGCGAAATATCCTGTTCAGCTATGGTATACTCGGCCTGGATCCTCCGGGATTCCCGGATGTAGGGATATTTGGCCAGTCCGTCCTGGCTGCCGGTAATATCTCCGCGTAAGCGCAAGCCTTTCCACCCCTGACCTCCGTCCGGTCGCGGCGCTTCTGTCTGAAGCCAGTAAAACAGCGAAAGACTCAATTGCTTTGCCTCATACAAATGCTGCTTTCGAACTTCTGCAGATACATCTGTAATGTTCCCCAGCAGGAAATCGTTCTGGGGCCAGTTCACCAGGGTGATGTCACTCTGGAAATGCCCGGCAGAAAAGTTATTTCTGTCGATGATCCTGCGATATAACCAGAGATTTAAAGCATCCGTTTTTGGCAACACTCCCTGCCTGTCCGGAGGTATAAAGGACAGGGTTTTTGGTAGCAAAGACCTGGGGTGTGAGTAAGTCAGGGAAAGCATTTTTCCGGGCCAGGCAGGATGAAGATCTGGCACATAGTCCCGCCAGAAGGAATACATTTCAGGAACTTCAATGGTATGATCCTCTCCCTCCAGGTGATCCATGACAAAGCAATGGGTCAGGGCCTGGATATTGGAGGGGTCTTCCTGGTCCGGAGCATGTCTTTCTCCGGTTTGTCCCCGGGATTCTGCCCCAATAACATACTCGGTTCCCGAAAGCTTCAACAGGTCACCTTCCTCACTGGCATCTATAAAATAGGTGCCATGCAGAACAATGCTTCTTTTTTCTTTATCGCTGCGACAGCTTACGGCCCGGATGGAGTCTCCGTCCGTATGAACATTCGCTGCTTCCGTATTAAGCAGAAGTTTCAGCTGTCCTGAGCTGATTGCAGGGGCAAGCATGGATTCAAGAACGGCCACAGATACCGCTGGTTCATGGCAAATCCTTGATACTGCTCCGTTTCCCGGATTCAGGAAGTCAGTATTCCGAGCTGTCTTCGTAAGCGGATAATTACTTCGGTAATACTCCCGGATCCGCCTGCGATACTCTGCATAGCTTGCTGTTCGGCCATGAGACTCGATCCATTGATGTTCGTCGGGCGGAACTGCCTGCTGACTTACCTGTCCGCCGATCCAGTCGGTGGGTTCAGTCATAATCACCGAGGAGCCATTCCTGCATGCAGCAAGAGCTGCTGCACAGCCACCCAGTCCTCCACCGATAATAATAACATCAGCTTTTAATTCGTCTCCGGGAGGACTGTTCAGAGCTGATGCTAAAACGGTATTCCAGGCGCCGGAGCTCATCGCTCCGGCGCTAAGAATACCGCATTGTTTTATAAACTTTCTTCTGCCCACTATGACAGGAGTATTTCCCTGAGCCGGCTGGCAACAGCTCTCTCCTGTCCGGGTATCAGCATCCAGGGGGTAATCCCAATGGAGTCTTTCCCACCCACCGTTTCAATGGACGGATGGCCTTCCCTGAGCTCTTGCCTGACCAGGTCTGGCGTCCACTCCGTTTCGTCGGCATTCATGGATATCCTCAGTGAGGGTACATGGTTTGCTACTTTCGGTACATGAATCTCAGGTTTGACACCCTTAATGTCAGCAACCGCATCATGCATGATCTGGACCTGCTTTTCCCAAAGGGCCCAGTCCGCTTCATGATCGCGTTCCAGATAGGATTCAATGGTAACCAGCATGCCCAGTATCTCTTCCTTATTTACTTTCATGCCTCTTCCAACGGTATTCCCCCTTGGTGGTGCATGGAGACGGGCAGCATCAATATACTTCTTCTTCCCCATCAGTAATCCTCCACTCTGGGGTCCCCTGAGGCCTTTACCTCCGGAGAATGCCACCATATCGAATCCCATCTTGTTATATTTCCAGAGGTTATCAACCGGTGGCACATCTGCAGCACAATCATTGAAAGTAGGAATGCCGTGCTTCCTGGCTACCTCCACCCATTCCTGATCCTGGATCTCTCCAACATAATTGTTCCCGTTAAAGAACCACATCATGGCCGTCTTTTCATTGATGGCCTTTTCCAGCTCTTTGCGGGTTTCCACCTCTATCAGTTTCACCCCGCAGTTCCGGATGGCATGGGCATAGCCGATGACATGGGATTTTTGCAGGATCACTTCGCTTTTCATTCCTGTCAGATCCGGAATCTGTATCACCTTCTCGGGATCCATTCCTGAAAGTACTCCTGCGGTACCCAGGGTAATGGCCGATGCGGCCCCTGCGGTAATGGTGGCTGCTTCGCAGTGCAGAAGTTCTGCAATACGCGCTCCCACCTTGTCCTGCAGGTCATCCAGCAAAACAAATTCGTTTGTGGCGTAGTTATAGGCTTCGATTACCTCAGGACGCATAAGGCAACCGGTCATAAAAGTATAGGTGCCGGCTGCGTTGATAAAGGTCCTTACACCCAGTTCCTTGAAATAGTCTCTGCGTATGGCGGGACTCTGGACCGGACTGCCGGCCATTAATCCCGTACCGAACAAACCTCCAACCAGTGGAAGGGTGCCCAGTCTTTTGAGTAATGTTCGTCTTGTTACCATCTTAGTCCAGAGCTGCTATACAATCGATTTCTACCAGTGAATCTCCGGGCACGCCCCCGTAGGTGGCTACTGTGGTTCTGACAGGTGGGTTCTTGCCGAAGCGTCCTCTGTATACCTTGTTCATGCCATGATAATCATTGAGATCATGCAGGTACACATTTACTTTCAACACCTTGTCCATGGAGCTGCCTGCCTTCACAAGCTCTTTCTCCAGTTCCTTGAGTACGTGATCGGTATGATCGGCAATGTCTCCGTCAAAGTGGGCCCCTTTGCCTGCAATGAAGACCATGTTTCCATGGATGGTATGTCCGGAGAAGAGGGGGACATCGTCCTGCATGGTGATGTTGCCAGCGATTTTTTCCGGCTTGCTTTCTTTCGGAGTTGCAGCTTTAACTGAAGCAGCTCCCAATCCGACAGCTGTGGCTGCCACGACTCCTTTTATTGCTTTTCTTCTGGAGTTTGGTTCATTCTTTTTCATAGTTCGAGATTTTAAATATTGGTGTGCATTTATAGATTATTATTTATTTGCTTCCCATTCAGTCATGGAGATTCCGTTCAAATCCCATACCACTTTCCCTTCCATAAGGGTCAGCTCACATTCAAGTTTTTTATTTCCATGGATGGTCCACCCTCTGACGTCGGTGAATCCGAATTCTCCTTCCTTCACTCCAAGTATGGCAATATCGGCATGTGCCCCCACACTCAGATGGCCCAGCTCTTCTCTATTGATGTATTTAGCAGGCAACCAGCTGGAGCGTTCAATCACATCCTGCAGCGTCATGCCCATATTCAGGAACTTGGACATCACATTGAGCATATCCTTCATGCCCGCATTCATGCTTCCTGTATGAAGATCCGTACTGATCATATCGGGTATAAATCCCTGGTCCATAGCAGGCAGGGCCTGTTCATACAAAAAACTACCTCCGCCATGTCCCACTTCAAATAAAATCCCTCTCTCCCGGGCCTGATGCACGCAGGGCCTGACATTTCCATGCTCATCCACCATGGGAGTCCTTCCTCCCACATGGGCATAACAGTGGGCATAGATATCTCCCGGTCTTAATTTTTCAAGCAACAGGGTTTTCATTGATAATTCAGGGTCGCTGCCTCCAAGATCTATCATGGCAGGAATGCCGCCAGCAAGTTCTCCGGCTTCCACGGTGCGTTCCAGGGGGGTCCAGTCATGTCCGCTGTAGTGGGCCAGCTTGGTACCCACGATCACATCCTTATTTTGCCTGGCCACAATGGCGGTCAGCTTGGGATCCATGTCTGCCAGGTTCTGCTCAATGGCGCCTCCTTTCATACCCCAGCCCACAATATTCAGGTAGGCCAGTACCCTGGTTTTTGAGTTATCAATGGTCTGCTCCCTGAAGGTCTTGAAATTCCTCCATCCGGCACTTCCTGCATCCACCACGGTGGTCACACCATAGCGGAAGGTGAAACCATCCGGAGGTAGGCTGGTGAAGCTGTTGCTGATGTACTGATCCTGATTGGTACCGTGGAAAACATGTACGTGATTATCAATCAGTCCGGGTACCACATACAGGCCCTTTGCATCGATCACTTTTTTTGCTTTATCGTCGGGAATAGTGGCCGATACTTCTGCCACTTTCCCATCAAGTACGGCCACATCCATGACCTGATCCAGTTTATTCCTGGCATCGATCAGGTGTCCGTTCTTAATGAGCAGGTCGTATTCCTGTGCTCCAAGCCATTGACATCCAGTAAGAAAGACAATGATCAATAGGTTTTTAAATGTAGATTTTTTCATATTATATCAGATTATCATTAATGGTTCCTGTGTGAAGTATATCATCGGCCCTGATAAACCAGGTATAGATTCCTTCTTTCACCTGGCGGTTCTTATCATTTGTGTGATCCCACCGGAGCTCGGCCAGATCAGATATGGTGTTTAAAACCGGGAAGGATTTGATCAGATTTCCATCCTTGTCTTCAATGTGGGATTCAATATGGTGGCGTCTTCCCGAAGGATCGAGAAAAAGTGCTACCTGGTATTCCTTGTTTACCAGGCGGATGTCGCCTATCCTGGATTGGCATTTATCCAATTCGGGGATTTCTACAAGATCAGGCGAAGCCGAGAGGTCGATGCTAATATGATGGTCCATGGACATGCTTCCCAGCCCATGTTTTTCAGAAGCAATCCTGATATGCGAAGCGTGGGGGTGATCACAGGGAGTCCACCCGTCTTCGGTTGTGATCAGATTCATGTTGTTGGCTTCGCGTACCCGGTTGATCAGCCCCAGTTCATAAGTATCCAGGGCCACGGGATCTTTGCTTACGGCTATGATATTCGTATGAAATACATTCCCTGAAAGGGGACCTCCATGGTAGATGCCTGCAAGGGCATCCAGAAAATTAAGAATATACGGGGCCTGCTGATTGATGTTTTTATAAAAAACCGGAGCACAGGTACGGGTGCCTGCGAAAGGACTGTTCTTATCGATCCAGTCCCTCCCGTGCGTACCTGCGGGATTATCCGTGCAGCCGTAATTGTTTTTCATGGCTCCTGTGATCCCTGCCTCGCGGTGGTCCTTGGCGATTATATAATTTATCAGGAAGTCATGCTGGTAAACACCTGAGAATATTCGCTGGGGGGCCCTGTACTTCCTGGGGAAGTCGGGAGCAGCAATAAAACCTGGGGCATCATCCGGAAGTTCCATAGGACCGGAATTGCTGATCCAGTGTATCCTGGGGGCTCCTTGCCTGAAATCTTTATAGATCCCCGCTCGGTCGGGAAACACCGGCCGGTAGCCTTGAATGATGGGGAAATTCTGGCGGGATCCCCGGGCGTATATTCTTTCGAAAAGAGTGATATTTTCCGGAGGGAATCTGCCATCCAGCATCTGTGTCAGGCCCGTAACGATGGCATTGGTGATTTCAGATTTGGGCCCAAAAGGACAAATGTATCTTGACCAGTCGTTATCCTTGTCTGGCGCATAGGAAAAATTAAGTTTGATACCGATTTTCGTATCCATGTTAGGATGACCGGCAGGGAAGAGCGATTCCCATGCTTTACCCACCGTTTGCTGGCCGCTTAGCTTCTTGACTGCGGTATCCACCATGTGGGCGATGCGCATGCTCTGGATGCTCCACGCTTCTACTTTATCAACCCTGATCCCGAAAGAATCGACCACCTGTCCCGTTCTGAATTGCATCTCAGATGCAAGTTGGTCCCACACACTTACAACGGGGGAGGCATAAAGGTCCTCATATATCCCACTGCAGCCATATTGGATCAAAGGTGCTGCAAGAACAGAGCTTACCCCATACTTTAAAAAATTCCGGCGTTTCATTTTGGAACGGTTTTAGCCGATCAAATAAGTTCTTGAAGGAGTTCAGGAAATGTACTAAAAAAAATACACTTTCTAAAGATATGTGCTAATTTCACTCAAATTACGCCACATCAACTTTAAGATAATGAAGAGATCTTTCCCAACTGTAATAACTGTTTCGCTGCTACTTCTTGTTTCAGCCCTTTTAAATGCCCAGCAAGGGGCTTTAAGCCAATATCTTGATCATCCCTGGGTCGATTCGATGCTCTCCACCCTTTCCACGGAGGAGCAGATTGCCCAGTCGCTCTGGCTCGTCGCCGGTCCGGACGACGGGCTCCAGGATCTAATGAATTCTGCACGGTCTCTGCAGGGCCACGGACCTGGAGGATTGATATTTACCTCGGCTCCCAATGAACATATGCAGCAAGTGGCTGATTACTGCAGCTCCTTGAGCACCATCCCACTTGCCCTGGCCCTGGAGGGCAACTGGAGTGATCAATTCCCCCACATGGCCAGCCTGGAAACCATTGCAAGTGATTCACTTCGTTATCTGGCGGGAGCAAATCTGGCAGCACAACTCCGAAAGAATAAAATTTCAATTTTCCTGACAGAGGATATGGATGATGTTCTGGCAGCAGGCCTCACTGACAGGCAAATTCCGGTCCTGGATCCCGGGTGTATCCAGCGCATCAGCATAGGTGAGCTCGGAAGCTACCTGGATGCACAGATCCCGGCTGACACCATTGAACACAGGGCCAGGCAGGTTCTGGCAATGAAATACTGGATCAGGCAGAGGGAAGTGGAAGCCCGAAAAGATATGCGGGAACAGATGGCTGTGGAAGGGCCCCGGCAAGCTGCTTTTATCAGGGATCTGTATGCGCATTCCCTGACGGTTCTGAATAACCACGATGAGTTGATCCCGGTGAAGGAACTGGAAAGTACCAGGATCGCCTGCCTGGCACTGAATCAAGAGGGTCTGACCGGGTTTCAAAGGATGGCCGGCCAGTATACCCGGACCAATAACTACAATTGGACCCCGGCTGGGGAAAACAAAAACGAACTGATTACCCAGCTATCTGGCTATGACCTGGTACTGGCAGCTGTCTATCCCGGTCAATCTCCGGAGGCAACAGCGGCCTTCCTTTCTTCACTGGGGCAGGAAACGAAACTGATTGTGGCCTGCTTTGGTGATGCGGCCATGCTGGAGCTCTACCTTGACTTTGCATCCAATGGAAAAAGCACAGAACCCGAGGGTCTTATTCTGGCCTGTGACCAAAAGCCAATTACGCAAGGTTTGACAGCCCAACTGATTTTCGGCGGCATCGGTGCAAGTGGCAGATTGGCGGTGGCCATAGGAGATCACTATCCTGTTGGGCACGGGATCACTACCCCCGGCGGACTAAGGTTGCAATACGGCTTCCCGGAAAATGCAGGCATCGATTCCCGCTTCCTGCATCATGCCATAGACTCCATCGTGGCAGGGGGACTGGAGGCAGGAGCTTATCCGGGCTGTCAGGTGATTGTTGCGCGCAAAGGGACCGTAATTTTCCAGAAGGCCTACGGTTATCACACCTATGAAAAAAGGGTAGAGGTCAGGAACAACGACCTGTATGACCTGGCGTCCGTAACCAAAATCACCGGTCCCCTGTCGGGTTTGATGCTGCTGGAGGGCATGGGGAAGTTTTCCTATCAGAATCAGCTGGGAGATTACTGCACTGCCATGCAGGGATCCGATAAGGCCGATCTGGAACTGAAGGATGTGCTGGCCCACAGAGCAGGCCTGTTTCCCTGGATCCCCTACCATGAAAATACCCTGAAGAAGAACGGAACATATAAGAAACGCTTTGTTCGCACTGATAAGGGGGAAAAGCACAGCATCCAGGTGGCTGACCGTGTTTATCTTTCGAACACTTACAAGCAAAAGATCTTCAAGACGATCAGGAAATCGGAACTGGGGGAACAGGAATATCGTTACAGCGGACTCTCTTTCTTTCTGTTTCCTACAATTATTGAAAACCTGTCGGGTCAGCCCTATGAAACATTTCTCTACGAGAATATCTACCGTCGGCTCGGGGCCTGGGAACTGCTTTTTCATCCGCGCACTACCTTCCCCGGATCCAGGATCGTTCCCACAGAACTGGATTCGGTCTTCCGGAAACAGATGATGCACGGTTATGTGCATGATGAAGGAGCTGCCCTGATGGGGGCATACGCGGGAAATGCCGGCCTTTTTGCCTCTGCCACTGACCTGCTGAAGCTTATTGAAATGTACAGGCGCATGGGATCTTATGGGGGTGAACAGATTATTGAGGCTGATGTCCTGAAAGAATATTCCAGCTACCAGTTCCCGGAACTTGAGATCAGAAGGGGACTGGGATTCGATAAACCCCTGCTCAACGAAAATGACGGGACTCCACGAGATTACCCCTGTCCAGGTGCCCCTGCTTCAAGTTTCGGGCATTCGGGATTTACCGGGACCTTTGTCTGGGCCGATCCGGATAATGAGATCTCATACGTGTTCCTTTCCAACCGGGTCCATACCACCCGGACCAATCAGTTGCTCTATGAGATGAACATACGTACAAATATTTTGCAGAGCGTTTACGATTCAATCATTGATCCTTAATAATCCTGGATTATGACTAAGAGAATAAGCAGTTCACGAAGGAAATTTATTAAATCAGCAGCAGCCATGGGAACCTTTCCCTTTCTGCCTCCTTCACTGTCCGCGTATGCAGAACCGTTTAATACGAAGCTGGACCATAAAGCAAAGAAGGCAGGAAGTGCAGAGGAAAAACAGAGTATCATCGGGTTTTATGGTCCCTGGGCAGCCTCCCTGGCAGAGGACCCAGCTCCCTTGTCATTCAGAAGGGATGAATGGAGCGATCTGGAGGAGTGGAGGAAGATTGCCAGGGGAAAAATGCTGGAATTGACTGCCCCTCCTGAAACCGGAGCTGGACCGGAGCTTACAATACATAAGAAGTATCAATATGAGGACCTGGATGTGGAGGAGATGAGCTGGCAGCTGCCTTATGGAAGGCCCACCAGCGCCATCCTCTTAAAACCGCATGGAGCTTCAGGTCCCCTGCCCGCCATACTGGGACTTCATGACCATGGTGGTAATAAATACCTGGGGAAGAGAAAGATCACCTGTGTTTCTGATCAGACGCCGGATTTCGTACTGGAACACCAGGAGCAGAGTTATGAAGGCCTGGCCTGGGCCAATGAAGTGGCTAAACGGGGCTACGTGGTGTTGGTACATGATGCATTCACCTTTGGCAGTCGCCGTGTTCTGTATTCGGATGTGTCAGAAATTGCCTGGGGTCCGTGCAATGTGGAAGGAAAGTCAGATAAGGATCCTGAAGATCCGGCAAATATTGAAAGGTATAACAGGTGGGCGGCGGAACATGAGCATATCATGTCAAAATCATTGTTCTGCGGAGGTACCACCTGGCCGGGAGTGTTCCTGGCTGAGGATATGAAGGCAGTGGATGTTCTCAGTAAGCGGCCGGATGTGGACCCGGAACGGATTGGATGCGGGGGACTTTCAGGCGGAGGATTGAGAACGGTTTACCTGGGAGGTGCCGACCCCCGGATTAAGTGCGCCGTATGTGCCGGGTTTATGTCCACCTGGGATGATTTTCTCCTGAACAAATCCTATACCCATACCTGGATGACCTACACCCCGCTCTTACCACGTTACCTGGATTTTCCTGAAATCCTTGGATTGCGCGTGCCCTTACCGACCCTGGTCCTCAATAATATCGATGATGAACTGTATACAATGCAGGAAATGACACGGGCCGACAACATCATGGAAGAGGTATATGAAAAGGCCGGTGCGCCTGATCGCTACAAAAGCAGCTTTTACCCCGGGCCCCATAAGATGGATGCTCAGATGCAGGAGGAGGCCTTTACTTGGTATGACCGGTGGTTGAAATAGCTATGGTTAGCACCTTGTTGGTATTCAGGAAAACTTCTTTTTGCTGATTATTTACGGTCAAAGTATAGGGTGAAAAATCTGTAAAGACCAGCCCGTCCATACTATATTCAGGTAGTTCCACCGAAACAGAACCATGGTCATCGGTGTCCAGGTTCAACACTTCCTCCCCGTTTTTATCCATTATGATTACCTTTTCACCAGCTTGTCTCTTCCCCTTTTTATCCTCCACCTGAATAGTCAGGGTCCAGTATACGGCGTAGGAATGATGCTGCTCGCTGGCATCGATTTCAAAATCCA
>Ga0180436_10000327_pt1 | contig 49330 bp, 24 predicted proteins | sample SS_ome_2_FD_132434 | JGI IMG/M metagenome (GOLD analysis project Ga0180436, IMG submission 132434) | Hypersaline lake sediment archaeal communities from the Salton Sea, California, USA - SS_3_S_2 metaG | ecosystem: Environmental > Aquatic > Non-marine Saline and Alkaline > Hypersaline >...
ACGGCGTTGGCCAGCAGCTTGACCGCGACTTTCTGCTTGTCGGCGTCGCTTACGTCGCCCAGCAGTTCGTACCGCCTGGCGGTTCGCACGCCTTCGATCGGCAGGCCCATGTCGGTTATCGCCTTGACCGCAGACGCCGCCACCGGGTCCATAACGCCGGCTTTGAGGTGCACTTCGATCAGGGCGGCGTCCTGGGGCATGCCCGAAGATCCGACGAGATACTCCTCGATCACCGGGTCGGTCAGCAGTTCGTCGGCCACTCGCGCGGCGTGTGCTTCAGTCAACTGTCCGATAAGGAAAAACAGCCTCGCCGAGCGCACGGCGGTCACCGAGTCCATGCCCAGTTCGCCGATCTGGTGGTGAACCATATCCGCATGCGGGTCGCCGAAGCTTTCTTTTGAGCGAATTTCAACGCGATAGATCATGTGTTATCGTCCTTGATTGGCTTGAGAAAGCGGCATTGTATCCGCTGCCCGGTCCGCCGACAATACCGAGCGGATCGATTGTTCGATGTTTTCGCCGGGAAAAGCGTTTCTCGCAGCCCGGGAGGCGGATAATCGTTGACTTGTTGAGAAAAGGTGGTTTCGGCCCGTCAATCGCTTACAATAACGTATAATTGACGTTGTCTGGCGCAAGAAAAGGGAATGTGTGAATCATGCATATCAACAGGCGTAGTTTTCTTTCGGCGATGGGGCTGGGGCTTATCGGAACCGCGCTGCGAGCGGCGCCGACCGGCGACAAGGCCGAATCGAAAAAGCCCAACGTGCTCTTCATCGCCGTCGATGACCTTCGACCGCAGCTTGGCTGCTACGGGCGCACTGAAACGCTTTCTCCGAACATCGACAAGCTCGCCGCCGGCGGGACTCTCTTCGAGCGGGCCTACTGTAATGTGCCGGTCTGCGGGCCGTCGCGAGTGGGCGTGCTGACCGGCATACGCACCGGCCCGGGCCACTGGAAGACCAGCAGCCTTAAACGGAAGTTCACGACGCTGCCGCTGCTGTTCAAGCAAAACGGCTACCACGCGCTGTCAAACGGCAAGGTGCTTCATCATATGCACGATCGCAAGGACGACTGGAGCGAGCCGCCGTGGCGATCCGTCGAGATCTATCACGGAAAGGGAGACTGGGCCGGCTACAACGCTTACGGCGTCTGGCAAAATGACGAGTCGGTCGACAAGATCAATCCCCGCACCAAACGCGGGCCGTACTGCGAGTCGGCTGACGTGCCGGACAGCGCCTACCAGGATGGGAAGGTCGCCGACAGGACCATCGCCGATCTCAAGCGACTGAAGGACGCCGGCAAGCCGTTTTTTCTGGCGTGCGGATTCTGGCGGCCTCATCTGCCGTTCAACGCGCCGAAGAAATACTGGGACATGTACAAGCGAAAGGACGTCGCGCCGGCGGCGAATCGCTTCGGTCCGAAGGATCTGAAAGCTCCGTGCCGCACGTCCAGGGAGATCGACGGCTACGCGCTGGCCGGCAAGCGAAAGCTGACCGAGGAGTTTCACAAAGAGGCCCGCCACGCCTACTACGCATGCGTCAGTTACGTTGACGCCCAGATCGGCAGGGTGGTTGCAGCGCTGGGTTCCCTGGGCCTGTCGGACAACACGATCATCGTTCTCTGGGGCGATCACGGCTGGAACCTCGGCGAGCACGATTTCTGGGGCAAGCACAACACGCTGCACAACTCGCTCCACGCTCCGCTTATCGTTTGTGCTCCGGGCGCCAGGAAGGCCAACCGCACCGACCGTCTGGTTGAGTTCGTCGACATATACCCGACCCTCTGCGAACTTACCGGCATCCCGATCCCCGGCCACGTTCAGGGCAGGAGCTTCGTTCCGCTTATGAACGATCCGAGGCGGAAATGGAAACCAGCGGTCTTCTGCAAATGGTCCGGCTGCCAGGCGGTCAAGACCGACCGATACCTGTACACCGAATGGCGGAAGGGCGGCAAGGTGACCCATCGAATGCTGTTCGACCATAAGACCGACTTGATGGAGAACACAAACATCGCCGCCAGTCCCGAAGCGAAACAGACGGTGGACAGACTCAGCAAACTCCTGCGGGCCGCTCGTTGACGCGGCTTGCAGCCGTGTTGATAGAGGCCAACACTCAATCCGCCTTCGGCGGACAGGCAGCCAACAAGACAACTGCCTGCGGCAGGCAGGCGCCAATGTCCAAGTGAACGGCCGACGGCGACGGCAAGACGCTTCGGCCGCGAATGCCGGTCGTTCGTAGACGCGGCATCCTGCCGCGTTAACCAAAGCGATCCGGACGGGGGTGAACCGGCTCGTTATATTCTCGTATATCGCTTATGATGTCGCCGGCGTTTATGGGCGAACATATGGAGAGTGTGAATATGGGATATTGCGCAGCGTTTACTTCGTGTGTGGCGATGATGCTTGTGACGGCCGCCGGGCGGGTCGACGCCGCGGAGGATGGAACCGTCCGCCTGGCCAACCAGAAGCTGAGCGTCACTGTTTCCAATACGGGCAAGCTGATCTCGGTTGATAATCTGCCGGCGGGGGAGAAATACTCCTTTACGTCCGACGAGTTCGAACTGGACACCGATCTGGGGGCCTTTTCGAATCGTTCCGTCAAGCCGGTCAGCGTCGAGCGGCGCAAGGGGCGGGTTGTTTATCGTTTCGATTTCGGCAAGGTCGCCGTCAGCCTTATCTATACGATCAAGGGGCCGAACGGATTCTTTCGGCGGAGTTTGCAGATCGACAATAAGGCGCCGCTGCGGCTGAAGAATCTCGTGCTGGGGCGTACGAAATTTGCCCGGCCGTCGAAAGAGACCGTTCATTACACCACGTTCATCGCCGCGCCGACCGTCAATTTCATCCGATGCGAAAAAGGCGGGATGTTCAGCGGCATCGAGAATCCGTACTTCAAGACCGCGATGGACGATCGCGGCATGACGCTGTCGTTTGAGCCGGCGCTGATCCTGAAAGCCGGCGAAGGTTACCGGTCCGAGCCGCAGTTTGTCGGCGTGTATAAGAAGTCCGGCGTGATGATCGCCGACAGCGGACGCGCCTTTCGATACAACGCAAACGGCTCGGGCTACAAGCCGCTGGACCGCAACGAGACCCGGGCCATGCGGGCCTACGCGCTGGACTACCTGGCGCCGGCCCAGAAGCGATTCCTGAACGTCAACTACCAGTTCTTCCATCCGCTGCCGCAGATGCCGACGACTGACGCGGCGGCCGATTATTTCTACAAGACGATCGACACGTTCGCCGAGATCGGCGGCGACATGATCATCTTCAAGCCGCTGCACCGCTACCGCAAGCCGGACAAGGATACGCCTTACTGGAACGTGGTCCCCGACGATCCGAAGCACACGGCCCGTAAGATCTGCGACTACGCGGCGAAAAAGGGGATCCGTTACGGGTTCTACATGGGTTGTGCGGCCCACGGCGGCGAGGGCAACGCCGCGGGGCTTAACTTCCGCCCCGACAAGCCCGAGTGGAAGAAGACCGACGCCGAAGGCAATCGCGCCTCGGACAACTGCATGGCCTGCGACGGGTTCTTCAACTGGTGGCTGGCGGTCCAGCACAATACGATCAAGAAGTACAAACTCATCAACTGGAGCTGGGACCCGAGCCTCGGATCGGGGATGAACTGTCACGATGAGTCGCACGGGCATTTCGCCAATAAGGGCGGATACAAGGGCTGGCGGCGGTGCATCGAACTGATGGGCCGCCTGAAGGCGGGCAATCCCGGCCTGTTCATCCAGGGATTCTACGGGACCAAGAACTTCGGGCTCTGGGGCCTGAAGCACGTGGACCAGCACGAGGTCTACAACGAGCAGACGATCATCGTGTCGACGCGGCACAAGCAGATCTCCGACGACCGCCAGCAGGCCGACGGGCTGCGATTCCAGAACAACTGGTCGATGCGATTCCGCTTCACCCCGGCGGTCACGAGCCACTCGCTGGTGCATCGGATAAGCGAAGGCGGATTTCGCCCGGACCTGATCAAGGCCTGGGACTACGGCGGCTGGAAGTACTCGGTCATGTCGTCGCTGGCGATCGCCGGATCGTTCATGCCGACGATCATGCCCTACGAAACGAAGCTCGTGCCGGGCTACGCGGATTTCTACAGGAAGTGGGGCAAGTGGGCCGGGGACAATTTCGAATACGTCAACTGCACAGAACCGTTCGGGCCGCAGGTCGCCTGCGGGGCGGTCGACGGATACGCGCGAATCAAGGGCGATCATGGCTTTGTGTTCCTGTTCAACGGCAATCCTCGCCCCGCGGAGATCACGTTTGAAGTAGGCGATGAGATCAACCTGCAGGCCGACGGGAAATACCAGTTCGGCGAACTGTATCCTTCGGAAAAGGGCAAGCTGCTGCTGGACGCCGACGGGAAATCGGTTTTCAATCGCGGGGACAAGGCCAGGGTAATCGTTCCGTCCGATTCGTGTTTCCTGTTTGAGCTCAAGCGGGTCGCCGGGACGGCCGGTCCGGTTCTCGCCGGGCTCGAAGGGAAGGTTGTCCGCAGCGGTTCGGCGCTTGCGATAACAGGCGTTTCCGGCCGGCCGGGCGAGTTGGTTAATTTCGCCGTACGCCTGAGCGGCGCCGAGAAGATCAGGATGCTGACGGTAAACGGAATCAACCGGAAGTTCACCGCTACGGAAAACGAGATAACAGGCGTTATTCAATTCGCCGGGCGGCGGTATCAACGCCAACTCGATCGGTGGCGAAAGCCCGACGGTTCGCTGTTCGGTTTTCCGTTTCACCCGCGGGCGAAAGGGCTGACGCTCAGGGGCAGTTTCCATATGAGATCGGAAGTTAAGAAACTGCTGGCCGACGCCAGGCCGGCAAACTTCGAGGAGATGGGCGCCAAAATCGAATCATGGTACAAGGCGGGTAATAAGCCAAACGATCTGAGCTACCACAACTTCATCGGATGCCGGCCGGATCGTTTGTGGCTGATCGTGCCGACCTGCCGCCGCACCGACGTCAAGATTACCCTGAATGGGCGAGCTGTCGCGAACCGGATGCGCGACCGCGCCAGCGAGTGGATCCACGCCGACATCACCGATCAGGTCAAATACGGCGTCGACAACCGCATCGAGCTTCACATCGCAGATACGATCGCCAACAGCTTCATGGGTCCGTTCCTGATCTATCCCGCCGAGGCGAATACTGCCGAGATTTCGACAAAGCCGAAAGCCGCTTACCAGCCGGTGATCTACACCAAACCGCTCGACCCGACGCCGCCTCTGCGATATCAGAAGGGCGCCGGGCCGGTCGTCTTGTCAGCCAGGATGCTTGGCAAGGTCAGGATCGTCGGCGGGGATCGCCGGGCTTCGTTTGAGGTCAAGCTCGCCGATTATCCCAAGGGCATTGCGAAGGTGATGTTCTTCGAGTCCGGGTTTGGATGGATGGGCCAGCATGGGATCGGATACGACGCAAGAACGAATACCTGGCGAGGTACTGTCACTCCAGGGCGGAGATGGCGAATCCAGGAGCACGAGTTCATTTACATCTGGGCCGAGGGCGAAGACGGGCTCCGCAGCGAATATTTCCCGCTCAAGGTGGACTGGGATTTCTCGAATAAAGCGCCCAGGGCGTTGGTCGTGTCCGGCGCCGTTGAGGGCGAGTCGCTGAAGATCGTCTCGAAGCGTCGCGCCCCGCTTTTTACACGCACCCCCTGAAGCGCGGTAAGAAACAAACAGGAGGTTTGCATACGACGCACCCGGGCCGGCAGGCCACGGGACTCGGTTCCGAGAAAAGCGAGCCCCGAGGGGCGATGCAAACTCCTTCGGCTCTTGCTTCTTCAGGCGAAAGGAGTCGGGCGATATTTTACAATGGCGTTGGCCGCCGCGGCGTTGTTTACTGTATTGATTGGTGAGTTCGGTAATTTCAATGACCCTTCGGAAAGGTGAGTGACATGAACAACTTGAAGAAAATCCTGGTTTCGATAGTGCTGCTGGCGACGGTTTGCGGAGTCTGCTCGGCCGGCGTTGACAAGACTCTGGTCTCGTGGGTTCGGCTTTCGGATAAGAATGTTAGGGCCGGTTCGATACTGACCGTTCAGATCGGAAGCCGGTTCGACGGGATCGTGTTCGCCGAACTGTCGGGCGGCAAATGGATGGCCGGCAGCGACACCTGGTCGCGCACGAACAAGCAACAGTCCGACTGGCCGACCGAGACCGCCGACGCCAAGACGCTCGTCCAGATGGCGATCGTCTACAAGGGCGACCGGATCACCATCTATCGCAACGGGGCTCCGTACGCATCATACAAGACCAGGAACATCGACCTGCTGAGCGGAAAGGGCAATATCGTCGTGTTCGGCATGCGGCACGTCGGCGCCGCCGGCGGGTCGATCGCCGGGGCTATTGACGATGCGCGCATATACGACAAGGCGCTGACCGTCGAACAGATCAAGGCCCTCGAGCCCAACAAGGCCTCGTCGATCAAGCCGTACGCCTGGTGGGACTTCGAGGACAAGAAACTCACCGACCGCACCGGGCGGTTCCCCCACAGCAAGATGATCGGCGCCAATCTGGTTGACGGCGCCCTGGTGCTCGTCAAGAACGCGCGCATGGTCGCCGCCCGAACCAAAGAGGCCGCCGCGTCCGGCGTTCGGGGGCGGATCTTCGCGGGTCCGTACGTCCCGGAGACTCCCTCCTGGCCAAAGGACCCGCCGGACAACTGGGCGATCTATCACCTGGCTCATCCCACGGGCAGCGGCGGCTCGCCGTTCGATCCGAATCCGGCGTTCTACTACAAGGGCCGCTACCACATGCACTACATCTACCGCCCGAGTTGCGGTTTTGCGTTCGCGCACGTCTCCAGCACCGACATGGTGCGTTGGAAATGGCACCCGACGGTCCTGGCGCCGCCGACTACCGGGCACGGCATGTTCAGCGGGACGGGCTTCTTCACCAAGGACGGCAGGCCGGCGATGGTCTACTGCGGCTGGGGCTCAAACCGCAACTGGATCCGCTACGGCCTGGACGATGAGCTCGACAAATGGGGCGACGAGCACACCATGCTGCCCCACGACACCGAAGGCAAACTGCTGGACAAGGCCAAGTACTTCGATCCGGACATCTGGCTCGACGGCGACACCTACTACGGTTTGAACGGACATAGCAGCAGCACGCCTCCGTTTATCATGCACTCGAAAGACCTTAAGAAATGGACTCAAACCGGCCCGCTGCTGCATCCTGACTTCGACGAAAAAAAACTCGGCGTACGCAAGGGCGAGGACATCTCGTGCCCCAACATGTTCAAACTCGGCAACAAGTGGGTGCTGGTCTGCATCAGCCACCGACTGGGCTGCCGGTACTTCATCGGCGAATTCAAGAACGGTCAGTATCTCCCCGAACAGCACGCGCTGATGGGCGGGCTGTCCAAGCGGTTCTTCGCTCCCGAATCGCTGGTGACCAAGGACGGGCGGCGGGTCATGTGGGCCTGGTTCTTCGGCGGCCAGACCAAGGGCGTCCAGTCGCTGCCGAGGGAACTGGAGCTGCCGGATGACAACATTCTGCGCATCAAGCCGCTGCGCGAGTTGGAGACGCTGCGCTGCGACAAGCAGAGTCAGGCGAAGATCGCCGTCAAAGCCGACGAGGATCTCGTGCTTCATAAGATCAAGGGCGATCACCTGGAGTTGAAGCTCGATGTCAAGCAGACCGGCAGGAAGAACTTCGGCGTGGCCGTCCTGTGCGATGAAAAGGGCGCCGGCGGCGTCAGGGTCACGATAAACCGAACTAAGAACCTGCTGGAGGTTGGAACCGAGAAGGCGCCGTTTGTGCTCAAGGCCGACCAGCCGCTGACGCTGCGCGTGTTCGTAGACGGCACGATCGTCGAAGTGTTCGCCAACGACGTCCAGGCCGTTATCGCCGACAAGAAGCGCGCCGCCGGGACGAAGATCAACGATCGAGTCGTCCTGTTCTCGGCCGCGCGGGACATGGTAATCGACAAGATCACCGCCTGGCGGATGAAGTCGGCGTTCGAGGGCAACACCGTCAGAGCCGCCGAGATCAGGAAATAGGAGCCGGGCGTGAGACTTCTGGTCGTAAACGAAAAGGATCTGAAATCCTCCCGGTTTGTCAGCCTGAAAGGCTGAGATTCGACAGCCCAGGGCGGAGCGCAGCGCCGCCCTGGGTATCGGGTCCCATACAACCCTAAGCCCTGACAGGGCGCAACACGCACCCGCACGGAGGTTGCGCCCCGCAGGGCTTGGGTTATTCATAATCCTAAACCCAGGGCGGCGCTGCGTTCCGCCCTGGGCTGTCGAACCCGAGCCTTTCAGGCTTAACGACTTCGGTCCAGGTGACGATCGGCGCTGACGTGTTGGGCGCAGGGCGCCATCGAAGCACGGTTGTGTTTGAGGCGGGCTTTTACTATTGTTGCTGTCGTGAGTGACGCGGGGGGCATGTTTGCAGACGATTAACGTAACCGCCGCCGGGAGATTTTTCAGCATGGCGACTGTCGACTATTGTGTGATCGCGGGATACATGATCCTCGTGACCGCTCTGGGCGTCTATCTCCGCAAGCTGGCGTCGAAGAATCTCGACTCCTATTTCCTGGGAGGCAAGAAGATCCCCTGGTGGGCTCTGGCGGCGTCGGGCGCGGTGTCGAACTTCGACATAACAGGCACGATGTGGATGGTCACCGTGCTGTACCTGCTGGGCATGAAGTCGTGGTGGCATCACTGGATGTGGGGCGTGATGCTGCCGGCGTTCGGCCTGGCGTACGTCGCCAAGTGGGTCCGCCGCTCGAACGTACTGACCGGCGCCGAATGGATGCTCACGCGATTCGGCGACGGGCTCGGCGGAAAGGCCGCCCGCATGGCCTATGCCCTGGTGGCGGTAATCACCTGCGTCAGCTTCATCGGATATGCGTTCCAGGGCATCGGGAAGTTCGCGGTGATATACGTGGAGACCGGATGGCTGGTCGAGATTTTCCCGCAGGCCGAAACGCTCCTGGTTACGTACAAGGCCCAGACGATCGCCGTCGCCGTGCTGGCGATCACCACGCTCTATGTCGTCCTCGGCGGTCTGTTCGGCGTGATAATCACCGACATCATCCAGACGATTGTCCTGTCGATCGCGTGTCTGATGATCGCATGGGTCGCGTTCACCCAGGTGTCTCCCGAAACGATCTCCAACTCGGTTCCCGCCGGGTGGGAGTCTCTGCGTCCGGTCTGGCGGATTCCCGAGTTCGGCGGCACGAAAAACGCCGGGTACGAGATGTTCGGATTTCTGACAATCGCATGGTGCATCAAGGGATTTCTGCTCAACGCCGGCGGGCCGGGGCAGTTGTACGATTTTCAGCGATACCTGGCGGCCCGCAGCCCGCGCGATGCGGCCAAGGTCGCGGCGTCCTGGCCGTTCTTCCTCGTCGTCCGCTGGACGATGGTCGCGGCAATAACGTACCTTGCGATGAGCGGAATCGGCGACGTTACCGATCCTGAGATGGTCATGCCGATGGTGCTGCAGAAATACCTGCCGATCGGCGTCAAAGGCCTGGTGATCGCCGGGCTGCTGTCGGCGTTCATGTCGACGTTCAGCTCGACGGCCAACAGCGGAGCCTCGTACGTCGTTCGCGACATATGGCAGCCCCTGTTCAAGCCCAACGCCGACGAGCGGCATCTCGTGCGGTACAGCTACGCCGCGACCGTGGGAGTTATACTGGCCGGAATTGTGGTGGGATTCAACGCCGAATCGATCAGATCGATCTGGGGCTGGATAATGATGGCCCTGGGAGGGGCGGTGATCGTGCCGAACGTGCTTCGCTGGTACTGGTGGCGGATCAACGGATGGGGCTACGCCGCCGGCACGCTGGGCGGGATACTGCTGGCGCTGATGGTGCTGTTCTTCCCGGAGATGCCGATGTACGTTCAGTTCCCGATTATCTCGATAGGCTCTCTGATCGCATGCATTGCGGCCTCTCTGGCCACCGTTCCGGCCGGCAAGGAGACGCTGAGGAGCTTCTACCGGACGGTCCGGCCGTTCGGGGCGTGGGGTCCGATCCGCAAGACCTGCGGCCTGACCGATAGCGAACTGTCCGACCCCGCCGAGTCGACCTGGCGAACTGTCTGCAACACCGCCGTCGCCTGCCTCGGCGTATCGGGGCTCTACCTCGGCCCGATGTACCTGATCGGACACTGGTACTATCAGGCCTCGGCGTGGGGCGTTGTGGTGCTCGTCGCGTCGGCGACGCTCTACTTGACATGGTATCGCCGGCTGCCGAAGGAAGCCCTTGAAACTGTCGGAGAGGAATCATGAACTCACGCGAAAGGATAGCCGCGGCGCTAAATCACGCCCAGCCGGACCGCACGCCGATCGACTTCGGAGCCCACCGCTCTTCGGGCATCGCCGCGATCGGATACGCGAAACTGAAAAAAGCGCTCGGGATCGATTCGGGCGACATATACGTCTACGACATGGTCCAGCAACTGGCGATAGTTGAGCCGGAAGTTCTCGACGCGGTTGGCGCCGACGCGGTCGAACTCGGACGCGGCTTCATGCTCGACGACGCCGACTGGTGCGACTGGACCCTGCCCGACGGAACGCCGTGCAAGATCCCGGCCTGCATTAACGTCGAGAAACGCGGGACCGATTCGTTCCTCGTATCCGACGACGGGGTGGACCTGGCGATCCTAAAGGAGGATTTCCTGTACTTCGAGCAGATCCACTGGCCCTGGCTGCAGCGCGATCCCGACCAGCAGGAGTTTTCGAATTCAGATATTGAAGAAGCGTTCAAGTACACGATGTGGACCGGCATCCCGACCCCGGGCGCCCACATCCCGCTGAGCGGCGAGGGTCTTGCCGAACTGGCGGCGGGGGCGAAAAAGCTCCGCGAATCGACCGACCGGGCGATCATCGGCCTGTTCGGCGGCAACCTGTTTGAAGTGCCGCAGTTCCTGTACCGCATCGATACGTATTTCTCGCACATGGGTTTCCATCCCGAGGCGTGCCAGAGGCTTAGCGAGGCGCTGTGCGGCTTCTACATGCCGCGCATGGAAAAATGGCTCGGCGCGGTCGGTCCGTATATTGACGTAATGCTCTTCGGCGACGATCTGGGCGGCACGAACGGTCCGCTGATGTCGCCCGAGATGTACCGAACCTATTTCAAACCATGGCACTCTAAGCTGTGGCGGCGGGCCAAGGAACTGGCGCCGAACGTGAACGTTCACCTGCACTGCTGCGGCGGGATCGAGCCGCTGATGGACGATCTGATCGACGCGGGGCTTGAATCGTCCAACCCGGTCCAGATAACCTGCGACGGCATGGACCCGACCCACTTGAAGGCGAAGTTCGGCGATCGATTCACATTCTGGGGCGGCGGCTGCGACACGCGGCATGTCCTGCCCCACGCGGCGCCCGACGAGGTCGCCCAGAATGTGCGGGAGCTTGTATCGACCTGGTCGCCCGGCGGCGGATTCGTTTTTCAGCAGGTCCACAACATACTGGCCGACGTGCCGCCGGAGAACATCATAGCCATGTTCACCGCCGCGCGCGAAATGAAATAAAACGTCTGAAAGTCAAGGAGAACAGAACCATGCGTTATCGTCCTTTGTCCATGCTGTTGGCCGCTCTTTTTTTCGTCGGATTGCTGTCGGCTCCGACTGTTGCGTCAGCCGCCGACAAGACCCGAGAGATCAAACTGTCGAAGAAGTTCATTCTGATGCCGATCGGTCCGCGGACAAAGGCCAAAGCCAACTTCCTGAAAGTCGTCATCGACGGCAAGCCGGTCTACCAGTACTGGCTCCGCGTGGCGCCCAAGGCCGAGAACATCCTGTGGTGGGCGTTTTTCGATGTCAGCCGCTTCGCCGGGAAGACCGCCGCGGTCAACCTGACCGGAGGCCAGACAGCGGGGATCGACCTTATCAAGGTCGGCGACAAGATCCCCGGCAAGGTCCCGATGTACAAGGAGAAGTATCGCCCGCAGTTCCACTTCTCCACTCGCCGCGGCTGGATCAACGATCCCAACGGACTGATCTGGTACAAGGGCCTGTACCACATGTACTACCAGTACAATCCGGTCAGCACCAACTGGGGCAACATGACCTGGGGACACGCCGTCAGCAAGGACCTGATCCGTTGGAAAGAGCAGGCCGCCGTCCTGTTCCCGAACAAAGACGGAACGTGTTTCTCCGGGGCCGCGTTCATCGACAAGAGGAACCAGCTCGGAGCCAAGGCCGGCAAAGAAGACGTGCTTGCGGCGTTTTACCTGCGCACGAAAAGAGGTCTGTGCATGGCGACCTCCAATGACGCCGGCATGACGTTCACCGACTACAAGGGCAATCCCGTGCTGAGTCACAAAGGCGCCCGGATCGACACTCCGCGCCCATTCTGGTACGAGCCGACCAAACGCTGGATCGCCCCGACTTACGACCACTTCGTCAACAAGGCGGGCAAGAAGATGCGTGCGGTCGGCTTCTACAGCTCGAAGGACCTGAAGACCTGGAAGTACGAAAGCCGCGTCGAGCAGAAGAAGTGGGGCGACGAACTGTGCGGCTGCGTGGACTTCTTCCAACTGCCCGTCGACCCTCCTTCGCCAAGGCTTCGGAGGGCGGGCGGCGACAAGAAGAACAAGAAATGGGTCATGATAATGATCGACGGCAGCTACATCGTCGGCACGTTCGACGGACACGTGTTCAAGACGCTCGACGGCAAGCCCGCCGAGACCGCCGACCGGATCCGCACGCTGGTGAAGTCCGGCAACTTCTACGCCACCCAGAGCTGGCACAACATGCCGGACGATCGCCGCATCCAGATCACCTGGATGCGCGGCGGCAGGTACAGCGGCATGCCGTTCAATCAGCAGTTCACCGTTCCGTCGCTGCTTACGCTGCACTCGACGCCGAAAGGCCCGCGCCTGAGGATGAATCCGATCGAGGAGCTCGAGACGCTCCGCAAGAAGACCTGCACGTGGGATGACATCACGCTGACCCCCGACGCCAATCCGCTCGATGACATCAAGGGCGATCTGTACGACATTGAGATCGAGTTCACCCCGGGCGCCGAGGCCAGGACGATTATCGACCTGCGCGGCGAGAAGGTGATCTACGACGCCAAGGCCAGGACGCTGTCCAGCGGGAATGTCCGTTCGCCGCTGGAGGCCGTCGATGGCGCGATCAACCTGAGGATTCTGCTGGACCGCACTTCACTGGAAGTGTTCGCCAATGACGGGCGGCTCTACATCCCGCGATGCATCACGCCGAAAGACGACAATCTCTCGCTGTCGGCGACGTGCGGCAAGGGCCGGGTCAAGGTCCGCTCACTGTGGGTTCACGAACTGAAATCCGCGTGGGAATAAGCCCCCGATGCGTAAGGAGCATGTCATGAAATCCGCTGCAACTACTCTGCTGGCGATTCTGCTGCCGGCGTTGAACGCGTTTGCCCAGGAGACCCCCGCGGTATACTCCGAGCGATATCGACCCCAGTTCCACTACACCACCAGGAAGGGCTGGATCAACGATCCGTGCGGGCTTGTCCATTTCGACGGCGAGTATCACATCTTCAACGATCACAATCCGTTCGGGCTCGGCATACCCGGCAGGCTCAAGCATCCGACCAAACCGCCTTCCCGCTGGAGCCACGCGGTTACCAGGGATTTCGTTCACTGGGAGGAGCTGCCGATCGCTATCCTGCCCGACAGGCTCGGGGCGATCTTCTCCGGCTCCGGGGTTGTCGACAGGAACAACACCGCCGGCTTCGGAAGAAACGCCATCGTGCTGTGCTACACGTCGGCGGGCATTCCGTTCAGCCAGTCGCTTTCATACAGCCTCGACCGCGGGCGGACCTGGATACGCTACGCAAAGAACCCCGTGGTCCCCAACCAGAAGGTCGACAACGCCGAACGCGACCCGCGCGTGTTCCGGCACGCTCCCACGAAGCGCTGGGTGATGGGCCTTCATCTCCGCAAGGGACACGCTCGCTTCTTCACCTCGCCGAACCTCAAGGACTGGACGCATGCTTCCGACTTCAAGCACCCGAGCATTCATGAATGCCCCGACCTGTTCGAACTGCCCATAGCGGGAGGCAGGAAGCAGACCAAGTGGATTCTCTACGGGGCGGGCTTTCGGTATTTCATCGGCTCGTTCGACGGCAAGGAGTTCAAGCCCGAGATAGGTCCGATCCGCGGCGACTACGGAGGCAATTTCTACGCCGCACAGACCTGGACCAATTCGCCCGATTCGCGCCGCGTCCAGATCGCCTGGATGGCCGGCGGCCGCTTCCCGGGAATGCCGTTCAACCAGCAGCAGAGTTTTCCATGCGTCCTCACCCTCCGCAAGACCGCAAACGGGCCGCGTCTGTTCCGCTGGCCGGTCAGGGAGATCGAAGGGATATACGCAAGGTCGATCGAGTTGGCCGATCATACGCTCAAGCCGGGCGACAATCCGCTGTCGGACATCTCCGGCGACCTGTTCGACATCGAGATGGAAGTTGCTCCTGGCAAGGCCTCGGAGTTCGGCGTCCGCCTGCACCAAACGGCGATCAAATACGCCGACGGCAAGGTCAACTCGATCGGCAGATCGGCGGCCGCCGCGCCGGTAGACGGTGTGCTGTCGCTTAGGATCCTCGTCGACCGGGCGTCGGTGGAGACGTTCGTGAACAAAGGCGAAGTCTCGCTGACGACCTCGTTTGTGCCGAAGAACATCAACACCGGCCTGGAGCTCTACGCCAAAGGCGCCCCCGTTACGGTCCGCCGGCTGAGGGTGACGAAACTCAAGTCATCCTGGCCGAAAGGGGCTCGGACGACCAGCAGTGAACACAAGGTCCTGGCGCCAAAGCAGACCGCCAGGCTCAAGGCGATTCGCAACTCGTACGGATCGATACCCAATCTCGGGTCGCTCTACACCGACCGCAAGCACGCCAACGGACTGCCGTATCACACATACGTTCCAAAGAGCCTCAAGCCCGGCGTGAAATACCCTATGGTCACATTCCTGCACGGCTACACGGACCTCACGATCGACACCCACAGGGGATTCCCCAAAGGGGTCTGGTCGCTGCCGCTGGTGCAGAAGCCCCATCCGCACATCCTGTTTGTGCCGCGCCACAGGACGACCAGGGACAGGTGGCCCGATGACGCTTACCGGGCCAAGGTGATCGAGGCCCTCGACGATCTGGTCAAGGAGTTCAACGCCGACGCCAGGACGCCGAACATCGACGCGAGCAGACTCTACCTGACCGGCTTTTCGCAGGGCGGGATGGGTACCTGGACCTTCATCCGCAAGCATCCGCGCAAGTTCGCGGCCGCAGCTCCTTTGTCGGGCTTCTCGCACGGTCCGCAGAACGTCAAGCAGGCCGCGGAGATCAAGCACATTCCGATCTGGATATTCAACGGCGACGGCGACAGGGGCGTCGGCGGGTCGCGGCTGAGCTTCGAAATGCTAAAGAAGGCCAAGGCCCGCGACGTAAAGTATCACGAGTACAAAATGCAGGGCCACGTGATAGACGATTTCGCATATTTCACCGAAGGCTTCATGGACTGGCTGTTCGCCCAGAAACTGGCGTCGCATTGACCTCCGGCGTGAACATTGAAGCAACAGTGTTGATATTTTGTCAGCGCTTGTGGATAATAGTCGATGGATGCGGATTATCAAAACGAGCATGTTGAGAGAGTTCTGGCAATCCCATCGCCAGGCCGAAGCATCGTTGCGAACGTGGGTCCAGCAGACCCGGGCGGCGCAGTGGGCGAGTTTCGTTGAGCTGCGGAAGACGATCCCAAGCGCCGATATGGTTAAAGTCGCCAGCGGGCGCGCTGTTGTGGTGTTTAACGTCGCGCGCAACCGATACCGACTGATTGCCGCGGTTCACTATAACACGCGGATTGTTTGCACGCTGATGATTCTGACGCACAGGGAATACGATCGAGACGCCTGGAAGGAGCAGCTATGAAAACCAAGACACTCACGCACGACGACATTCCCGACAGTTACTCCGAGCTTGCGGCTGTGCTGATGCCTCGTCCTCTGCATGACGAGGTGGACTATCGCAACGCCTTAGGCGTACTGGACGCGATGGCCGGTTTTGAAATGAACGCGGACCAAACGGACTACTTCGAGGCCGTAGCGACATTTGTCGAGAAATACGAGGCCGAGCATCACTCCGTTGGAACCGAGAAGATGACGCCGGTGGAGTTGCTGCGGAGTCTGGTCGCCGAACACGAAATGAGCGAATCCGACCTCGGGCGATTGCTGGGCGATCGCAGCCTTGGACATCGCATCCTGAGCGGCCAGCGCGACGTAAGCAAGGCGCACATTCGCATTCTGGCCGAGCACTTCAGTCTGAATCCGGCGGCCCTGCTGTAAGACCTTCTTTCCCTCGCGTACTCCGGGCGCCGAACGCCCGCCCCTCCGTCACATCTTGTCCAGCTCTTTCCGGGCCTCGGCGGCGGCTTCGGTCTTGGGGAAGTCGGCTACGATCGATTTCAGGAGCTTGGCAGCCTTGTCGGTCTTGCCGGACGCCAGATAGGATCTGGCCGGGCCGAGGCGCGATCTTGCCTTCTTGTCGCGCCCCGCAGTTTGGGCGGGACGCTTCGTATTCGTCTTCGGCGTCGCGGGCTTCCTCGCGGGTTTTCGAAGCCGGTCTTCGCCGACGGCCTGCAGGCCTTGTCTTGGCCCAAGTGTTTCGGGGGATCTGTTGGAGACGATCTTGCTGAGCCTCCATGCAGGCCAGCGTCGTATTGCGGGGCTCCTGTCCCCGCCGAAAGCCTGAACAGGCCCGGGTTATTAGCCTGGACTCTTATAGTCGAATTTGAATGGATGTAAATGTGTTGTCGTAGACCCCGCCGGAGGCGGGTGACTACGTACGTCCGCCGAAGCCGGTTGCGAAGACTCGGTTTGACGGCTCCCACGTGCGGCCCGACGGTCGCCCCTACTTGCTGTTCGGTTGGGCCAGGCGCGAGACCTTGTTGCCTTTTCCGAGATCAGTGACCGGCCCGAAACTAACGACGGTGTTGCCGCCGGCCGACGATTGAAGAATAACGGGGTATTCCGTTTCGTTTCTAATCGTGGAGTCATCGCCATGGACCACAATCCGGCGGAGCTTCCCGGCAATCGGTCCTTTGGGCCGGTGGAATACGATGTTGTGATCGTCTCCCAGAATGTCAGCGACGTTATGGGTCCCTACGGCATTGGGCGACGGGAGTATCGTCAATTCGATGCGCTGTCGTGATCTCGACAGCCTGAAATCGCTTAACGGCCCGTAGGCGAAATTCCCGACTGACCCTGTGATTCTCCCCCGGCGGGGCATGTTGAAATTCGTGTGTCCGCAATCCACCGCCCTTGAGTTGGAGACCGTCGCACTGCTGGCCATGTACAGCCTTATGCCGCCTCTCATTTTCTTGACGGTGCAGTTGCTGACCGTAACGCTCCCGCCGCCGTTGTAGACCCTGATCCCGTCCTCTGAAAGAGGGAGCATGACGTCCCTGGGGATGGGTCTGTTCCTATTGAGAGGCAACTTGTACCCGGACTTGGCGGGCAAATCACCGGGGTCCGTCTCGATATAGAGATCCTTGCTCGCTCGCATAACGCCTTCCACCAGGCAGTTCTTGATCGCCGTCTTGTCGGCCGGGCGCTGCATGTAAATCCCATGACCAAACGCTCTTTGCTGAACTTCGCAGCGGTCTATCGTGTTGCTCTTGCCCTTGATCAGTATGCCGCAGCGTTTGTCCAGGCCGTATGCGTTGTCGGCGCCAATTCCGTATATGCTTCCGTACCCGTAGGGGAACGAGCCCCTTACCGTCAGCTTCACGCCGACGACCTTGTTGCTGTCTCCGGTAATCGCAAACACCGCGGCGCCTCTCAGACCCTTGGCCAAAGTAGACCGGTTCCTGTTGTAACTGCTGAAATCCGTCACCTTCTTCAGGCCGCTCTTGTAAGTGTCTTCGAAGACGCCGCCTTTGAAAGTGTTGCCGGCGCCCGAGATGGTGATGTAGCTTCTTCTCGTGGCTCCGACGGGGGCGTTTACATAGACCCCCGACAATTCGATCGTGTTGCCGGACCCCGAGCAGGCGATGCTCCTGGAACGCTTTGGAAGGTCGGTGAGCGCGTATCGCCCCGGTTTCATGACAATCGCTTGATTGCTCTTCCGCACCGCGGCCTGCAGTTCCGCCAGCGAAGAGACATTCACAGTGGTCTGAGCGTGCAGCGTCCGGCGGGAAGGCGCCGCCAGTATGAAGACGCACATCAACCCTAGCAACAGGCGGCCGGACAGTACAGGATGTTTAGCGGCGTCGTATGACATTATTCGCCTCACGGATTTTTGTTCCGATTGTCCGCTCGATCTTCGGCGGACACGCGTTCTTTGCTTTCCTCATGTTATCCTCGGGCAACAGGCCCTTGCGCCCGAGGCTGACGTGAATACGGCGCGTATGACGTCTCGTCTCATTGCCGGCGCAGGGGCTCAATGTGCTCTTGAGCCTGCTTCCCTGTTGGAATACACCAACGTCCATTCATTTCACAACCACGTCTCGTCCCTTATAGAGCCGGATCGCCGCGGTAACAACCGGAAAACAAAGTTCGCTGAATACGCCGGGTCATCCGGAGCTGACCTGCGGCGTTGCGGCTTTCCGCGAATTCTCACCGGTGGTTTGTTCTGTGAGTTATCAACGGCGTTGCGTCGTCGTCGCGATGAGGCGGACGTGCCGCTATTCGGGCGGAAAAATGCACGGCAGTCGCAGTCGCCGATTCTCACGCCGTTTTGTGCTATAATTTCCAGATGATCGATTACGAACTTCTAATGCCCGCCGGCGACTTAGAGAAGATGAAGTACGCTTTCGCCTTCGGGGCCGACGCTGTCTACCTGGGCATCCCGAAATTCTCCCTGCGCGCCCGCGAAAACGGTTTCAAGACGCTCGGCCAGGTCGCCGAGGCGATCGATTACGCCCATGCGATCGGCAAGAAGGTCTACGTCACCGCCAACATCCTTCCGCACAACAGCAAGGTCGCCCCGTGCATCGAGCACATCGGCAAGACGCTCGATCTCTGCAGGCCCGACGCGTGGATCATGTCCGACCCCGGGCTGATCATGCTTATGCGAGCCGAGCATCCCGATGAAGCGATCCATATCTCCGTTCAGGCCAACACGGTCAACTACGCTTCGGCGCAGTTCTGGCGGGATATGGGCGCCGGTCGGATTATCCTGTCGCGCGAACTGAACGTTCGTGAAATCAAGGAGATACGAGGCGCCGTAGGCGAGATGGAGCTGGAGGCGTTCGTTCACGGAGCGATCTGCATCGCCTACTCGGGACGCTGCCTGATATCGACGTACCTGACCGGTCGTGACCCGAATCAGGGGACCTGCACCAACTCTTGCCGCTGGCGGTACAAGTTGTTCAGGAAGGAAACTCCCCAGGAGGAGTATGTCCCGCTGAAAGATCAGTTCTACATCGAGGAGTCCGAGCGGCCGGGCGAGCTTCTGCCGATCGATGAAGATGAAAACGGAGCGTATCTGATGAACGCCCGCGACCTGTGCGTTATCGAACATCTCGACGAACTCCACGCCGCCGGAGTCAACAGTTTCAAGGTCGAGGGCCGCACCAAGAGCGTCTACTATGTCGCCATGATCGCCAGGGCCTATCGCCGGGCGATCGACGATTTGAAGGCGGGAAGGAGTTTCGATCCGGGGAATCTGGCCGACATCTTCGCAACGTCGAACCGCAGCCTCACCGCCGGGTTCATTCACGGCGATCCCGGACCGACCGGTCTGAAATACGACTCCAGCGGCTCACAGGCCGGCAGTCACCGGTTCACGGGGATCGTTTGCCTCTACGATCCGAGTGCGAAGATGATGGAAGTCGCACCGCGTAATCCGATCCGCAAGGGGGCCGGCTACGAGCTTTGCCGTCCGGACGGCGATCGGCGGATCGTTGTGGCCGAACTGTTCGACGCAGAGGGCGAGCCCGTCGACCAGATCCACGGCGGCATGCCTTTCTGCCGGATTCCCGTCGATGAGGATCCCGGGCAGTTCGCTGTTTTGCGGGAACGGCTTGAGGATTGACGGGCGCGGCGATGACGCATCGTAAGCTAACGACGTCACGACTTCGTCGTGAATAGGCGGACGTTCCGTCCTGCCGCTATAGGCGCAGAAGAAAGGCCCGGATGCCTGGCGTCCGGGCCGTTCGTGCGGACTATCTCGGCGCCTCTCGGTGCTTGTGGCTACTTCTTGGACGGCTTCAACATCAGCGGCGTGCCTTCGGGGAACTTGGCGGTCTTGGTCTTACCGTTGATTTCGTACGTTACGACCAGTTCCTTGACCGTCCCCTGCACAGGATCGCCGAACAGAGTGTTATGCTCGCCGGAAATGGTGATCGTCCCGTTCTTGGTCTTCCGCTTGATCACCTTGGCAGTCACGTCGACGACGGTCTTTTTGGCGCCGTAGGTGATCTTGACGATCTTCGAGTACTCAAGCGTCCGGGCCTTCATGGGTTTGGCTCCGCCGCGGGGAGCGGGGGCTCTTACGACGATATTCTTCACGAGCTTCAGCGGGCCGGAGATCTTCATCGAGTCGCCGTCCTGGCGGATGTTGAAGCGGTTGATGACCGGAGCGGTGGCCACTCGCGGGCGAACGGCCGAGATGTTCTCAGCGGCGTATGAGATCGGATCGTACATCCTGCGGATCTCCTCGTCGCCGAGGTACGGGCCGTTCAGGTCGACCCATGCGACGAGCTTCTCGAGATCGGCTTGGGGGATCTTGACCTTGTGGTGTTTGCCGCTGGAGGCGTTCTCGATCAGGGTGCTCTTGGGCGAGAACGCCGAGTAGGGCGGGAGCGTCTTGAGGTCCGATCCGTCGCCGCCGCTGTTGTATGACTCGACAACATAGACGCCCGACAGCGGCATCTTCTTCTGTCGTCCGCCCCAGCCCTGTCCGCCGCCTACGAGCGTCAGGTACGGCTCGGTGAACGGGCTGACGTCGTCCGGGCGGGTGTGAACTCTCGCACGCCAGCGATGCTTCGACGGACGGTGAGTCATGTTCAGCTTCTTGTAGGCTTTGTGCTTGGTATCGTTGTGGCACTTGGCGCAGTGCTTGTCGAGCACCGGCTGGACGAAGCGGGCGTAGCTGATGGAAGTCCTGTAGCCCCAGGGCGGTTCGACCGGCTTCTTGGGGCCTTTTCTCATCGCGATGCTGTTCGACGCGGCCGCGGGATTTCCGCGCGTCGACAGGTTGGACTCGTGGCATCCGAAGCAGCCTCGCATCTCGCCGGGCATAACGCCGGTGAACGATCGCATGACGTGGATGCACTGCTTGTTCTCATCGAGCATCTGGAAGGAGATCGCCGCGCCGGCGGGAAGCTCCATGCAGATGCTGCCGTCGGCTTCGATAGGCGTGGTGCCGAGGATTCGCTTTACGCCGTCGGCCTGGAACACGCTGATCGCCGGTCCGTCATGCTGGACGGTCTTGTGCCAGGTCGTGTAGCTCTTGGGGTCCATGACCACCGAGCGGATGTATTTGCCCTTGCCCTTGAGGATCTCCGGGGCGTTGCTGAATACGTCATTGCTGTACAGAACGCCGGGGGCGGGCTTTTCGTTGGCGCCGATCTTGGGCCATTTAACGCGGTCCGGCAGCGCCGGCGGGGCCTTGCGCGCCTTCAGCGGCATCGCGTAGTAAGCATTGTGCTGACCCTTGTGGATCAGTTCGCGGTTGCCGTGCACGTCCATCAGGTAAAGCTGGAATCGTCTGCCGCCGCTGATGATCGCCGAGGCGAGAAAATCCTCTTCGCTGAGCGGATACGGGGTCTTGTAGGCCCGGAACGCCCTGCAACTGTGATAGGTTTTCGATTCAGTCTTTTCGGCGGGTCCGTCGCCGACTTCCGTCCAGCGAACTTCCGGAGTGACCTTGGTCAGGCCGTTGGGATAGTTCAGGCCCTTGGCCGGGTCGATGATGCCGATCGAGCCGTTGAACCAGTCGTGGTGTCCGACTCCGGTGAACATCACGCGGTTGGATCCGGGGATCGAGCGGGCTTCGGTCAGCACGTCCGGCCAGCGCGACTGGTTGCCCCAGAACGTCTGCACGTTCGTGCCGTCGGGGTTCATCGTCCAGAGGCTCTGGATTCGCCAGAGAGCTTTTTCGGTGTACTCCCAGCGGGTGTAGATTACGCGCCCGTCGTTCAGGACCGAGGGCATGTACTCGGCCTCGCCGTTTCGCGATACGACGTAGATATTCTTTCCATCGGCGTCGCAGCGCGAGACCGCGTACGCATGGGTCATCGGCATGCAGCGAACGTACGTGTGTGCTCGCGACGAGCAGAATGTGATGTGGTTGTCCGGGGTGTAGACCGGATCGAGGTCGTCGTAGTCGCCGAACGTAAGCTGCTTGACTTCCTTGCCTTCCCGATCAACTTCGTACAGGTGGAAAGACTTGTGGCCCTCGGGCTGGAAGCTGACGACTATCTTCTGTCCGTTGAAGTGGACGTCGGGTCGCCAGAAGCTGCCGACGCGATCGCCGAAGAGGCTCTTGGCTTCGCTGCCGGGATCGAGACCGACCGACAGGAGTTTTCCGCCCATGACGGCCATGTAACCGTTGCGGTGCCGCGCTTCGTGCCGCCATTCGTTCGTGGCGTCTCCTCGCTTGCCGTTGGGGAACGGGTTGTCGATCAGGACGATCCTGTCGAAGTCGACCAGAGGATTGGCGAACATTATCGCCCGCTTGGCGGTTCGGACAGCGAAGTAGAGCTTCTTGATCGCGTCGGGATCCTTGGCCCCGTCGACCTGCTTTTCAAGCTCAGTCAGCTTGTCCAGATGGGTCTTCAGCGATGCGGCGCCCTTGATCTTCAAGATTCGCGCCGCCAACTCGCGAGCCCATGTTATCTCGTCGGTGATGAGTTTGGTTGACGGCTTGTTGCCGCACTGGGCCAGCCAGTCGGCTTCGAGTTGGACCCGGCCTTCGGCGGTCAACGCCGCGGCGGACGCGGACTGAGGAGCGCTGAAGGCGATCGCACACAGAATCGATACGAAAAGCAGCAGCCTTACAGTGTTTTTCATTATTACAGTTCTCCGCTGTGGTGTAGAGGGCGGGGTGCGCCTCTCAGGATTGCCTATTGTCCGACTCGGCATTGTATTTTCCCGCAGGGGGTCCAGTCAACTGTGAAACCATGAATGTCAGGGCAACCGCAGCGTCAGAACACCGAAGGCAAACGGCGTGCGACAGCTTGCCGAATCTAGCGGCGACTATAAGCGGATAGGTGGGGCGGACCTCTCCTGATTCGATTATCGCGTTGCTTTGCTTTCGGCCTTGTCGGACACCAGTGTTTCGTCGCCGAGGCTTATCTCGCCGCCGGCGCCGAGTGTCAGCGCCGCCTTCTTTCCGCGAATCCGTACGGCGCCTGCAGTTCCCTGAAAGGAGACCTTGCCGGATCTTGCTTTGAATGCTCCAGGGCTGAGGAAGACGTAGTCCTCGGCGCCTTTCGAGACAACTGTGGCGATACGTCCGTCGGCTGACCAGGCGACCTTGGGGGGCTTGTCGGCCTTCAGCCGCGGATAGAGCAGTGCGATGACCGCGCCGCGTTTGGTCAGCGAGGCGACCAGGGCGGTCTGCTGCATAGTCATCGGACCCACCTTGCCGTTGCGGTTAGCGCACGACATCTTCTGTGCGGCTGTTTCGGTCTTCAGTTTCAGTTCGCCGGCCCGGCGGATGAATATGTCCAGATCGACGTCATCAGCGCCGGACACCGTCGCGCCGCCTGCGTGAATGCGGATAGACGATGCGGGTCGGGTCTTCTTCTTGTCGGGGGTGATGTCGGCCTGCGTTGTCAGCCACAGGCGCCAGGTCGCCGGCTCGTCGGCGTTGTGCGTGTCGCGGATCAGGAAGAAGTTCGGCCCGCCGGGATCGGAGTCTTTGGCCAAGAGGATCTGCCGGCGCCAGGAGCCCTTGACGCCGCTTACGTAATCCAGCGCCCCCTGGGTCGAGAACTCCCTTATCCGCATGTTTCCGCCGGCGGTCTTGGAGGAAAGCAGGTTGTGATGCTTCCGTGCGTGGCGTCCGATATAGCCCCAGTCGTCGGCCAGCACCCGGCCCTTGCCCCAGAGGATTATTGAGCCGGAATCATAGTCGTAATGATCGTGATTGTCGCCGGCGATCAGGTGCAGGTAGGTTTCGCGATTGGAGCCCATTGTGTTCCGCAGGACAACGCCGGTCTTGGCGAACCAACTGCTCCCGTACGCCGGACGTTTCGGCTTGATCGCGCCGGCGAGCAGGGTCTTGTAACCGGCCAGGCTCGGGAAACTCCAGCCTATGCCGAGGTTGCTCGCTCCGTGCTCCTTCGACATCCACGCCATCTCGGCTGCGAATTGGGGATCGCGTGTTTTCCAGAGTCCGGCGATGATCCCAAACAGGCTGGTGTTCTCGCCGTGATAGGTGTTTCCGATCGGCGGATGGTGGCGTAAACCGCGGGTGCGGATGTCGCGCGGCGTGGAGATCTTGGCGAACCACTCGGCGACTTTTCGCATGCGGTCCTCGTAGAGATAATCGCCGAATCCCGCCCGAGACGCCATTATAAACGAAGCGAGCATGTGATCGTATGAGACCATCGCGTAGTGGGGGGCTTCGAGCCATCCGCCGTCTTTGTCGGACCAGGACTTGAGCTGATGGATCAACTGCCCCAGGCCCTTTGCGGCCCACTGTTTGGCCCGCGGATGCGAGGGGATCAGCGACCCGATCGCCGTCTGGTAGTGGGCCACTGTCGTGGTCATGTTCGGATTGGCCGAAAAGCCTCGCCGCGGCGACCAGTAGTCGTCGCTGCTGAGGGCATACCCCAGAAACGCCAGCCGCGCCAGGAATCGCTTGCGAAGCTCGGGGTTCATAGCCTTGCAGCTCATCGCCGCATCGGTCAGGTTGATAGTCGGCAGCAGCAGCGAAGCCTGCATGTGCGGCGCCACGCCGAGAGTCACGCGACTGTCCTGGTCGAGCAGATAGTCGTTGACGATCTTGTCCAGCCATTTGTCGCATGTTTCGACAATCCTCTTGCCGAGCCCCGCATTGCTCGATGCGAAATATTCGCGGATCGGAGTTTCGATGTCGTACTTGTTGATCGGCCGCCGCGGCATACGCCCGCCCGACTCGCCGCGGTCCGGCTTCAGCGTCTTACGCAGTTCAGGCAGGTCCTTCCTCCCGATGAACAGGCGCGGATAGTCGTCGTGATCGCCGTCCCATTCCAGGATGTAGTCCTTGACTCTATCCAGCGGGAAATCCCCGTGCTTGATCAGGTAATCCTGGGCAAGCGGCGAGACGTTGAGCTTCTTTCCCGACAGCGGCTTGATGCTCTCGTCTTTGTCCGGAGCCGCAAGCATCCACTTCCGCCGCCCGCCTGACACCGGGAAGTCCAGCGCGGCGATACTGTCGGCGCAGGCCGCTCTTACGCGAGTCGGGGCCTGTCTGGCTGCGCCTTTCCAGTCCGGGTCTCTCCACAGGCTCGGATTCAGCAGGCCGACTGCAAGCATGTCGCTTTCGCCGTACAGTGCAAACCAGTTTCCCTGCCGTTGCGACTCCCACCAGTGCAGCCACGGCTCTAAGGTGAACAGTGCGCCCTCGACGGGGATCTTGTTCGTCATGACCCGCCCGAATCCGGACATGTTCCCGCTTCTGAACAGGATGTCGCCCGGCGTGAAACCCTTGCCGCCCAGCGAGACCCGGAATACTCCTCCCGACGGTGCATCGAACTGCTCGTCAACGATGATCACCGGCTCATCGTTTTCGATGCGGCATTTCAGCACCCACTTCCCCTTGTCGGCGAAAGCCGCCTTGCAGACGACCTCGGCGAAGACCGGCCCGCGGGCGGTGATCTCAGCGGCGTACGAAGCGATCTTGTCGCCCTTGGACAGATTCGATCCGCCGGTCCATGCGCCCGATCGCAGCCGGATCGACGCTATCGGACCCTGCGAGCCGGTGAGCTTCTTGCGGATCGCCAGGCCCGTGTGTTTGTTGGATATGCCAATCAGGTTCGCCGATTCGGTGATCTTCAGATCAGATTTCGCGACGGTCGGCTTGTCCGAGAACTTGTATTCATTTGTCGCATACGCCGCCAGATCGGCCTGGAGGCGGATTCGACCGACCGCTTTGCCGCCGGTCAACTGATACGCGGTCTCCTTGCCGCCCGGCCCTATCAGCGCCAGGCCCTTTGCGGCTTTCGCTCGCTGCTGCGGCGTCGCGGGAAAGGTGACCAGTTCGTTGGACCACGTTCTCCCCAGATGCTCTTTCAGAGTAAGCGACTGGCCCCGGGCGGCATCCGTCATGGGAGCCGTAAAGAGGAGTAACAGAAGAACTGTCAACGCACATTCTGTCGTAGTCCTGTCATTCAACATGTCGGATTGCTCTCCTGCATTCCCCGGGGCGGTGCTTACTTGCCGTTGAAAAACGGGTAGTTCTTGCGGATTGACCAGTACCGCGTGGTGCGCTTGTCGCAGTCAAGCGGTCTTCCCGCTCCGGGCGACAGATTGTCGCGGAGCAACAGGATCAGGTCGGAGCTGACCGCCGGGCTTGAGTGGAAGTATGCGTGGCCCAGGAAGCTGGTGTCGACCCGCGCGTCGACGAAATCGATGCGATCGATCGTCTCCAGCGTCTTCATGTCGTCCGGCGTGAATATCATCAGCGACAGTTCACCCAGGCGCCCGATGCTCTCGAACAGCCACGTCGCCAGGTTCAGCGCCTTGTCCTGGTGGGATATGTAGATCGTAACCCGCTCGGCCCCGATGAACGCCATTTCGGCGACCAGACGCTGGGAGGCGACCTGCATGTCTATGTCGGCCGCGGCGAGGACTACGTTGCCGACTTTGTCCATAACCGCTCGTGCGCTCTGGCCGGGAGAATCCTCCGGCAGCCTGCTTGTCTTCGGAGCGGCCTTGGCGGCGATCACCAGTTCTCGGAACGCCGAGGCCGCTACGTCAGTTCCCCGGCTGTGGGCCAGGATGTGGATCTTCTCCAGATCCTTGCAGCCGGCGATCGCACGCAGAAACTGCTTGAAGTGAAATACGGTGAATTCGCTCGATTCGCGATCGTAGCCGTATCCGAACAGGCTGTGCTTGGCCGGCCAGGAGTAGACGATCGGTACGCCGCGGCGGCCCATGAAGTGCCATAATTCGGCCGTTACGAACACGGTGTCTTCAAACGTGTTGTTGAAGCCGTGGAGGTATACGAACGCCTCTTTGGTCTTTGTGTGCTTCAGCCGCCGGGAGACTTCGGCCCGCAGTTTCGACGCCGCCTGCTTCTGGGCCCAAAGCTCCCTGGGGTCTTCGATCAGTCCGTCGGCGGTCGACACCACCTGTAGGGGAGTCGCCGGGAATCTGCCCTGCTCCACTGTCTTTGCGGTCTTCAGCGACAGGGGCGGTGAGCGATCCTTCTTTCTGCTGTTTTCCACGAGAATCGGCCAGGCCACGTCCTTGCCGAACTCGATTACGCTCGATCCGAACGCCAGCGACGTAGATCGCTTGTATCCGTACTGCAGTACGCCCTTTGGCGAAATCGGCGTTCGATCGGTCACGTAGAGCACGTCGACCTTGTTGCTGCGGAACTCGACCGGGACGTCGGCGAACGGATTGTCGTCCCGGCCGAGATAGAGATTCGGCGTCGGCATCAGCGGCCTGTCGCTGCAGCCGGTGAGCGACAGGGCCAGACAAATTGTAAATGCAATGCGTCGGATCATCAGGTTTCTCCCTGGATGTCATTGGCCGATCAATTCACGGCAACGGCAACGACTAACGGCGTTTTACCACCGATAGCACCGATATCACGGAAGTTTACGGCTAACGGCTTTATTGCCATCGGCGCCATCGGTGGCAAAAAAAGCCGTCAGCCGTTGCCGTCGTCGTAGCCGTAAACTTCCGTGCCATCGGTGCTATCGGTGGTAAAACGCCGTCAGCCGTTGCCGTCGTCGTAGCCGTACGTGGTAAAAGGCACTGCATTTATTTCATAAGATTCTCGAAGATCACCGGCCCGCCGAGTTTGCCGGTCACCACGATATCGAGATCGCCGTCGCCGTCGAGGTCGACCAGCGGGATGCTCAGCCCCGCCCCGACGCCCTGATTCTCGCTGATCGTATGCCTTGTCCACTTGGGCGTCTTTCCCCGCCGGATCTCGTACCAGTACAGGCAGGGCGGGTCCTTGGCGCCCGGATCGCCGCCGTTGTGGGCCAGCATCCGCTTGCCGATGACCATGTCCAGATCGCCGTCTTCGTCCAGGTCGCCGAGGGCGATTGCGTGCGCCTGGGTCCAGGACTTGTCGATCAGGTGCTGTTTCCACGAGATCTCCTTGCCCTTGCGGATCTGCTGGTGCCAGAATATCCCGTGTCTGTGGGCCGAGCTGGTGATTATGTCGTTCAGTCCGTCGGCGTTGACGTCGTATACGTGTATCTGCGGGGTGTGCTCGGCTTTGCCTTCCTTGATGTTGCCGACAGCCAGCGGATGTTCGATCCACTTGCCTTTTCGCGGGTCGGCGGGCGCCTCGTACCAGGCGTTGGGGCGGAGGATGTCGGGGCGTCCGTCGCCGTTTACGTCTCCCACGCCGCCGCCCCAGACACAGCGTTTCTTCGAGACTACGTGCTTGACCATCCCTTTGCCCTTGGCGCCGACTTCGTACCAGTTCGTCGGCTGGGTGATTGGCAGTATCTCGAGTTTCTTTCCGTCGCCGTCGATGTCCCACAGGTCGCCGCATTCGTGGTTGCCGCTCTTGTCGATCACCTTCATCGGCCAGTCGCCGTCCTTGCCGGTGTTGCGGTACCAGTCGATCTGCTTTGCGAACCAGCAGCAGGTCACCACGTCGAGCTTACCGTCGCGGTCGACGTCGAGCGGAATGTTGGCGAAGTCGTCCCAGTAGCCTTTGCCCTTGTCGTCGACTTTGCCCCTCAGCGTGCGGTATTTGTGAGGCTTCCATGTCGGGGCTTCGTACCAGTAGGGGCCGGCGACGATGTCGAGCTTGCCGTCGCCGTTGAAGTCGCCGACCTCGCAGGCCTCCGAGCGGAACGTTCCCACGCGGATCATTTTGAACGAGACTTTTGTCGTTTTTTCGGCGCTGTTTTTCGCGCCGGACGTCAGGCTTGCGAATAACCCGATCGCGCAGGCGACCGCGGGGAGTGTAATGACGGCGATGCGCATTTGGTTTTTCATGGACTTATCCTTTTTGTTTCTTCTTCCTTCTACGCCGTTTTGCTCCGAGCTGTTTGGACCAGGCCTCGTAGCGATCGGCGAGTTCCTTGACCTTTTCGGGCATCTTGCCGGCCAGGTCGTTCAGTTCGGTTCGATCGGCCTCCATATCGTACAGTTCCCACGGCCCGTACCGCCAAGCAATTTTCCACTTGCCGGCCCGCAAAGCCTTGTACTTTGCGAACTCGAAGAACAACTCATCGTGCGGTTTGCGGGTCTTGCCCTTGAGTATCGGCAGCAGGCTCTTGCCTCGCAATGGGCGGAGCTTGTCGCCGCCGAAGGTTTCGGGATACTCCGTGCCGGTGATGTCCAGCAGTGTGGCCATTATGTCGATTATGTGCCCCGGCTGATCGGTTTGCGAGCCGGGCTTGACCACTCCGGGCCAGTGTGCGATCAGAGGCGTCGAGACGCCGCCTTCGTGCTGGTTCTGCTTGTAGAGGCGGAACGGCGTGTTGGAGACCTGGGCCCATCCTTCGTGGTAGGTCCAGTAGGAGTTGGCCGGACCCGGCGGGGTGTCCGGCGTACGCGTCCGTTGGAACGGACAGCCGCCGTTGTCGCTGAGGAACAGCAGCAGGGTGTTCTTGTCCTGTCGGTGCTTCTTGAGTCCGGCCATCAACTTGCCGACGTTCTGATCGACCCGATCGATCATGGCCGCGAAGACCGCCATCGTGAGATCCTCGGTCTTCTTCTGCTTGTCGGAGAGCGTATCCCAGGCCGGGACTTTCTTGTCGCGCGGCGCGAGTTTCCACTTCGGATCCAGCAGCCCCATCTTGAGTTGCCGCTTGTGGCGTTCGAGCCGCAGGGCGTCCCACCCTTTCATGAACTTGCCCTTATACTTGGCGATGTCCTCGGGCCAGGCCTGCAACGGGTAGTGCGGCGCGTTGTGGGCGATGTACAGGAAAAACGGCTTGTCGGCGTGCTTCTTCGCCGCTTCGTCGAGGAACTGAATCGCGTAGTCGGTGTTGGCGTCGGTGGTGTAGAACCCTTCCTTCGGCACGGTGAACTTCTCTTCATCCAGGCGGAACGTATTGTCGCCGGTGAAGAAGTTAGTCGCTCCGCTGAGGTGCCCGAAGTAGCGATCGAACCCTTTTTGAATGGGATTCGACGACATGTGCCACTTGCCGGTCATCAGCGTCCGGTAGCCGGCCCGCCGCATTGCCTGGCCGATTGTCATGGCGTTTTTCAGCCTGCCGCCGCCGACCTCGCGATGATAGCAGCCGGTAAGCAGACTCGCCCGCGTGGGTTCGCACTTGGCGGTGTTGTAAAACTGCGTGAACTTCAGCCCGTCGGCGGCCAGTTTGTCGATATTCGGCGTCCGGATCGCGCTGCCGTAGCAGCCGAGATCCGAGAAGCCCATGTCGTCGACCATTATCACAATGACATTCGACGGTCGCTTGGGTTTCGGCGCCGCCGAAGCGATCCGACCGGCGGCCAACACCGCGGCGCCTGCGGAGACAGTCTTAAGAAAACCACGTCTGCTTGTTGTGTTCATGCCGAGCCTCAAATCCAACTGCCGATCAACTCTCCTTGAGTTGCGGGAACGCCTTTCTTGTCGGTCCGTCGCGGTAGGGCCAGCCTTCGTTTTTCTGTTTGGCGCCGGGAGTGGTTCGCCCGTCGCGGAACGCCTTGGCCAGATCGTTGACTAACTCCTCGACGACCTTCGGATGCGAATCCTCGCAGTTCTTCGTCTCGCCGGGATCGTCCTTGAGATTGTAGAGTTGGACGAGTTTGGCGGGCGTCTTGACGTTCTGTCCGGGCAGGCGCCAGCCGCCGCCGCGGTCTTTGGTCAGGATCAGCTTCCAGTGGCCTTTGCGGATCGCGAACTTGCCCGAGATTGAGTGATGGATCGTAAACGGGCGCGTCGGGCCGGTCTTGCCCTTCATGCACGGGAGGAATGAGAACGAATCCTCGGCCGCATTGTCGGGAATGTCGCATTTCCTGCCGAGCAGGTCGGCGAACGTTGCGAAGAAGTCTGTCGTGCAGATCGTAGCGTCGCTCCTTGACCCGGGCTTGACCTTGCCGGGCCAGCGCACGATGAACGGCACTCGGTGCCCGCCTTCGTAGATAGTCGCCTTGGCGCCGCGCCACGAGCCCGAGGGCTTGTAGCCCGCTGCGAACATTCTGGGGATCTTTACGTACGGAGCGAAACCGTTGTCGGAAGTGAAGATCACCAGCGTGTTGTCCTCGACGCCGGATTCCTTGATCTGCTGGAGCACCTGGGCGACTACCCAGTCGGTCTCGGCCATGAAGTCGGCGTACCAACTGTACTGCTTGTACTTGCCCTTGAACCTTGCGCCGGGTGCGATCGGCGTGTGCGGTGAGGTCAGCGGCAGGTAGAGGAAAAACGGCTTTTTCGCCGCGTCCGCCGCCCGGCGCTTGATGTAGCTGCGCGATTCCCTGGCCCAGTCGGCCAGGCACTTGTGCGCTTCGAAATCCTCAGCGGCCGCCCCGATGCGCTGGTACTTGTTGTACTCGTTGTGCGGGAAGCCCTTGTTGACTGTCGGAATGCTGACTGCCCGGTTGTTCCGCATATAGACGTACGGCGCCATGTCCAGCGATGAGAGAATGAAAAACGCCTCGTCGAATCCCACATCCGTCGGTCCGTTCCTGAACGGCTTGCCGTAGTCGACCCGCCAGGAGGCCGATCGTTTCTTCTTGTCGGTCTCGGAGCCCTTAGGCAATCTTGCGAAATCCGCTCCAAGATGCCACTTGCCGACGCACGCGGTGTGGTAGCCGGCGTTTTGCATGAAGTTCGGCAGGTTCAGGCGTTTGGGGTCCATCAGCGCCCGATCGGTCGCGTTGAACAGCACGCCGCTCTTGAGCCGGCTGCGCCAGTTGTACCGCCCGGTCAGAATCCCGTATCGCGTAGGCGTGCAGACCGACGAACTGGTGTGCGCATCGGTGAACAGCATGCCGTCCTTGACCAGTTGATCCAGCGCAGGAGTGGGAACGATTCCCCCGGCGTAGCTCGGCTCGCCGGGTCCCATGTCGTCGGCGAGTATCAATACGATATTGGGAGCGCCCTTAGTCGTCGCAGCGCCCGCAGTCGGTCCGACAGCCAACGCAGCGGCGCCTGCAGCTACAGTCTTAAGAAAACCACGCCTGCCTGTTGCGTTCATCAGTTCACCTCAATCCAGTGTGTCGCAAACCCGTCGATCAGCCGCTCGGCCGAGAGACCAACACCCACCAGCCGGCGGGATGATTACTTAGCCGCCAACGGATGCGGTCTGAAGTTCGACTCGCCCTTCCACTTGATGTTTTTCCTGCCTCGGTGAGTTCCGTAGTACGGTGCGTTGGCGTCTATCCAGGTGACGATCCTGATGAACTCGTCGCGCGTGAGGGTCGACTTGCACGGCTTGTTGCGAATCCGCTCGACCAGCTTGCTGCGATGCGAACCGAACGTCAGCGGGATTTCGGCCGCTACGTTCGCCTCGCCGACGCATCCGTAAAGGAAGCTTATCTGGTGCTTGTTGACGAGGTTCTCGTAGGAGCGGTTCCACAGCATTGTCAGCTCGCCGGACAAGTCCATGTCGCCTTTGGGCTTCGATCCGCTGTGGCACTTGACGCAATGCCTGTCGAAGATTGGTTGGATGTCTCGCGGGTAATGCACCATATACGGACCGGCGTCGCCGGGTTGGGGGGTGATGCCCGCAGGCTTGTGCCGCAGCGCCAGCGGACGGCCCTGCCGGGCGACAGGGGCCTTGCGGCGCGGTTCGTGGCATCCGATGCAGGACCTCTTCTCGCCGGGCATGAGGTTTATGAACGTCCTCATACGCTGCAGTTCCATGTAATCCGCGTCGAGGGCCTGGAAGTAAAGATTCTTCCGGGCCGGGACTGTGAAGTACGCCGACCCATCCTCATGGACCGGCACGACTCCGTAAACTTTTTTCAGGTGCACGTCGCCCTTGAGGCTCACCGCCGAGGCCTGCAGATTCGCCCCGTCGCCCTGGGAGCGCGATCGCCAGGCCGAATCCCAGGGCATCGCCAGGGCCTCCATGATCCGAAGGTGCTTGACCCGCCCGCGCTCGATGCCGGCCATGCCCCGGTAGACGTTTTGCATGAACAGGGTCCCCTGCTCCAGGGATTTGGTCCTGTCGGAGTTGGGCATTCCCGCCGCGGCGTCGAAAACCGACGGTACTTCCGTGGGCTTGGGACGGGGTCGAAGCGGGACCGGCTGGAAACAGGAGATGTCGGGGTCGCGATAGAGCTGCGCGCGGTTGCCCCATGCGTCCAGTGCGTATATTCCGTAACCTTTCGGTTCGATGGGATCAAAGCTGAGACTGTGCGCCGCAAGGAAGAACTTCTCCGAAAACGGGTACGGCTCCTTAAAGTATCCGAACTTCATCGTCTTGCGATGGTACATCATGCCGCCCAAGGCGATCTCGGGTGTGATGTTTGTCATTGCCTTTGGGCCGCGGCGCGTTTTCCGGGTGTCCAGCACTACGATCGGTCCGACCGACAGGCCGCAATGCGGCGCCGCGACGGCCACGATCTTACTGCTTGACGGGATGCTGCGGGGATCGACCATGCCGCCGGGCAGGATGACGTTGTTCTTGTACACGTGGTCCGAATGGCTGCCGTCGGGATGCATCGACCAGAGCGACTGGACGTTTCCGAACCCCTTGTCGACGTACTCCCATCGCATATAGACGACCCGTCCGTCGTTCATTACGCATGGATCGATTTCGGTGATCGGGCCGTCGGAAACGCTGCGGAGATTCTCTCCGTCTGCGTCCATTACGTGCAGCGTGGTGACGCTCGTGCTGAGGCAAAACACCACGCGCTGCGTGCGGGTCGAGGCGAATATGATCTTGCCGCTGGGCAGGTAGCACGGGTCTATGTCGTCGTAACCCCTGCCGAAGCGTGCGCTCTTGCCGCCGTAGCAGTCGCTGACCTTCGGTTCGTCCGGCGAGGGGAACGTCAACTGCCGCAATCCTTTGCCGTCAATGCCGATCTCGTAGATGCGGTAGTTGGTCTTCAGGTCTTTTCTGTACGCAAAGACCACCCGCCTGGCGTCGAACGAAAGATCGAATCGCCCGAACAGACCGCCGGTAAGTTGCGGAGCGATTTCGGTTACTTCGCCGTCCGGCGCAACGGGGGAAAGGACGCAGAGGTTGCCGCCCATCGTGGTCCCGCCGTAGTGATCTTCGTATATGTGACCGGCCCTGTTGGTGATCCGCTTGACGAACAACAGCTTGTCGAATTTCAGCAGCGGATGGTCCAGCATCGCCCGGCTGCGCAGATTCGACAGGTCGTCTTCGATCCGTTGAATCTGCTCCGGCGAGCCGCCGGCGACCTGTCGCTGTTTCCTGTCCAACTGAGACAGTTGTTTCAGATACTCCGCGCCCTTCGGATACCGGGCTCCGAATTCGTCCGACATGTCCTCGATCGCCTTGCGCAGCGTCGCGACGTTTACCGCGCCCGGAGGCAGGAAGATCGAACGATAGGTCGGCGGGATCCTGTCGAGTTTCATTTTGGGATCAGCTTCCCCGAAAGCCAGATTGTAGCGATGCCTGGCCTTGTAACGAAGCGTTCCGGTCTGGGGGTCTATCACCGCCGGTCCCGCGGGTCTCCATTTGCCGGGAAAAGGCTTAGACGAATCCAGACGCAGCGCCAGGATCGAAGGCGGCGGTCCCTTGCAGGTGAGTTTGAAGGTGTGCTTGCCCTTGGCTATCGGAAGCCTGCACGCCTCGGACCACTGGGCTCCGTGGAAGTCCTCGGCCAGGCGGGGCACGCTGTTCCTGGGAAAGCGATCCGTATACGGCCCCGAATTGCCCGTGGCCTCGCGGCAGGACGTGGCGATCTTTCGATTGTCGAGCCAAACCTCGATCGGCCGCGGCTTGTCTGACGCGTAGCGGATCGAAAGCGCGTACGTCGCGTTGATCGGAAGCTCAATATCGTACTGGACTTCCCACGGCGAGCGATCTGGGCCGACAACCGCCAGGTTGGGATGCATGTCCCGGTAGTCGGCGTAGATGTTCCGATTGGCCTCAACCCGTGCGTTGCCGCGATTGAAGGACCAGGCGGGAATCTCCAGCCGCGTGGGCGGTTTGCCCGACAGGGGCTGATTGCTGAAGACCGCGATGCACGCCAATGCGAGCATCGCATATGTCAATCGGCTGCGCCGAAGCGATTCGATCATCATGACGACTATTCCTTTCAGTATTGAAACTCCGCCTAAGGCGCGATTTCCGAGAAAGAGCATGCCCGCCGATTATACTCTGTTCCAGCCACGAAATGCAAAACGCACCGCACCTTAGGAAATTGACCGCTTCTGATATGAATGATCGCCGTAGCCGGACAGAGCATTCGTATTCCCTGGGAGGCATGCTCGCAAAAGCTTGCCGCCGCCACGGACCAACAGCGGGCTGAAGCCGATCTGTCGCCCGGAGGTTACGGTATGCACTGGGCGACAATTGATGAAGATCTCGCCGTTGGGCCGCTGGTTTCCGCCAATCGAACATGATCGTTCATGGTGTTCGGGGGCTCATGCAAGTGCTTGATATCGCGGTTCGCTTTTGGTGCAATACGGTTTCCTGACAGGATTGAATATCCTCGGGACCAGAACTTCCAACCAGGAGTGCTGCTATGAAACTGCGTTCGTCTTCGATTCTTATCATCACTTCGTGCGTTGCGCTGCTTGTTTCTCTCTGCCCGGCGGCCAAGCCCGGGGCGGCGCTTGACGGGTTCCGATGGAAGTTTCCCAGCGCCGATCCGATGGAGAAGAAACTCAGGAAAGGCGCCGTCTGCCGCTCGGCGCTGGTTACCGGCAATCCGAACACCACCGACAACTTCACCGAGAAGCGGAACTTCGGCGGCGAGAAGGGCAAGCGATACAAAGTTACGCTGCGATTCCGCGGCGTGGTCGAGCCGATGCGGTACAAGGGCGGCGAGAAAGACGGCGAGTACTTCCTCATCGGCGGCGAGCCCAACAACAGCGGCTACAACATCTATAAACTCGAAGTCTCCTCGCCGAAGGCGCACTACTATCTGAACCGCTGCGATCGCGTGGCGCACGACGTGTTTACGATCGACTACACCGTGACGATCGAGATCGACGGAGGAGCCGAACTGATTCTGTCCGGCGACGGGCAGAACGGCAAGATGATCGCCAACTTCAAGCAGTTGACCGTACCCGGCGTGGAGGACAAGCCCTACAACGGCCAGTTCGCCCAGGTCAATGTCATCGCGGTCAAGGAGGCCGGCGCGGCGACGGGCCAGGCTCAGTCGGCCTGGACTCCGACTAAGAAGTCGATCGCCGACGTACCCAAGGCCAAAGGCCTGGAAGTCAAGGGCAGGACGCTGGAGATCTTCCAGCACGGCGTCAAGAAAGAATGGGGCTACGCGGCGCCGCAGACCGACAGCTTTGTAGTCGTCCATCCGAAAGCCAGGCCCAAAACCGCCGCTCCGCTTTACGTCGTGCTCCACTCGGCCGGCCACGATGTCTGGTCATGCGTCAGGTGTACGCGCCAGGTCGGCAATCACGATATCTACCACGCGCCGGACGATCATTACGCACTGTATCTCGACTGCCGGGCCAACAAGGGCGACTGGTGGTGGGGCGGCATGTACGGGCGCAACAAGAAGCTGACCGACATGAACTCCGGCTTCGATCCCAGGCCCGTCGAACGCCGCGTGATCGACACCGTCAAGTGGACGATCAGGACTTACAAGATCGATCCCAACCGCGTCTACCTGTGCGGCAACTCGAGGGGCGGCAGCGGGACGCTGGGCATCGGCGTTCGCCATGGCGACATATTCGCGGCGATCAAGGCCAACGTCCCCGCCGGCGTCGAACACGTTTCCCACCGCATGGGCTTTGCGCCGCAGAAGCTGCCGAAGAACGCCAGGCTGTACGATCCGCCGGTGGTTATCGACTACTCGGGCCAGAACGACGGATGGTCCGCCGGGCACGGGCGGTTCGCAAAGGCCATGAACGATCGCAAGTATCCGCTGTACATGTACTGGGGTCCGTTCGGCCACGCCAACAATCACTCGCAGATCATGAAGGTCAACGACCTGATCAATTCGTTCGACTGGCTGGGCGTCAAGCTCAACGAGGCGTACGCGGTCTTCACCAATGCGTCGTGCAACAGCAGGCTGCCCTGGCCCGACAACACAGAAGACAAGGCCTCCGGCCAGATTAACGCGTTTTTCCGGTGGAGGAACATCTCCGACACGAGCGACAAGCTGGAGATATCGCTGTTTCTCGTCTCGCCGAAGGACCTGAAAACGAGCTTCAAGATCCCCCAGACCGCGACCGCGGACGTCTCCCCGCGGCGAATTCAGAATCTCAAGATCAAGCCTGGCCAGACGCTGAAGTGGACCTTCGGTTCGACCAAGGGCTCGGTCAAGGTCGACTCGGCGGGCCTGCTGACCGTTAAGGGCCTGAATATAAGCAGCAAACCGACAACCCTGACGATCGGAAGATAAGTTAGACTCGGTCGATTCGCTGGCCCAGCCGTTGTCTTGCGGCGCAAATAGAATGCAAGGGGCCGCAAAGAAAATATAGTTTTTGCACGGTCTGTTTTTGTTGAACGGTTATAATGCCGCCTGGATGGATGAACCGTCGCAAGCGATTGCGGCGTGTCTTGTTATATGTTGTTCAGAATGCTTGACCCAGGGGTTTGGAGAAGGATTGTGACAATGCGAAACCGAACAATGATGCATCTATCACTTGTTTTGGCGGCGGCGGCCGCAGTGCTGTGTGCAGTCGACGACGTTGGCGGAGCGGCCAAGGCGCCGACGTTCGCCGGCGCCCAGTGGATATGGCACAAGGGCGCCGGCGAGGCGGCCGGGACCTGGTATTTCCAGAAGGGAATGGCGTTCCCCGCCGGACAGAAACCCAAGAAGGCGATCATCCTGGTCACCTGCGACAATCTCTGGACGCTTCACGTAAACGGCAAGCCGGTCGGGCGGAACGCCGCCGGAGCCGACTCGTGGCGAAACCCGCAGGCGGTCGACGTGACCAGGCACCTGGTCATCGAGAAGAACGCCGTCGCAATCGCGGGGACAAACACCGCGCCGGGACCCGCGGGGCTCATGGTGAAGATGATCGTCGAATTCGAAGACGCAAAGACCAGGAACTTCGTGCTCGCCAGCGACAAGACCTGGATCAGTTCGGCCAAGCCGACCGAAGGGTGGACGGAAAACGGTTTCAGCGCCGGTCCGGACTGGAGCCCCGTGAGCGTCATCGGCCCCTACGGTTCGGGTCCCTGGGGCAAGCTGGACGGCAGTGCTCCCAGGCGCGGCAGACGCGCTCCCAAGCCCGCCGCGGTGCTTGAACTTGTGACCGACAAGGCCGAACTGGCCAAGCCGGTCTATCAGCCCGGCGCGGTATTCGTCGGCGCCGCGGTGGGCCTGAACGTGAACCGCCAGCCGATCTATCACCAGAACATCAGACGCACTCGCGCGTACTTCGAGATGGACCCGATGACCCCGGCAGCTTTAGGCAGGCAGCTCTGGAGCGTTATTCCGCTCGGGCCGGACGGGAGGAAGACGATGCTGTGCGACGCCGGGACCGGAACGGTCGGTTCGCCGAGCGTCTCCTACGACGGCAAGACGGTTTACTTCACGAAGGTCAAGCCCGGCGAAGCTTTCTTCCACATTTACAAGATCGACATGACCGGAAAAGGCGACGCCGCGCCGGGAGAGCCGAAGAGCGTCGTGCAGCTCACCGACGGCCCGTTCCACGATTACGATCCGATGGAGCTGCCCGACGGGCGCATCGCATTCAGCTCCACCCGCATCGGCAGCCGCGAGGAATACCATGGCAAATACGCCTCCTCGCTGTTCACGTACGATCCCAAGAGCAAACGGATCCGCCAACTGACTTATCACATCGTCGCCGATCGCGAGCCGCGGGTGATGGCCGACGGATCGCTGGTGTTCATCCGTTCCGACAACTTCCTGGAGCGTGCGAAAGTCGAAGCGCACCTGCACCAGACGCGCCTTGACGGAACGGCCGGGCAGGTCATCATCGGACCCGGACGCAAAGGCGTGCGGCTCGATCGCGACGTGGCCGCCGAACCGCACATGAACTGGCTCCGCAGGTACGGCATAGGCTCTCCGGCGCCGATGCCCGACGGCCGGGTCGCGGCGATCAACCAGACCGGTCTGGTCACTTCGGCTACAGCCACGGGCCTGCCCCTCGGCAACGGCTTCCTGCCGTTTGACCTGTCGCCTCTGCCCGACGGAAGACTGTTATGCACCTCGATATCGAAGAACCAGCTTATCGTCTTCGATCCGAAGGACAACAGCCGGAAAGCCGTCTTTACTATGCCCGGCATCCACTCGGCCGTTCACCTCGGCGCCCGCAGGAAGCCGATGGTTCCGCCGTCTATGGTCGACCCGGCCGCCGAACGCCGGCTCGACAAGACCGGTTATCTCTACAGCCAGAACGTCCTGAACACCCAGCACACCGCCGCCGACACAAAACGCATAAAGGCGATCCGCGTCTACGAGGGACGCCCCTTTACGATCGAACCGACGAAGGCCATCTACGTACATATCGGAACGGTCGGCGTTGAGCTTGGGACCGTGCCGCTGGCGGCCGACGGATCGTTCTACATTGAAGTTCCCGCTGACCGTCCGCTGGCTCTTCAGGCGATCGACGGCGAGGGACGTGCGGTCATCAACGAGCTGTCGTGGATCTACACCCGTCCGGGCGAACAGAGGGCTTGCGTGGGCTGCCACGCTCCGGTCGACGCGGCGCCGAAGATGACGCCGGCCAAGGCTATGAGAAGCCGACCGCTCAAGCTCGTCGGGCAGGGCGACCCGCACCGGTTCAGGGCCAACAACGGCGCCAACGGCGGTATCGTGAACCTGCAGCTCGACAAGTTCCGCGAGGTCGTCGGCATAAACATGTTCAAAGTGCCGGACGACGGCAGCCTCTCGACGATCCGACGGCTTGGAATCCTGCGCAATCGGGAATCGGTTCCCGTGCTGGTCAAGGCCTTGAGCGACAAGAGCGCCGAGATGCGATGCGCCGCGGCGATGTCGCTTTCGGCGTGCGGGAACCGCGATGCGGTCAGACCGCTCATGGCGGCGCTGAAGGACACTAATCCCACCGTGGCGCGAGCCGCGGCCTGTGCGCTGGAGCACCTTACCGGCAATCCAGCCGGCGGGACCGACTGGGCCGCGATCGAAAAGGCCCTGATCCGGAAGATGCGGGGCTCCGAAGAGTCTGCCGCGACGTCGGCGTCCGCCGGCGGGAAAACCGCGCCGAAGATCGTCATCAAGTCGGCGCTCTACGGCGTAAGAGGCAAACCGGCCCAGCAAATCGATCTGGCTCCGAAAATCCGCAAACGCATCGCCGCCGGCGAGTGCACTTTCAGTGCGAGTCACAGTTTCGCGGGCAAGGATCCGGCTCCAGGCATCAACAAGACCACCGAACTGGAGTACTCGATCAACGGCAGGATCAGGAAGGCCTCGCTCAGAGAGGGCGCAGAGTTCGACCTGATCAAGGGCCGGCTTGCCGGCGGTTCGGCGACGACTGTCGCCAGCGAGAGCGGCCAGGAGATCCACATGGCCATCGAGGCGCTCGGACACGTCGGCGGCGAGGCCGGCAAGAAGGCGATTCGCGACTGGCTGAAGGCCAACCCCAAGGGCGAGTTGAGAATGCTGATGGCCGCCATTCGCTCGCTGGGCTACCTTCAGGACCGCCAGGCGATACCTGACCTGATCGCGATCATGAACGCCAATCTGACCGCACGCGGAAAGGGCGGCTGGAACGAAGGCGGATTCAACCAGAAGCCCACGTATCTGACCGCCACGGCGGCCGAGGCGCTGGGCAGAATCGGCGGGGCGGAAGTCGAGAAGGCGATTCTCGAGACGCTGGCGAAGCTCGGCAATTTCGAAACGCAGGTTATGCGCACCGGCGAGCACGGCTGGCTGAGAAGCGCACAGGCCTCGCCGTGCTACTTCCGGATGCTCGAGTCGCTGGAGCGGATGAAGAGCACAGGCGGCGCGGAGTTGGCCGGTCAGCTTGTGACGTCGATTCCGACCGACAAGGACCGCGGGCTTCTGTACGAGCTGGACACCTACGAAAGCCTCGTCGGCAGGACCATCAAACGGATCGGACGAACGGACGACGTGATGGAGGCATGCATGTCGGTCCTGGGCGACAAGTCCGCCAGGAGCGATATCGACGCGGCTCTGAAAGCCGCCGTCAGCAAATCTCCGCACAGTGAGGGCCACATCCGAAAGCACTCGGCCCAGGCCCGAGCGGCGCAGGTTGTCTCGGTGGTCTGCATGGATATGAAATACGCCGATAGGATTCGCACGGTGCTGCTTAAATACCGAGCCGACAAGCCGTCGGAAACGCGAGCGTGGGTCTGTTTCATGCTCACGCGAACTCTCGGGCGCCTCGGCGACGCCGGATCGACCGACCTGTTCGTCGAGATGCTGACCAAGGACCCGACGGAAACCGCACTGGGCCTGAATCCGCCGCCGACTCATATTATCTACAAGGCGTGGCGACCTTTCTATCGCCCGGCCGCGGCCTGGTCCCTGGGGCGAATCAAGGCCAAAAACTCTACGCAGGCTCTGCTCAAGGCCGTCCAGGAACTCGGCAACGCATCGAGCACGCGCCAGCAGGCCGCTATAGCTCTCGGCGAGATCGCCGACAAGACTACGCTGCCCGAAATCAAGAAGATCGCCGAAGAATACCCTGAAATGGCGACCAGACGATCGCTCCTGGAGTCGATAGTGAAAATGTCGAAGTAGATCCGATTCGACGAAATCCGCGAATAACCAGCTACGCAAAGGAAAACATAATGAAAAGACGTGACTTCCTGAAGACATCAGCCGCCGTCGCGGGCGCCGGCGCCTTCGTCGCGCCGCGATTCAGCATCGGCAAGCCCGGCCCTTCGGCTGCCGACAAGCTCAACATCGCCATGGTCGGCAACGGCGGGATCGCCGGGATGGCCTACGGCGGCGTGCGAGGCGAGAATGTCGTCGCGGTCTGCGATATCGACGAAAAGAGGCTCAATCGCGGCAACGCAAAGAAGTTCACCGACTACCGCAAGATGTACGACAAGATGGGCAAAGGGATCGACGGCGTCTGCATCAATGCTCCCGATCACACCCACTTCGGCGCGACGATCGAAGCGATGCGGCGCGGTTACCACGTCTGCACGCAGAAACCGCTGACCCACGACCTGTGGCAGGCCCGGACGCTGCTGAAGGCCGCCAAAAAGTATCCCAGGATCATCACCAACATGGGCAACCAGGGGCATACCTACAACGGCATTCGCGATATGGCCGAACTCCACCAGCACGGGCTCCTGGGCGACGTCACCGAAGTCCACTGCGGCTTCCCCGGCCCGAATCTCGGATCGCACTACTTCGCCGCGGCCCCGAAATCACTGCCGTATCCCGCGCAGGAGACTCCGGGCCACATCAAGTGGGATCTGTGGGTCGGTCCGGCTCCGAAGGTCAGCTACAACCCCGCGTATCATCCGCTCAAGTGGCGCAGCTTCTGGGACTACGGCACAGGAATGCTCGGCGACTGGTTCTGCCACATCGGCGACGGCCCGGTCTGGGTCCTGGACCTGTACGACGCGATCAGTTGCGAACGGATCGAATGCAACGAGAACATCAAGGGCGTTATCCCCAACAGTTGCGTCGTCAAGTGGGAGTTCGCCAAGCGCGGCGACAAGAAGCCGTGCACCATGTACTGGTACGACGGGATAAAGAACGGCGGCACGACGATGAAAAAGCCCAGGGACTGGTCCTACGGCGGTCGATGGGACAAGGGCTCGTTCTGGTTCGGCACGAAGAACAACGCCTACCTCGACGAACGATCCAACAACCCGCGGATATCCGACAAGAAGGCGATGCTGGAGTACAAGGAGCTAAAGAAGGCCGGCAAGATACCCGAGAAGTACGCCCGCATCAAGGGCGGCGGGCCTCACGGCGAATGGGTCCGCGCGATCAAGGGCGGCCCCAAGTGCGGGTCGAGCTTCGAGTACTCAGCCCGCCTGACCGAGACGTGCCTGCTGGGCGTGATGGCCGAGCGCTTCGGCGGCAAGATCGAGTGGGACGCCAAGAACCTAAAGGTCACCAACCGCAAGGAGCTCAACGAGTTCGTCAAAGAGCCCATCCGCAACGGATGGGAGGACTTCGGAGCCGAACTGTGGAAATAGACGCCCGGCATTGACGAGACGGCCTCCGGGTGGAGGAAAGAGAATATGGATGGCGTGAAATGATAACCCCGCCTCGGTCGCATACCGTGCGGCCGGGGCGGTCATCTTTGCCGCCGCCCGCGCGACGTTAGACAGCAAAGGAGTTGGTATGAACAAGATGCGAGCAGGCGTTGTCGCCGCATTCATAGTCGCTTTGACGTCTCTTACCTGTGGCGCCGACGAATTTGCCCCGGCGACGTACAAGGCCGGCGATCAGACGCTGCTGTATAGGATCCACCGTCCCGAGAAGATCGCCAAGGGCGTCAAGTATCCGCTGGTCGTCTTCTTTCACGGCGCCGGGGAGCGCGGCGACGACAACAAGCGGCAGTTGGCCCACGGAACCGGGGACATTCTGAAGTTCGCCAGGTCCGTCAAGCAGCCGGTGTTCATCATCGCCCCGCAGTGTCCGCGAGGTCAGCAGTGGGTCAATGCTCCCTGGGGGACGCTGTCGCACACGATGCCCAAGGCGCCGTCGAAATCGATGGCCCTGGCGATCGGTCTGATCAAGAAGACCGTCGCGGATCTGCCTGTGGATGACAAGCGGATCTACGTCACCGGTCTGTCGATGGGCGGTTTCGCCACATGGGACATTATCCAGCGAATGCCGGGCTGTTTCGCCGCGGCGATGCCGATATGCGGCGGAGCCGACACCGCCGAAGCGCCCAGGCTCAAGAACATGCCGATCTGGTGCTTCCATGGCGGCAATGACGGCGTCGTCAAGACCCAGCGATCCCGCGACATCATCGCCGCGATCAAGAAGGCCGGCGGATCGCCGAAATACACCGAGTATCCCGGCGTCGGTCATAATTCATGGACGAAAACCTACAGGGATAAGAAAGTTCTCACCTGGTTGTTCGCCCAGAAAACACAGCCGAAGAAAAGCACGCCGATAAAGAAAGAGATCTTTAAGGTTCAAGGCAGGCCCGCCTTCGTGATCCTGCCGCCGGAAGCCAAGTCCGGAGAGCCCATACCGTGGATCTGGTACGCCCCGACGCTGCGAGGCCTGCCCGGCCGGGCTGAGAAGTGGATGTTCGATCAGTTCCTGGCCAAAGGAATCGCCATCGCCGGGGTGGATGTCGGCGAATCGTACGGCAGCCCCAAAGGTCGAGCGGTCTATTCGGCCCTCTACAAGCAACTCGTCGAAAAACGCGGATTTGCGACCAAAGCGTGTCTGCTCGCCAGGAGCCGCGGCGGTCTGATGCTCTACTGCTGGGCGGCGGAGAACCCCCGGCGAGTGGCGTGCATCGCCGGGATATATCCGGTCTGCAATATCAGCAGCTACCCCGGGCTCTCCAGGGCCTGCGGCGCATACGAAATGACGAAAGAGCAACTGGCGGCCAAGCTCGCCGAGCACAACCCCATCGATCGCCTGGCGCCGCTGGCCAAGGCCAGGGTCCCGATCCTCCACATCCAGGGAGACAGCGACAGGGTCGTGCCCCTGGACAAGAACTCCGGCCCGCTGGCCGAGCGGTACAGGAAACTCGGCGGCAAGATTACCCTGGAGGTCGTCAAGGGCCAGGGACACAACATGTGGCCCGGCTGGTTCCGCAGCCAGCGGCTCGTCGACTTCGTAATCGCCAACGCCAGTCGCTGAATCGCAGCGCCCCGTCCGTTCAAAAAGGATGTCATCGCCAGTCCTTCATGCGTTATTGCCGTGAAGGCGGCCTACTTCTTCTTCGCCTTTTCGGGCTCTTCCGTCGTCAGCGAGCAGACAACGCGGAATCCGATTGCCTCCGAGCGGGCGCCCTGGTCGTATCTGTGTCGCGATGCTGAGCGGCAGGCGCCGGGATAGCTTCGCCACGAGCCGCCCCGCAGAACGCGTTGATTTCCCTGGCCCTTTTCAGGACCCGTCGGATCGGTCTGGGGTTCGGCGGAGTACTTGCCGTAGCGGTCGGCGCACCATTCGCTCACGTTTCCGTGCATCTCGTACAGCCCCCAGGCGTTGGGGGGCATGCTCGCCACGGGAGCCGGCTTGGCGCGATTCTGGCCCTTCTCGCCGCCGCCGTAGGTGTAGTCGCCGTGGTAGTTGGCCTTTTCGGTCGACGAAGCCGCTCCGAACGAGAAAGGAGTTTCGGTCCCCGCCCGGCAGGCGTACTCCCACTGGGCCTCGGTCGGCAGCGAGTAGGTGCGTTTTTCCTTCGAGCTGAGGGACTTGCAGAATTTCTCCACATCACTCCACGAGATATTGACCTTCGGCTCATTGGGGACTGCGGCCTTCTCGGGCTGCTCGCCGGGCTTCTTGGGCTTTTTGGGCTTAGGCTTGGCCAGCAGCGCATCGTGACAGGCGTTGGTCACTTCGGTTATTGACATGTAAAACGCCTTGGTGATCGTGACCTTGTGGCGCGGATGCTCGTCGACGAACCACCCCGGCGCGGCGTTGGACATCGCGCAGTCCTTGGCGATTTCGGCGGCGGTCTGTTTGGCGCCCATCATGAACTCGCCGGCCGGGATCAATACGAAACGAATCCCCGCCGAGTCTTCGAACGCCACCGGTACCCCGAGCTTCCTGGCCGCGGCGGTCTGAGCCGGCGAAACCCTGGCCCACGTCGAAGGGTCGACCTTGGGCCTGACCTCCGCGACGGCCTCCTTGGAGTATGACGTCGGAACAAAAACGGTCAGGGAAACAGCCATCGTCACGAGAAACGCAGTTTTGCTTCTGAACCACATTTGCTTGTATTCCTTTCGATCGAGGTTTAAAACCAGACTAACGCCCGGGGTTGCCGCAGATTACCGTCCTTTTATGATGAATCTATCCGTTTCTTCGGTCAAGTCAAGCGCAGTCTGCCTGATAATTGTCATTGCGGCGTTTGGTTCGCCGAGGTTTATCGTATACAATTCTGATCCGCGTTCCGCTGTCGGTGTCGCCGCCGAACGATCCGGGAAATGTTGATTGAAAGGAAGCGAACATGAAGCATCTGCTGCTTGTATGTGTGTTGGCCCTGTGCACCTTGGCTCCGGCGATCGGAGCGGACCCCCAGTCAATGCCGAAAGCGGCGTGGGAGGCCGAGTGGGCCGAACTGGCCGGTCAGATCGCCAAGGGGCCGACCGGCGGGCGGTTCAAAGACGAAGCACTCGAACCGCAGGCGCTCATTCTTCCCGGCGACAAGGACCCTCTGGATATCGTGCTGCGAAGGACTGACGCGCTGATAAAGCACTTCAAGCGGGACCGCAAACTGCCATCCGCCGCCATCAGTGCGTTCGAGAAGAGTCTGCAGACGCTTGCGATCGGGGCCAGGGCCGCCGATACCGCGAAAACCGACGCCCGCAAACAGATCTACGCTCAGGTCTGCGCCCTGCGACGCGAGATCGCGTTCGCCAACCCGCTTATGAACTTCGACAGCATCGTCTGCATGATCGAGCCGTTCGTCAGCTATCGCATAGTCGAAGGCGGCCGGCCGTTCGGATACAAGCCCGGCGGAGGTCCCATTATCGTCAAGGACTTCAAGTCCGAGCCGACGGTTACGAAACTGACCGATGACGCGCCCGTTGCTTCGGGACCCTGGAAGGGCAGGAAGCTCAATCAGAAGTTCGCCGGCATGGAGCTCGACTACGACGCGAAGACGATCCTGTTCACCGCCACTACGGACCAGGACCTGTGGCGCATCTTCAGGTACGATCTGGCCTCGAAGAAGCTCGACCAGCTTACGTTCGGGACCGACGACGATTTCGATCCGTGCTTCCTGCCTTCGGGGCGGATAGCTTTCGTCTCGACGCGCGTGGGAGGGATCGGACGGTGCCTGCTGCGAACCCAGTCGCTGACCTACACGCTCTATTCGATGGCCCCCGACGGATCGGACATCATACCGCTGAGCTACCACGAGACAAACGAGTGGCAGCCCAGCGTCAACAATCGCGGCATGATCGTCTACACGAGATGGGACTACCTCGATCGCGACTGGAGCACGGCCCATCACCACTGGCAGTGCTACCCCGACGGGACGGACCCTCGCAGCTACCACGGCAACTATCCGCTTCCGCACTCGGCTATGCCCGCCGACGTCAAGCCCAGCCAGTACGGACAAAAGGACAAGCGCCTCGTGCATGGACGGTACCTGCGGCCGGACGTGGAGATATCGTATCGTGCGATTCCCGGCACGGCGTCGAAGTACACCGCCACCGCCGTCGGGCACCACATGGGCTTCTCCGGCAGCCTGATCCTGGTCGACACCAATATACCCGACGACAGCAAGATGGCCCAGGTCAAGCGGATCACGCCGCTCTACAAGTTCCCCGAAGTCGAACGCCCTGCCGACAGGGCGTACGGGACTCCCTGGCCGCTGAGCGAGGATTTCTACCTGTGCAACTTCAGGTCGGGCCTTTACCTGCTGGACCGCTATGGCAACCGGGAGGTGATCTACGATCCTAAGGGCAAGTTCCTCGTGCGAGATCCTTTCCCGCTGCGGCCCAGAAAGAGGCCGCCGGTCCTTCCGGTCAAGACGTGGGACGGCAAGCGCGCCGGTCGACCGGACCATCGCCGGGCGACGATCAGCATAATGAACGTCTACGAAGGCGACATGCCTCTGCCCAGGGGAGTCAAGGTCAAGTCGATGCGGATAGTCCAGGTGATCCCGCAACTGCTGACCAGGATCAATCGGGCCAAGACCAAGCTGATCAGCTACGCCGACGAGTCGATCGGACGCATACCGCTGGGCGTTGTCCCGGTCGAAAAGGACGGAAGCGTGTTCTGCGAAGCCCCGGTCGGAAAGCCGATCTACTTCCAACTGCTGGACGAAAACGGATTCGCCGTGCAGTCGATGCGGTCGGCGACTTACGTGCACCCCGGCGAACAGATGAGATGCGTCGGCTGCCACGAGGACAAGTGGAAGTCGCCGGCGAACATAACCAGCCCGACGGCTCTGCGCAGGGGGCCTTCGAAGATCGTCCGGGAAGTGTCGAGCGGAGCCATTCCGTTCAACTTCCAGCGGCTGGTCAAGAAGCCGGTCTTCGACAAGAAGTGCGTCGCATGCCACAAGAAAAACGCCGACAAGAAGGCGCCCGACATGTCGTACGCCTCGCTGGCCAGGCCGGATCTGCTGTTTACGCTGCACGGAACGCACTTCCAGTTCCGCGGCGGCGATCAGTGTCTCCACTGCCTGGGCATAGGCGGTTCGCGGACAACGCCGGGGCGGTTCGGAGCCCAGGCGTCGGGACTCATCGCCGCACTGAAGAAAAAGCAGCACAAGGACCTCAAGCTCACCAAAGACGAGCTGCGCAGGATCACCCTCTGGCTGGACATGAACGCCAACGAAATATGCTGGATAAGCGACGACGTTGAGGTAGTCGACGCACAGAAGCGCGGCGAGGTGGTCTGGCCGCCGAGCAAATTCGTCGATCGCCACAACCCCACGGCCGTAGAAACCCTGCGCCCGCTGCAGGCGGCGGTCGGAACTGCTGACAAATAGATGGATAAAGCTGAATGAATCCTGATCACGAGTCCGGCCTCCAGCCGTGCGAAATGTCTTTGAGCCCGCTGATAGGCCGGTGACTGATATTAGACCCGGGTGAGCAGCCTGTTCTGCGCAGCTCGAAGAGCGAAGCAGAAGCGAGCCTGGGGAACAGAGCCCGAAGACAGACAGAGCCCGCCGGCGACTTGGAGGTGAAAGTCCTCTGTGGACCCGGCAAGGGGAACCACTAGCCGGACGGCAAGGGCCGCGTCGCGAGGCGCCGGTCTGAAGGAAGCCGCAGGCAAAACGCCGCCCTGACGAACAGGAACCGCATATGAGGCATGCAGTTCGGGTGAGAAGGCCAATATCTTCAAAGCCCCGTACTTGCACGGAAGGACTGTATGTATATGCGGCGTCAGTCCGGCGATGGGTCGTAGACATGGACTTGGCGAAGTTCTTTGACCGCGTCAACCACGACATCCTGATGTCGCGAGTGTCGCGTAAGGTCCGAGACAAGCGGGTCCTCAAGCTGATAGGGCGATACCTGCGTGCAGGCATGATGGACTCCGGGATAGTATCGCAACGGACCGAAGGCACGCCGCAAGGCGGTCCGCTGAGTCCGCTCCTGTCGAATATCCTTTTGGATGACCTC
>Ga0180436_10000331_pt1 | contig 49250 bp, 35 predicted proteins | sample SS_ome_2_FD_132434 | JGI IMG/M metagenome (GOLD analysis project Ga0180436, IMG submission 132434) | Hypersaline lake sediment archaeal communities from the Salton Sea, California, USA - SS_3_S_2 metaG | ecosystem: Environmental > Aquatic > Non-marine Saline and Alkaline > Hypersaline >...
CCACGTAGCCAAGAAGGGCGACTTTATTATGATCACGCCATTCATCGAGTTGCCCGATGAATGTCTGGATAACCGTTGGATTGGTCAGCAGTCGATATCGATGAAAACAGGAGAACGTTACGATACTCGCTGTATTCAAACGGTCGAAGTGCCTCAGATCGGGCATCTGATCTATCCCCTCTGTTCTTTAGACGAAATCTAATCCCACCGCAAGCGGTGGGGCACCCAAGTCCCTAGGAAGGGTGGGCCACCTGGGCGTCGTATCATCATATCAACTCCGACCGAGCAGCCATCATTGGGTCAGTCTTCTCGATAAAGGAACCCACGATAAATCGTGGGCCACCGAGAGTGTTTCAATGTCCCCTTCAGTGACTGTTTGCTGTCCACAATTATGGCGGAGAGGCAGGGATTCGAACCCTGGGTACCCAGAGGGTACACTGGTTTTCGAGACCAGCGCTTTCAACCGCTCAGCCACCTCTCCGAAAACCGATTGCGGGCCGTTCGATCAGGCCCGTAAGGCTGATAAGTTAATAAATCGGATCGGTTTGTAAAGGGATTAGTGCAAACAAGGACTTCGAAACACGAGATCGCCACACCCCTGCGGGCCTCGCAATGAATTCTTGAATCTGTTGGATGATCTTCAGTAGGGAAGGTCTGTCTTCAGACCTGCCAAGTGGGGCAGGCGGGGACGTCTGCCGCCCACAAATCCGCCAGAGTCTATTCCGTGTCCACCGGGTTGAACCCGCCCGAACCGCCGGGGGCGAACTTGCCCTCTTTGGCCATCTTCTCCTGCCGGGCCAGGATTTTACGGGCTGCGCCCACTCGCGGACGCACCGCCTGGAACACCACGAACGAGACCAGGAATAGTATCAGCGACTCCTGGAAGAGACGCGTAATCCAGAAATAGGCAAAGCCGTACAGACTTATCGCTGCAATCAACAGAAACGGCAGTTTCATCGCCTTAAGCACACCGGCCGTGACATCATCCTGGATCGATCGCTCACTTCTCACCATCGGTTTGCGAAGAGCATTTCGGCGCAAGACCAACGCCAATGCAGCATCCACCACGGCCAGGCCGCAGAAGACATAGTACAAGAGTCGGTCGTTGTCGCTGCCGACGCCGATGTAGGGATCGTCCTGGTGCACGAAGTAGCAAATGAAAAGCAAGACCGCCGGTACAATGATATTCACCAGCATGCCGAAATAGAGCGGTTTGACGACGATTTGCGTCAGATTGTAGCGATTGTCAATATCCAGGCTCACTTCTTCTCCAACTTCTCGAGGAACGACTGTATCTGCGATTCCCGCGGCCAATAGATTGCGGTCCAGAAAGCTCCAATCATGTAAAACACCAGCATTCGTCCGAACGAACCGGTGACCAAACATACTACCAGCCCGAATATGTAACAAGCTTCAACGAGCGCAAACTTCACGAGCGACACCGTCATGTACAGCCCGGCTGGTTTCACTTTTGAGTCGGGGGTCTTCTTGACATTGGCGATTTGTACCCGACTGATGAACGGTGCCAGCATCGGCGTCACAATTGCCATAAACAGCAGCATGTAGAAGACTATATCCGATGCGCCCTGCAGGGTCATGTTATCGCCGGCTTTCGTGAAGCCGACAACCAGGTAGACGATCGGAAACACAACCATCATTCCGATTGCGAGAATCCGGTTGAGCCTGTGTTGTTTGATCAGGTCAGCGTCGGGAAAGATCAATTGATTCGCTCCTTGCCCTGGCGAATCTGCTGAAAGAAAGCCTTCATCATCGCCGCCACTTGTTCAGCACGCACTCCCGAGATCACGTTGATGCGATGGTTGAACTTCGATTCCGACGGAATATCGACAATCGAACCACAAGCGCCGAACTTGGGATCGGGCGCACCGTAAACGATCGTCTCGATCCGCGACAGCATGGCCGCCCCCGCGCACATTGGGCAGGGCTCCAACGTGGAGATCAGCGTGCAGTTCTCAAGACGCCAGTCTCCGAACTGCTCGAATGCTGCCGTCAGGGCGATCATCTCGGCGTGAGCGGTAGCATCGTGCAGCCCCTCGGTGCGGTTATGCCCGCGACCGATGATACGATCGTTGACTACGACAATCGCTCCCACCGGAACTTCGCCGGCGTCGAAGGCCAACTCGGCCTCGCGTATGGCCATCTCCATGTAGCGGTCGAGAATTTCGGGATCCATGGGCAGAGTATAGCGTTCCCTCGAACACCATTCAATCTTTTTGTGGGATCAGATGCGCCCGGCGCCCGCTCTATTTAAGCAGCCGCGCCGTGATTTCATCGGCGAGACACAGGCCTTCGTCTGTGAGACGAAGCGTACGCTTGTCGGAGATGACGTGACCCGAATCGACCAGGCTGTCCAGTTCGGTCATGTTCAGCCTCTCTTCGACCGGACTTCCGTAACGACCCTGGTACCTGGCCCTGTCCACTCCCTGCGAGGTTCGCAATCCTAGCATGATCGCCTCGGTCATCAGTGTCATCGGATTGGTCGTGTCTTCGATCCACGGCAGGTCCCGCGACGCCAGCTTCTCCGTGTATTCCTGTAAGCTGGAAGGATTGTAGAACCGTTTCCCATCGACAAAGGAGTGAGCCGCCGGTCCCAGCCCGAGATAATCGCTGCCGTCCCAATAGCCCTGGTTGTGTCGACACTCGTACCCCTCGCGAGCGAACGATGACACTTCGTAATGGACATAGCCGGCCTCGGTCAGTTTGTCGCGACCTTCTCGGTACATGGCGGCGACCACTTCTGGATCCAGCGGCCGGATCAGCCCGCGGTCGATCATTTGAGACAACTCGGTCTTGGGCTCGACTGTAAGTTGATAATAGGAGATATGGGGCGGTGCCAGGTCAAGGGCTTGCTCCAGGTCGGCCGTGTGTTGATCGGCTATCTGGCCGGGCAGTCCAAAGATCAGATCTATCCCGAAGTTGCGAAAGCCGAGCGCCCGGGCATGATAAATCGCCTGATGGCTGTCCCGCGGATTGTGCTGTCTTCCGAGAAGGGCCAGCAATCCGGCATTGAACGACTGAACCCCAAAAAGCGGGCGATTCACGCCGAGAAGATGCAGCCTTTCCTGCAACCGAAGAGACGCCGATTCGGGATTGGTCTCGAAGCTGAACTCAACTTCGGGCGATTGTCCGAAGACCCGAGTCGCCAGTTCATACCATTCCGCAAACAGATCTAGATTGGAGAGGGAAGGCGTTCCGCCACCGACGTAGATACTGGTGATTGGTCCTGCCGAGAGTTTCTGCGCCGCCAGTTCGGTCTCGATTTTGAGCGCGTCGAAGTACTCTCGTTCACGATCTACAGCATGTTTCAGCTTATAGAAGTCGCAATAGGAGCAATGATTGCGGCAGAAAGGAAAATGAAGATAAAGCCCGAACGACATTTACTACAACGACATACCCAGCCTATCCCAGCGAGTGTGCGACGGGAAGTTGATTACTCCCCATCCGACCCATTGGACGGCGTCAATGAAATAGGGGAATCCCCAACCGGGTGCGTCCGGATCGGGAGTCCACGACCAGTAGACAAAGATCGCTTTGCCTTTGATGTTTTCCAGTGGCACACAACCCCAGAATCGGGAGTCGCGTGAATCGTCGCGATTGTCGCCCAAGACGAAGTACTCGTCCGGTGGGACTTCGTACGGACCGAAATTATCTCTGAAAGACAGGTCGGCCGAGAGTATTTTCTGATCGGTATTTTTCGAATGCACGGGTATCGAAGCTACCTCACCGTCGACATACACAACTTTGTCGGCAATCTGCACTGTTTGTCCCGGAAGTGCAACCACTCGTTTGACAAAGTCCTTGGTCGGATTGTTGGGGTACTTGAAAACCACGATTTCGTCATGCTTGGGGGCAGTCCCATACTCGTATGCGAGCTTGTTGACGAAAATATAGTCACCTTCCAGGAGGGAATCCTCCATGGAGGAAGAGCTAACACGGTAGGCGCTGACAACAAAAACTCGGAGCAGAACGGCTGCTACCAGGGCAATGATAGCCGTCTCTAAGTATTCGCGCCACAACGGCTTGCGTTCCTTCTGCTGACGTACTTTGCGGGCCTCGCGGTTTACCTCGGCTCGCTTATGCTCTTCAATGAGGAAGTCCTGATTCATCTGTTGAATATACCGTCTTCAAGGTTACCGGTAATCTTGCGGTGCCGTCTATTGCGGTGTCCCACAAGGTTGTACGGTTCTTATCGGCAGTTCCTCTGAAATCGTGAGCGCTTGCCCGACGCCGATATCTGTTGACAAAATCGGCAAATCGATCATTTTGAGTATAGGACCGGGCGACTCAGCCTGCCCGGTGCACGTACTCGCTTGTTCGATAAACCACCGTACCTCGTAAAGGGTATTAATGAAGAGCAAAACAGGCCTTGTCGTGCTCGGTTCGCTCTGGATTCTGCTGGTATCCGCGTCTCAAGCCCTGGCAACTACCTGGACCATTCCCAACGATTTCTCATCGGTGCAAGCGGCCGTAGATCAAGCGTCCAACGGAGACACCGTGTTGTTGTCCGATGGTCACTATTTCGAGCGAATTGTTCTGGCCTCAAAGATCATCGTCATCGCTTCCGAGTACGCCACTGATCAAGACTCTTCCCATATTTCAGCTACTATCCTGGACGGCGACAGCACTGTGGCAGGTTGGTCTGCCCAGGGGGCGGTAATCAGTATCGACGGTGGCACCAACCCTTCGGCCAGCCCCCGGATCGTCGGACTGACCATTCAAAACGGTTTTGGCAACGAGACCGGCGCCGGTCCCGGAACCAGCGGTGGCGGAGTATACATTGCCAGTGGCAAGCCGGTCTTCGAACACTGTGTCTTCCGCAGCAATCATGTACTCGGCAGTGGCGGAGCTATGTTCGTCGACGGTGCCGCTCGTGTTCAGATTGAATCCTGCCGATTCGAGAACAACTCTGCAGGATATTTCGGGGGCGCAATCGAGGCCTACGAGACTGAGGTCGACATCAGCAACTGCCGGTTCGACAACAATCAGGTAGCTCCCGGTATCGGCGTGGGCGGAGCCATAGATTTGTGGGTAAGCGAGGGCACTCTGGAGGACAACTGGTTCCAGGGCAACCTGGGTGGTATTGCCGGTGGCGCATTAGCAGTCTACGCCGGCGATCCCATCATTAGCAGCTCGACCTTTGTCGAGAACGAGGCTTTTTTCGGCGGCGGGATTTACAATTACAGCGGTAACATGGAGATCCATTCCTGTACGTTCTTCGGAAACTCTGGATTCAACTACGGCGGTGGCATCTACTTAGAGAACTCACCGGCGATCATATCCCAGACAGCGATTATAGGCAGCCCCGAAGGTGCCGGTCTCTCGGCTCTGTTCAACTCCACTCCGACAATCAGTTGCTGCAATATCTATGGCAATGACGGGGGCGACTGGATCGCTCCGTTCGAGGACCAACAGAATCAGAACGGCAACCTGTGGCGGGATCCCTTGTTCTGCGATCCCTTGAATCACGATTTCCAGATAGACCAGGGTTCGCCGTTGGCCCCGGGCAACAACAGCTGTGGTCTCTTGATTGGGCGGTACGGAACTGGCTGCGAAGGAATCCTAACGGCTACAGTAGACCCCTCGCCCCTCGGAATCTGGTTCGCCCATACCGTCGATTCGCTTCCGGTTGTCATCAAGGTGGGCAATTTCACCAGTGGTTTCTCAATTCAAGACCTGTCGCTTGGATCGATTCGAGTCAACGATTCGCTTGCACCGGACTCGGTTGTTGTCGAACAGTACGATCCGGAATTCATCGGCGAATCCGTGCGTCTCTACATTGATGCTCCCGACCTCATCGGAAGTTACCCCACTGTGTGGGACACAGTTCTGCAGACCTACACCGTGACCGGTCTCTTCAACGACAAAAGCGATCTCGAACTGTCCGGCATGGTCTGGATGCTGGGCCACCGGTCGGGCGATGTCAACGGCGATGGCTCGGTGGACATTGCCGACTTGATTGCCCTGGTGAGCTACTTCTTCAGCGGCGGGGAGTATCCGGCCGATCCCGAGTCGGCGGATATTAATCACGATGGCAGCCTGGACATTGTCGATTTGCAGCTGCTCGTGCAATACATGTTCACATCGTTCGACGATCGGCCGGGAGAACGTCCCTGAGCGTGGATTGGAATATTGACATTAATGGCCTTGAGAATATATTGGAAATATAGGACCCAAATCGGCGCATTCGCTGCGCGTACTCACCGGCGAAGGCGTCTTTTTGCTGTACAGAAATGGACTAACCCAGGGAGAATCAAATGAAACTCAGAACGCACCTTCTCAGCCTCGTGCTGATTCTGGCGTTGTCGACTACCGCGTTTGGGCAGGCCGTCAGTCTGAGCCAGGTTGACGGGCTCAATGGTACCGGCGGACTGGATACCGGGGTACCGATCGTGTTCCATCTGAACGTAAGCAACAATTCGGGCACCTCGGCTGCCGGTATCACCAACGGCTTCCAGGTTTATTCCGATAACGGCGCCGAGTGGACCGGTACCGTCGCAGAGTGGGTCAATATCACCGATGTGATGTTCGACCAGCTCTTTATCAACGAGTTTTCTCTCGATGGCCAGGGTGCCGACACGGTCGGATTCGCAGCCTTTGTGCTTTTCAAGCCGGGCATTCCGGACGGTTATGACGACGAAGGCTTCAAGGTCACGATCGGGCCGATCGATGCCGCTCACAACGGTAAGACGGTTTGTCTCGACTCCGCCTGGTTCCCGCCCTCAGGTATCTGGAAATGGGCGGCGGTTGGCAGCGATATCTTCCCGTCCTGGGATGGCCCTCACTGCTACACCGTGGGCGAGGCGACACTAGAGATCACCTGTCCCGACAATCAGGTTGTTCAGGTTTGCCAACCTGACACGCTGTGCTTCCCGTTCTCTGCTCCGGGTGCTGAGACTGTGACGGCCACTGCTCCGGCCTACGTTGACGGCAACCAGGTTTGTGTTCCGGTGCTGGCTTCGGGAGTGCAGACCATCACGCTCACTGCCTCGGCAGGTGGTGACGATGCCGATTGCTCGTTCAACGTCGATGCTACGGTCAATCAACCTCCGGTTGTCGATGGTCCCGGCCCGTCCATTGTCGATGCTTGTGATTTCCCTGCGACTTATTGTGTCGACATTTCGGTTTCCGACCCCGATGACGACATTCAGACCGTGACGACTAACGATCCCCGGGCAACAATAGACGATTCGGGCACGCCGTGGCAGTTGTGCTTCGAGGCTGACGCGTCCGGTAGCTATGCCGTGATCGTAACAGCGGTCGATGCTTGCGGCAATGCTGCCCGCGACACGGTTACGTTCACTTTCGAGCAGCAGACGGCTCCGGTCATCGACTGTCCTATCACATACGACAACTTTGGCTGCGAACCGGGCACCATGACTATTCCGGTGCCGATCATGCCGACCGACGCCGATGTAACTGTCTTGCCGCGCGGTTCCTGGAACCCGGCAACGGGCAATCTTGAATTCGACGCGACCGAAAGCGAGTTTATCACCTTCACCATCATTGCTGCCAACGACTGTGGCGCCGACACCTGCGAGTTCTCCACGACCGTGCACCTGGGTCCTCCGGTCGTTGAGTGTCCGGGCGTTGTCGACCTGACTATCTGTGACTTTGGAGAGGTGTGCTTCCAGCTTCCGGTTGGCAATATCAGCGGACCGTTTGTGGATGCCTCCTGGACCGGCAGTGACTTCTCGGTCGGTGGCACCAGCGCCACGCTATGCTTTGTTGCCGACACCGAAGGTGCCTATCAACACACCTTTACTCTTGGCAACCAGTGTGAGGAGATTACTTGCGACCTCACGATCAACGTCACTCAGGAGTGCAACGAGCAAGCTACCCACATCGAACCCGACTTCATCACCATCCCTCAGGCTTACACCGTTTTCCCGAATTACGCTAAGATCTACGTGGGCAACTTCTCGGGTGGCAACGGTGCCAACGATATCGACCTGGGATCGGTGCTCATCAACGGCGTCACGGTTCCGGACTCGGCCGAAGTACTTCTGACCTACGGTGATTACACCGGACCGGTTCTCTGTCTGACGGTTAAGTACTACCCCTTCATCGAACCTTACATGCCGGTGTTTGATGATGAGGACCATCCTTACGCCGTGTCGGGAGAGTTTGCCGATCAAAGCGGGTTCAGTGTTGACGGCTCGGTTCGTCTGGTCGGTCTTCTTGCCGGTGACTTGGATATGGACGGCATCATCACGATCAGCGATCTGGTCAAACTGGTCATGTACATCTTCGAGAACGAGCCGACACCTTCGGCCTGGGCCGGCGATCTCAACCGTGATTCCTCGGTTGATATCTCCGATGTCATCCTGATGGTCGAGGCCGTTTTTGGCCCCCAGGTGGTATTCGATTCCAGCGTTATGAATAACCGCCGGTAATCTGAGTTCATTCGATTCTTCAGGCAGGAGCCTTCCGGCTCCTGCCTTTTTTTAATGGGCTGGGACGACTCTTCACTCGTGGTGGCCCGACGCTTGCGTCGGGTTTATTGCACCCGCCCGATCTGAGGATATCAGTTAGCAGGCAATCCACCCCACGAATGCCCAAGTCCCGACCGGTTCCCCTTGTAGGGTGGAGTCTCCGACTCCGCCGTCTACTGCCTCTGCCTGATGTCAGGTCTCGGGGAGACCTGACCTACAAAGACTCTTCACTCGTGGTGGCCCGACGCTTGCGTCGGGTTTATTGCACCCGCCCGATCTGAAGATATCGGTTAGTTGGCGATCCACCCTACCAGTACCTAAATATCGACCTGTTCCCCTTGTAGGGTGGAGTCTCCGACTCCGCCGTCTACTGCCTCTGCCTGATGTCAGGTCTCGGGGAGACCTGACCTACTAAGACAAGCCCTATGCGCCCGGATCGGTCCGACAAGAACACAGACATGTTGCGTTTCCGGCCGCCACATGATAGATTCCGGGGTCGTTGAAGAGAGAGTACAAACCGACCAGATACAGGAATAGAAATGGGACAGAATCTCGTTGAAAAGATCGCCCAGCGCTTTGCGGTAGGGCTTGAAGACGGACATCAGGTGGCTTCGGGGGACTATCTTTCGATCCGCCCGGCCCACGTAATGACCCACGACAACAGCGGGGCTGTGATCCCCAAGTTCGCCTCGATTGGCGCGTCCAAAGTGGCCAATCCACGGCAGGTTGTCTTTACCCTTGACCACAACGTCCAGGACGAAAGCGAAACCAATCTGGCCAAATACCTCAAGATCGCCGGTTTTGCCAAGGATCATGGAATCGATTTCTATCCGGCCGGTCGGGGAATCGGCCATCAAATCATGGTCGAGGAAGGGTATGCCTTCCCGCAATCGATGGTCGTGGCTTCCGACAGCCATTCCAATATGTATGGTGGCATCGGAGCCCTCGGCACGCCGATCGTTCGGACCGATGCGGCCGCCATTTGGGCCACCGGTCGTACCTGGTGGCAGGTCCCGCCGGTTGCCAAGGTCAACCTGAACGGCAAACTCCGCCCGGGAGTAACCGGCAAGGATGTGATCATCACGCTGTGTGGTCATTTCAACAAGGATGAAGTCCTCAACCACGCTCTCGAGTTTTCGGGAACGGGTGTCGAGACACTCTCGCTCGACGATCGCCTGACAATCGCCAACATGACGACCGAATGGGGCGCCCTGGTGGGACTGTTCCCGGTCGACCAGATGATCATCAACTGGCTCCGTAGTCGAGTGGCTTACCTCGAGAAGCGCGGCACCGCCGGGGTGCCTTCCGATGCCGATGGCAACGGTGCCCATCCGCGGATCAACGCCGCCACCCTCGAGGAGCTGCAAGCGAACATCCTCCAGCCGGACAGCGACGCTTTTTATGCCAAGGTGTTGACGCTCGATCTGGCCACAGTCGCACCCCACGTTGCCGGACCGCACAATGTCAAGACTATGACTTCGGTCGAGGCCATGAGCGAAGAGAAGAAGAAGATCCACAAAGCATATCTCGTCTCGTGTGTCAACAGCCGGGTAGATGATCTGGCCCAGGCGGCCGATGTCGTTCGCGGTCACAAAGTTGCCGACGGAGTCGAGTTCTATGTCGCGGCCGCCTCCAACGAGGTCCAGGCCGAGAGCGAACGTCGGGGCGACTGGCAGAAGCTGCTCGAGTGCGGGGCTATTCCGCTCCCGCCCGGATGTGGACCGTGCATCGGATTGGGCAAGGGATTGCTCGAGGATAACGAGGTAGGCATTTCGGCCACCAACCGCAACTTCAAGGGGCGTATGGGTTCCAAGAGCGCCGAGGCCTATCTGGGCTCGCCGGCTGTGGTGGCAGCCTCGGCAATAGCCGGCTACATCACCGGCCCCAACAAGTATGATGCGGTCGAAATCGGTGCCTCGGTCAGCGCTAACGAAAAGAAAGCCGCTGCCGCCGGTGGTTCGACCATCGTCGAGGGCTTCCCGGCACAGCTTACCGGTCGAATCGTCTGGTGTCATCAGGACAATCTTAACACCGATGGTATCTACCCCGGCAAGTACACTTACATCGATGACTTCACGCCCGAACAGCAGGCTGGCGTGGCCATGGAGAACTACGATCCTGAGTTTGTCAATATCTCGAAAGAGGGCGACATCCTGGTCGGCGGCTACAACTTCGGGACCGGCTCCTCGCGCGAGCAGGCGGCTACGGCGCTGAAGTATCGTGGTATTCGTTTGGTGTTGGCCGGATCGTTCAGCCAGACCTACAAACGCAACGCCATCAACAACGGATTTTTAGCTATCGAGTGCCCAGCACTACTGCAGGACTTGAAGGAGAAATTCGGGACCGACAAGCTTACGGTCGCTACCGATGTCGAAGCCACTATCGACTTCTCGGCCTCGAAAATGACCGTAGACGGCAAGGAATACACTCTCGGACCGTTGGGCGCAGCAGCGCAGGAGTTGATTGTTTCGGGCGGTCTTGAAGCCTGGGTAAAGGAACGACTTTAGTTTTGTAGGGCGGGTCCGTCTTCGGTCCCGCCTTCTTCTGAGTAAATCCGGGTCTCCGGGACAGGCTCGCTCCAACTAACAGAAAGGAACTGAAATGCGTTCAATTCTCGCGACTTTGCTCATTGTGACAGTTGGGGCATTTGCCGTTGCGGCCGATTCCAACGATCCGGTAGCGGTTGAAATTGTACAGGTGGTCCACGTGCCGACTACCGATGGCGACCCGGTGCTACTCGACGGCCTGTTCCGCGAAACGGTCTGGGACAGCGCCGCCTATGTTGTCGTGAACGAGCGCACGACCCTTCGTTTCGCGCAATATCGTGGTCATCTCTTTGTCGGCATCGACTGTCCCGAAGTGCTGGCGCCAGTGCCGGACATTTACCTGGCTTACGACTCCAGCACCCTTCTCCAGATTCACGTCTCAGCTCAATTGGGGGAGAGGGTGCATTTTCCGCATCGGCCCGGATTTGAAGCGCCTCGCTTCGTCTGGGGGGAGACCTACGATTGGTACGCCAACGAGTTTCGCTGGAACTCCCCGCTGACCGACAGCCTGGTTAGAAAGGCCGGCCAGAAATGGGAGGAGGCGATGAAGACGGCGTCGTTCGATTCCGAAGGAACGGAGATTCAGATACTCCGCACCAAAATTCCTTCTGACACGCTACGCTTTCGTCTGGAGCTGGGCGAAGGCGGCCAGTACGACAAACCTACCATCTTTCCCAAAGAAACCAACCTGGAGAGCATCGACGACTGGCTGATGCTGGTACTGGAGTAGGCCGGCTCAGTTCAACTGGTTCGTGCGGGCTACTCACGTGTACAAACTGTGTGTGGAAGGAGGAAAGGCGGCGGTGTGTTGACACATTCGACCGCACAGTGTATATTTGACGCTCATTTCAATCTCGAAAAACTAGCAGGAGTGTGGCAAGTATGGATCTTCGTTACAGGAGAGGTTTCGTTGGTTTCTGCATATCCTTCCTCTTATTGCTACTTACGACTTCAACGGCGTTCAGCCAGCCTAACGATTCGGTTCAGACGCAAGATGAGAGTTCAGGTGATTCGGATACCGCGAATGCAGAGGACATCGACTCTCTTGGGCAGTCAGGCGAGGCGCATTCGGACCAGGCATCGGACGACAATCGCTATGTCTATCTAGATATGCAGGGTTTCAACCGCATGGTGGACTCGTTGGTCGCCAGTAGAATCAGGGAGTCTTGGGAGGGGCGCTCCGCCGAGTACAGACCAAACTATGTATTTAGCAACACGCCCGAGGAACTGAAGCGGGACTTTCAAATAGCCGATGAGGTCTTGAATCACTTGCATTCTGGACTTGATGCATTCAACTTTGCCTCGACCTGGGCAGACTATGAGCGGAAACTGAGTGGGTTAGCCAATATCGCACGCTATCGCCAGTTCGACAACAAGATCGATGAGATCAATGGCACCTTGAGGGATTTCACCGACGGCAAGGAACTGGAACTCAAACCTGACGCATTTCCAACAATAGGTTCACTGGCGTACACTGTCTCCACCTGGGCAGTAGCATGGATGTTCAAAGTGACTGGCAACAAGGATGAGAAGAAGCTGTTCGGCGAGGTCAAGAAGAATCTGACCGAGGTGATGCAGTCTTTGGTATACGCTCAAGAAGTAGATCAGAGAATCGGCCGTACTGCTTGGCTTTTGGAAGCCTTGAACGACGACTCAAAGACGCAGTTGAAGAGGATTGACACTCTTCTGAAGAAGCGCTACGAGTGGCTGGACATTGCCTATGAAGGTGACCAAGAGGAGTCTTGGAGTGCCAAGTTCGATAGTGCGACCACCAGTCGCTTTGAAAACCTGACTGACATTCCCGAACCCAAGATGAGATGGCTACCAGTATACTTCTCTCAGGTTCAGAGAGCCCATGATGACTATCAAGCACTCCTTGAACGCTGCTACCACTACTTCGACAAAGTAAAAGAAGAGCTTGATGGCATTTCGAAGGACCTCGGCAAACAGGGTAGGTATAAGGGCTTCATCGTCCGCGAAGATATGTTGAGGGAAGTTGAATCGCAGAAGGATGAACTCGAAAAGCTGAGGGACACCTTTAGAAAATGGGCGATAGGCCACTCAAGGAAAGTGGAGTCTCTGGCTCTGGGCAAATAGTCACTCTCAGTGATATCCCATGTAACCTATACTCCAGTGGCAGGCCCTTGTGGACCTGCCTCAACCATTTCCCTGGGGAGTGGTTTATTTTCTTGGGGAGCTTTCTTCCGGAATCACGGCCCGCTTTAGATTGTCACGACTGCCCGCAACCGGCCGGACCGGTTCGTTGTGTTCAACTTGGTGTATCGTAGGATTCCCGTACTCGTCCAGCCTAACCCCCGTCAAGTGCCAGGACACCTTCTTACCCGGGACACCGCCGGAAACGATGAATCGGTTCCCGCGGACCTCCTCACCCACATGCAACTCCGGCATCGAAGCTCCAATTGGCGTAAGTTGATACCTGAAGTCACCGCAGTAGGCCTCGCAGTAGTCGGGCAGTTCGATGGTGGCCGAACCGGAGCCATCCAGCGCGATCGTTCCCGAGAAGGTAGTGGTAAGCTCGGCCGATTGCTCCGAGCTGAATTGAAGCGACTGCTCCTTCGGATTTATTGGATTCGCTCCCACCTGAATATACTCCCTGGCAAAGACCTTCCTGGTTACTCCGATGTCGCCCACAAAATACCCGGCCCAGTCATGGAGCCCGGTGTCGGCTTCGCCATAAACAGCGATGTTGCTGGAAACACCGTCATAAGCCGAAGCCCAGACACCAAAAGCCGAGTCGCCATCTTCGCCTCTCGTGTACAACCCGCAGTTTAGAGAGTCGCCTTCGTAGGCCTGGCTGTACAGGCCGAAGTTCTCCTGAGGTGTGAATGCACTGATATTGTCATCGTGTGCCAGGAACATTCCACCGTAGTTGTAAAGGCCGTCCTGGGCTCTTGCGTATACAGCCGTGTTGTTGATGGCTTGGTGCGGCGAGGGAGCGTAGTGATTTGTATTGGCGTAGGTTGTGACGCCGACGTTGTCAGTCCCGCCTTCGGCATAGGCGACTAAGCCTCGCCGCGAGGAATGAATAGCGGACCGAGCCAAAAACTCGGCGCCTACGGCGCTAGCCTCTACCCAGATTCCCATTCCAGAGGTGTTGTCCGGATCGGCCTCGATCCAGAGAGCAGTCGAAGCCTGCCATCCACCGGTTCCGCCCTGGCCGGACAAGGTTATTTGGACAGCTCCGGTGTCATTGTCGGTCAAACTATCGCATACGAAATGTGCTGCCTGACCCGCCGGTGGATCTCCATAATATGAGCCAACCGCCACTATCGGGCCCTCAAAGAATCCGGCCAAACCGGTCGAGCTGGTCCGTGCATGAATGCCCGCCCCGTGTCCGTATGCGAGAACGCCCGGTCCATCGCCCGCATTGTAGCCGTGCACACCGGCATGATCGGAAGAAAGCGATCCGGTCCAGCCGAATATGCCATGGTCGTTGCCCTCGGAACGACCCGTCACACCTACTCCGGTTTCGCTATAGCCGTATACTCCGCTCTTGGTGCTGTCATCGGTGTAGCCGATGATGCCGTCGTCAAACTGGCTCTCCGCCCTGAGGCCGGGTCCGCCGCCCGGATTGTGGTTATAGACCATGAAAGCCGGGTCGGGCGAGTCAGCTCCACCGAAGAAGGGGAGAGTCAAACCGCTGCCGGATCCCTCCGAATCCTCGGCCGGTACCCACCCGCCGCCAAGGTACTTGATAACTTGACCTTCGCTGGCCCCGTTTTGACCCAGGTCCTGAAAAGCAATCGAGCTGTCCAGAATATGATCAGATTGAATTGAGTTCGGGATCACGTTTTCGGCCATACCGGCCAAATCGGCCCAGGCCGCCTCGCTGGCCACTCCGGCGAACCCGGCTTCCATCGAGCGAATAGCGCCTACGGCATAGGGAACCGAGCCGAGCATTGTCAGCGGCGTTGAAAGGGGACCGGCGTCGATCTGGAATCCCAGCCATCGAAGATCACCGTTGAAAACTGTGTCAGGAATCGGGGTTATGTCCCCGAGCATCAACTGAAACAGACCCTGATGGACGGGGACTGCCACGTGAGTCTCCGACCACAAGAGATTGGTCGCTGTTTCGTCGTCGTAGATCTGCAGGGTGATGTCAACGATGGTGTCTACGGCGGCTCCGCCGGCGTCGGTCATTCGGCCCTGGTAGCTGATCCACGGGGGGACTTGGGTCAGGCCAACACTGGCAAAGATCATTACAAGCAAGATCGTCCCGAGCAGTCCTCGGCGACAGGCTTTTCCGTACATTGATTTACCTCCACAGGATATCTAGAACTATGCTGTAATTGTCGGTATTGGATGGAGGTAATATAACACCGAAAGTGGAATCTAGCCACCAAGTTCGAGACGTGACATCCCAGTCTAGGATCAGCCCATTGTGGCCGTATATCCCAGTCTGCTCAAGGCATTCACCATATCAGTTTCGGACGGGCGCGTATCGCCGAATGTCACGGAAGCACTCTTGCTCGGAAGATCAACTTCAACACTTTCGACTCCGGCGACGTTAGTGAGTGCCGCCTCGACTCTGCCTACACAATGGCCGCAACTCATTCCCGAGACACTCAGGACTAACCGACTTTCTTGTTGGGACATCTTCTTCCTTTCTGCTTTGCGCAATTTCAGACCTTCAGTTCCTAATTAATAAACCCGACATTGTAGATGTAGGTTCTGAGGATTGGCTGGAGAAACTGGTTCGTATATGTCTATGAAAAAGCTTGATCGGCAGGTCCAGGCTTACTATTCTCCTCCAATCAAACCGGGTTTACGCGTTGGCCTCTCGCACTGGCATCTTGGGATTGCGTGTATTCTGTCGGTAAGGCAGAACAGTTCAGAATCAGAATGGAGGCAGCGGCGTGTGGTCTCTGTCACGACTAACACTTGTGATAGCGGTCTTTCTGTTGATCGTATCATCAAAGCGAATTTCGGGAGAAGAACTCTCGTGGAAGTACGAGTATGACCAATGGGGTGCTCTGGTTGCACTAGAGCCACCTGATGGTCAGGCGATTGAGTACTCCGCGCAAAAGGGCTCGACCGGTCTTGCGGAGCAAGTGACCATCGGCTATCCCGATGCAGCTCAGGTCAGTCTTGGGTTTGATTCGTTGGGTCGGCGCGTGCTTATGTCAGACGAACTGGGCGAGGTCCGTTACAAGTACAATACTGACAGAAGACTTGAGTCCGTCCAGAGAAAAGACTTTCCCGGTCTCGGTTTCGAGTATGACTCGGACCATAGACTTGTCTCTTTGACAATCGAGAGCCATCTGACTCTCAAATACACCTACGACCAGCATGGTCACTGCAACTCCATTCGCACGCCCGCCGGAACCTTCGGTCTCAGTTACGTGGATTCGACTGGACGTGCCCGCCTAACCTATCCGAACGGATTGGTCTCTCTGCGGGCATACGACCATGATGGCAGCCTCCAACACATTTCGCACATGGATGCCGAGGGGGAAGTTCTAGGGCAGTTTGGTTATACCTATCAGCCTGCGGGAAGAATCGACAGCATCGTAACCGGCGGCCCGGAACGGGCTTACTTTCTGTCGCACAGTTATGATACCGAGGGACGTCTGGTGCGTGTCAACGACTCGCGTGGATATCATCACGTCTATCGCTACGATGACGGCAGCAATGTCACTCATGTAATCGCCAACGGCAATGTGGTTATGAGAGCCGAATATGACTGGATCGGTCGCCCTGAGATTGTCAACGGTCAACCGGCCTCATACGATCTCAACGGCAACGTGACCTCGATGATGCGTCATGGAGGGGTGGCGGCTTATGAGTACGGTTCCAACGGAGCTCTAAAAGCAGCCGGAGTGGGTGGGCGTTCCGTGAGATTTCTCTCGGATGGCAACGGTCTGCCTATAAGGCGCCAGATCGACCAGCAAGAGACGCGCTTCCTGTCCGATCCTCGCGTCGAATCCTTTCGGCCGCTAGCCATACTCAAGCGCGGAGAGAAGCCAGTCTTCTGCGTCTGGCACGGCGACTTGCTGCTTATGACAATCCAGGGCTCCCATGCCAGGTACTACATGCACGACCACTTGGGATCGATTCGGATCGTCGCCGACAAGCGAGGTCGGTTACAGGAGTTTCGTCAGTATAGCCCGCTGGGCAAGCCGCTCTGGGAGATAGATACTGAGGATATCATATTCGGTTTCGCGGGGATGGTCTACGATCCGGCTGCCGAGGTGTATTATGCCGGCTTAAGAGTCTATGACCCCGGTCTGGGCCAGTTTCTCCAACTGCCGTCACAACTGGCGGTGCCCGACGGACAACCTGAGACTGTCAATCTCTACTCGTACTGCGGAAATGATCCTGTCAACTATGTTGACCGTTCTGGCCGCACTCGCCGAGCGGTGATGCACAAGCACGGGCTTTGCAGGGAGTCGCTGAGGTCCGTCTGCAGAGGAGAACTGGGAAGTCGGCTGGGATTGCTTCCGGTCACCTGGAATCCAACCGAGACCGCCGAGCGAAACGCAACCAAAAACGGTCTTTGGCCGTCCGACTCCTGCGGATACCTCCGTCTCGATCATTTGACCCTGGATCCCGAGGCGGAATGCCCGTCCGACACACATGGCCACCAGGACAGCATGGTTACCCTGGGCGTAAGACGACTGCCCTCCGGATGCCTTGTGATAGATGGCCATGGATCCCGGGAGTCCAATTTGAATGAGACCGAGGCAAGCCAATCATCGGAACAGCATTCGGCCCTGTGTGTGTTCCACCACAACTTCCTGCAATCGATTAGTTGGTATGATGGTGGCCTTGAGGAGTTCTTCTACGATACTCTCTCCCAAGGCGAGAGAGTCCTGCGCACTACCAGATCATCCTCGGGACGTGTGGTATCGTACGAGTACGATGATCTCGGTCGAGTTCGCAAGGTAGTATGTGGTCAGGGTTATTCGCTGGATTGCGCCTACGAATCGAGCGGCCGATTGGCCGCTCTGACTCTTAGCAAACTGTAACTGTTTCTATCCTGCTCGTCCTAAGGTGCCGGCTGATACGAGTTGTAACCCGCAGCAAAGATAATCAAGCCGCCAATCACGAAAGCGATTGCCATTCCCTTGGCAGTACTCAGGTTGAATACACGGGAAAACCCAAATCCCAGTACAATCAATCCCCAAATGCCGAAGATATCAAACTGGTTGAGAACAGCATAGGCAACCGAGTTGTAACTCTGGTCGGACAGGAAAGCCGCCGGGCCCAGCGAAATGTAGATGGTGTCCTTCATGGCGATCATCGGTGCCGTGATTAGCAGACGTCCAACCGTAGCTATCAATCCGCTCAGCATTACGACCGAGAAGATCGCGCCGAACTTGGACTTGCCGCCAAGAACGGCTCCAAACGCCCAGGCCAGCAGGGTCTCAATGACACTGAACAACGCAATCGCAATCGGCATTATCGCGACCATGCTCAGCAGGATAATGTTCTTAGCCGCGCCCAGGTCGTCGGGATTTACGCCCTCCGCTCCCTGGGCCGCCAGAATCACGGGCAACATTTGATCGAACGTGATGACCCAGAACAACACCGCAAACAGGGAAACCGCGATTAGCGGTGACCAGATCACGGGTCGTTCGGGAATATCCTCGAACGCCTTTGTCGGCGCAATGAAGACATTGGCCATCACCGAAAACGGACCGGGGTAAGTCTTCGACTCAACCGGCGTAACTTCGCTTGGGGGAGCCGTTTGATCCATACTCTACTCTCCTGGTGTGTAAAGGTGTCGACGCACGCAGGCGCCGCTTCCCATACGTTGGCAGGAAGCTAACGCTCGTCGTACATCCACGAAATCTATTTCCTCTCGATATACTACCGTACGAAAGAATGCGCACAGTATTCAAGAAAAAGCTGAAGAAGATAGTCTGTTGCCCCAGGGGCCGACTAGATCAGGCGCTCCAGCAACAGAGCATCGATTTTGCCCCCCAGGTAATCCTTGACGTTAGTTAGTACCAGCTTGGTCGCATGATCGACTACCCGCGTGCGCGATCCTGCCTCGTAGGTTCTCACCAACGAACCCCAGACATTGTCGCTGCCGGTTGAGGTTCGGTTGGCGTAGTGCAGGTAGGAGAGGAACAGATCCCGGTGGGTGTCCTGATCGTTCTCCGCCTTGGTGTCGGTAAGGTACTGCAGGGATTGCTCCGATCCCGGTCGCTTTAGCACCAGCTTGCGCGAGAGGGTGCGGATCTTCCAGCCTTTGCGAGCATTGCGTAGCTTCTGAAGCCTCAACTCTACATCATCGGTCGTAGATTCGAGCGGCTGCACATCGGCCAAAACCGTGACCGTACACTCGAGTCTGGAACCGCGACCGGACTTGCTCTTGGATCCCGGCTTGGCCTCGTTGATCCGTCGATGGATCCCGCGCTCGTTCTTGAGCAGCCCGAACGCATTCAAGCCGCCGATATGGAAGATCATCGCCGGCAGTTCTCCCGGTGTCGGATGCGACTCACCCAGCACTCGCACGGCGTAGGAACGCCGCCTCGCCCAACTGGTGTAGACTCCAAACAAGTCGCGCATCCATGACCGATTGTCCTTGCTGTTCTGCTCGCAACGCACGATCACGAAGGCGTCAGCCGAATCATACTTGCCCTCGAGAAGGATCTCCATTTCGGCCGACTCCAGATCATGAAGTAGCCCCTGAAGCATCGACCTGGCTCGAATGCGATCATGCTTGTCGGCCAGTCGGTGCTCCGCATGCAGCGTTGAATGGATGCGCTCGAAAACATCCTCCCAACGATGTATCCGTTGCAGGCGGCGATTCAACTCGCCGTAACGTCGGGTCTTCTGGGCGGCGATCGAACTTCGGTCCCAGAAGGTGGGCTTGTTCATCTCCTGGTTCAACTCGTCCCGTTCCACGACGAGCTGCTCATATCCGTACTTGGATTTCAGTCCCTCGAGCCGTTGCTCGGCGTTCGACAAGTGCTGCTTCAGATCCTTGTCAGGAATATCAAAGGTGGAAGGGACGGTGCGCTCGACCGGAGTGGCGTCTTCGACCGTCTCGTCGGCAATCACATCGGCTACGGTTTCTCCGTTGCGAAGGTTGACCCGAATCAGGTCGCAATCCGCGATCTGCTGTGTCGCTATCAGCTCGGCGAGGGGAAGGGCGATACGACGTTCCACCGCACGCTTCAGGTGCCGAGCGCCATACTTGGGATCGTAGCCCTCTTCCAGGACCCGACGACGGACCTCAGGATCGATTTCCACCGCAATGCCCAGGTCAGCCACGCCGCGACGAACGAGCACTTTTCCGATCTCGCGCTTGAGGATCGTCTCCAACGCCTCGCGTCCCAGGGGAGCGAAGCAAATGGCGTCGTCGAAGCGGTTGAAGATCTCAGGGGAGAAGAACTCCTTTACGTCAGCGAGGACCGATTTCTCGATCTCGGCCGCCTGATTGTGGTTGTCGAATCCGATAGATTTGGCCGAGTAACGACGAGCCCCCAGGTTGGAGGTCATGATCACGATCGTTGACTGGAAATGCACCGGTTTGCCATCGGAATCGAAGATCAGCCCCTCATCCAGAAGAGACAGGAGCAAATTCAGGAGTACCGGGTCGGCCTTCTCGATCTCATCGAGAAGAACTACCGAAAACGGTTGACGTCGCACATCCTCGAGAAAGCGGCTGGACTTTTCGGCCTTTGCGAATCTCGTTCCCAACAGCTTGGTCACTGCACCGGGATCGGAATACTCGGACATGTTGAGTCGCACCATTCTCTTGGCGCCACCGAACAGGAACTCCGCCAGCACTTTGGCACACTCGGTCTTGCCGACCCCGGTGGGGCCCACAAAGAGAAAGCTGCGAATCGGTCTGGTAGGATCGTTTACCCGAGCCTTGAAAGTCCCGACAGCATCGAGCATCCCCTTGACGGCCGTATCCTGACCGAGAATGCGGTCCTCAAAAAACTTTCGAGCTTTGTCCTTGTCTAACCACTGATTGCGATCGGCAATGAACAGAGGTACACCCGAAGATTCACAGAAGCTTTGAGTGATATCCTCGGCTCCGACCGTCACCTGCTTAGCGGAAGTCTCATCCGCGTAGGCCTCGGTGGTCGTTCTGAGAAGCGCTACAGCCTTGCCGGGCATGGCTTTCTCCGGTTGGAATACCTCCGAAAGCGCGATCACTTCCGCCATGGCCCTTTCGGTGAAGTTTAGGTTGTGCCGCTTTTCCAGAAAACGCCGATTCTGACTTAGGATATCTCGGAGTCGATCAGCCTGCGGCGGCTCGACGGCAATCGTCGTCACCAACTGCTCGAAATGGGGATGCTCGTGGAAAAGCATCTGCGCCTGGTGTTGATCCAGCTCGCCCAGGAGCACGATCTTGTTGCGCTCGATCAGCGGCAGCAGGTAGTCGGACATGGTGCTGTTGTTGCCTTCGGTGCGACCGGCGCCGAAAATGTTGGCTATATCCTCGAAGTAGAGAACGTACCCATCCTCAAAGACGGCTGCTTCACAAAGGGCTTTGAGGTTCTCTTCCCACATTCCGATGTATTTGGCTCCGGCCAGAATGGACGAGGTGGATACCTGGATTACTTGTCCCTTACCGAGCGGCTTTTGAACCTCATCTCTCATGATGTGGCTGGCGTACGCCCTTACCAGGGCGGTCTTCCCAACTCCCGAAGGACCGGTGAGGATCACGCTCTTACGGCTGCTTCCCTGCATCGCCCGTGTTATCGACTTCAGGAGCTCCTTGTCGGGATGGGGAGTGAGGATATTCTCATCCTTCACATACTGCCTGACGTTGAAACCATATCGGGTGATCGCTTGCGGCGTCAAGGAAACCATTGTGACCTTAGGCTTCCCCGCCTCATACTGCTCCGTTTTCAGCCTGTGAAGCTCTTCCTCCATTAAGGACACGTGGTGAGCGCTCAAGCCCGATGAGTCCTTAGTCAAAGCTTCCAGTGTTGCTTCGGCTACTCGCGTGTTGCCGCGGTGCGCGTCAAGCAGAGCTTCGTAGATAGCCGCTATCTTATCGTTGTCATCGTCTTTTAGTTCGTTGATACAGGAGAATAGCGAATTGCGAGGATCGAACTCGTCACTTTTCTGATAGGGGAAGTCTCGAAGGACTCTCCAGAAGAACATACACATGTGATCCCAGTAGATCAGCGCAGTTTCGTCGCTGATTCTCCGCCACTCCTCAAACATGTCCTTCAATCGGTCGTCATCGCAAATGTAGCGATGCTGAAGCAAGGTGTCCCGATCGCCCGACAATTGACTGATCTTGTGACTCAAAGGAAGTGTGACAGAATCATCACCGTAGCGACGCTTCCAGTTTGCCACACCATAGGCATGGCGGTAGAGTTCAACGTTCTCCGGGTTACGAAAGGAATCCATGGCGTAGTAGCGCATCGCAATCCTGTCGAGTCCAACGTATGAGAAGGCCTGCGCCATGTAGAGGTAGAGATGCGGTCCATCGCACGTCCAACCGGCTCTACGGAAAAACTCCATGGCGGTGGCCATACACCCTGTGCTGTAATAGGCCTCGCCCATTTTGTAAAAGTACTGCGGTCGATTCTTGTATTGACGGTTGATGGCATCGATTATCTTCTCGGCCCCGGCCATGTCGCCGGTCATGGCATAGAAGCTCTCCAGCCACCCGAAGGCGCGCAACGGCTCTTCGGCCTCCTCGACCGCCTTCCAGAGCGTCTCTTCGGCCTTGGGATGGCGATCGGTCGTGACATAGAAATTGGCCAGATGCCAGTACAACACTGAGTAGCGCGGATCAATCCTGATTGCCTTCTTGAACCATTTCTCGGCGGTAGAGTTACGTTCTCGAGCCTGGTAATACTGGCCGGTCAGGCAGACTATATCGGCATCATCCCGGAATTGCTTTTCGGCGATGCGCAGCTGTTCCTTGGCCTCGTCCAGCATCCCGTAGTTGAGGAATCGCTTGATCAGGTCGATCAGTTTTTGGCGTTCTTCTTCGATCTTTTGCTCGTTGTTTTCGTCGTTCATCCGTTTATCCTATCGAGACCGATGGCAAGGGCTGGACGGATTATGCCGTCTCTAGCCCGCCTTCACGGGACTCCCACGCTTCGGTACAACTTGTGATTGAGCACAACCGGTTATATAGTCAGATTATAAGGCAGAAATGCGGTCGTCCGCAAGCGGCTTCCTCGTCGCTGTAGCGATTCGGCCGTTCCGCTGACAACGACAGTACACCCCTTCGAAAGGATTCTGATATGTCCGAAAAAGGCTCTGAGTTTGGCAAGATTGGATGGATAGATCTAACAGTCCCCGATGCAGTTCAAGTCCGCGACTTCTACTCCAAGGTGGTCGGCTGGAGTTCCTCGTCGGTATCGATGGGCGACTATGACGATTTCTGTATGATCCCCAAAGGCAGCGAAGTACCCTCCGCGGGAGTCTGTCATGCCCGGGGAAAGAACGCCGAAATACCGGCGCAATGGATCATATACATTACGGTCGAGGATCTCGACAACAGCCTCGAGGCGTGCACGAGCAACGGAGGAGAGCTTGTCTCCGGTCCGCGCGAAATGGGGGACGGTTCTCGTTACTGTGTGATCAAGGATCCGGCGGGAGCGGTGGCGGCACTGTTCCAGAAGGGGTAGCTCCTGCCGGGAGCGATCACAACCGATTCGATCGATTAGTCATTGCGAGCGACCGCAGGGAGCGCGGCAATCTCAAGCTCGATTATCCGGAGAAGGTTGAGCCAGAACTAAAACACCCCGGAACGCCAGCCAAATCGTTCCGGGGTAAAGGTCAAATTTCGTTTTGCGACAGCCGAAACTTGTCCAGCCTTGTTATGATATTTGCGGAGCCTCCTTTCTACAGACCCACCAGCCTGCAATTCAAGTTGCAAATCTATGAGGTTTTGACACCGGCCGGGTGATGTTCCGCACCGATGCCCGGCCTGGTATGGCGAATTTCTCTGATTGAGGGACGTTGCGGCTCAAGAGCCGACGGAGCGCCCATTTCGTAACGATCATTCTGCGTGTAAATGATTTCATATTCGGGTCCCTCTTGATTGTCCCATCCGTTAGTCCGGATTGGACGCTCAAGGTTCGCCCGGAAAGCGGTTTTTTTTTGTAATTTGGACCATTTTGAGCGTAATTGGGAGATATGACGAGCTCCGCCGCCGAAGATCTCATCAAACGCATCTATCAGGATGATCGCCAGCTCCAGTCCGAGCTAAGAATGTTCATCAAGCGGGTGGTCACTCGATTCAACTGGACCGAACCGGAAACAGTCGACGATATAGCCCAGGATTGCTGGCTGAAACTTCTTAGGAACTTGAAAGCCGGTTCGTTCGAGGGGCGTTCCTCAGTCAAAACCTACCTCTACACGATAGCTCGTCGCACTTGTATCGACCATTTTCGCGCCCACAAAGCGATCGACATTGTGGATCCCGATCAAGTGGTTTTGGTCGATCCCGGGCTTTCTCAGGAAGAGAAACTGCTTGCCCGAGAACGCCGAGGTATGGCTGCCCAGGTACTTATGAGACTATCCCGAGAGTGCAGAAGGCTCTGGCGTAAGGTTTTTTGGAAGCGGCAGACCTATCGTCAAATTGCTGAGCAGCTTGAGCTTAGCGAAGGTTCTGTCAAACGCAAGATGTGGGAATGCCGGCAAAGGGCCCAGAAAGCTCTTGAGGAGCTAGATACCAGCGAACCCTCCGTAGGCAGGGACGACTAATGATTAGTTGGACAAAAGTCCGTGCCTTGAAACGGAGGGTCGGATGAAAGAGATGTTTGATAACTGCCACGACATTCAAGAGAGCCTGCCGCATTACCTTACGGGTCAGCTAAGAGAAGAGGCCAACGCCGCTCTTGGCGCCCACGTGGCAGATTGTGCCGAATGTCGGGCCGTTATGATTGCCCAGTTACCGCTGTTTGAGTTGGCGGCCGCCGGGTCTGAGTCCACTCTCCTCGATGAGCACCCCTCCGGCGAGGATCTTGACCGGTTCTGTTTCGACTCGGATCAACTGTCGGCACCGGATCACGAGTCGATAAAGCAGCACGTAGAGTCGTGTCAGGTATGTGGACCGACGGTGGCCGTTCTTCGCGAACTACCCCGATCTGCCAACCAGATTGCATCGGCCGAGGAAACTCCCGAAATGAATAGGTTCGATGCCGAAGACGATGCCCGCGTAACCGACATCCGACCGAACGGAAGCGGGTGGCTACGCACGACCGCTGTTCTGGCCGCCGCCGCTATGGTTGCTTTCGTGATTATCAGCAGAGTTTTGTGGCCCCCCGAACCGCCAGTGGCAACCGTAGAAGTAGTCTTCTCCGAAGCTTTGCGAGGGGACAGTTCACCTCTCTTGGTCGAAAGCGCCGGCCCGGTTGTCCGGATGCAGGCGATAGTCTTCGTCGATCCCGAGCCGGGACACACCTATCGTCTACTGGTTAACGACGCCCAGACCGAGCAAACGGCCTGGTCTCGGGACAGCCTGACGCAGTTCGACAATCTTGGGTTTTATCACTTCGAAGCGATGCTCGATACCGGTACCTATGACCTTCTGGTCGAGGACATTCTTGGCAACGACACGGTCGTTATCGCTACCCCATTCAAGGTCGTCGGGCGATAATACACGCGATCGCCTCATCTTCTCAGTTCCCAATGCTCCCCGGTTCTCCGGAACAATAGACTGATTAAATCCATTTTGTAATTAATAGCATTACAAGTCTAAACTCATCTGCGCAGAGGGACTGCTATGAAGACGACGACTGCCTCTTTGGTTCTTGTTACTTTCCTGGCTATCTCATGGGGGAACGTTTCGGCTCAAACGATGGGTGACGTGTACTTAAGTAACGTCACGGGCCTCACGCCTGACGGGAAGATTTCGACTAGTCTGCCCGGGGGAGCGATATTCACCATCAATTATCGCAACACCGGGACGCATAAGGTTTGCATGACCAACGGTTTTGAGATCAGTGGTACCGGGGGCGTCACCTGGTTCGCGAGCTACTGGGAAGATGCCGGCTTTCCGACCGGCAACTTCGATCTGGCATACGATCTGCATGATTTCAGTTGGGACGGTGTCGGAGCGGATACAATCGGGCACTATGGTGTTAGCCTGTCGGGCAATGCTCTACCGCCCGATTTCGACGGCCCCGCCTTCCATCTCAACATTACTCCGACTGCCGGCGATGTAGGCGATACCATTTGCATCGATTCCTGTTGGTTCCCCAATACCGGTGTATGGCTCTGGCAGTTTGTTGGGTTGGGCCTCTTTCCTCCTTCGTGGAGCGGCCCACATTGCTACGAGGTCACCGCGAACTGCTGCTACAACCGGGGTGATTTCGATCACAGCGGCGGCAACCCGCCGATTCACATCCACGATCTGGTTGGTCTGGTTGACTACATGTTCAAGGGTGGCCCGCCACCCGTGTGTCCTGAGGAAGGGGATATGAACGGTAGCGGCAGTAGTGTTCTCGACGTGGCCGACCTGAGTTACCTGGTCGACTTCATGTTCCTCGGGGGAGCCCCACCGCCACCGTGCGACTGAACGGATCTACTTTTCCGTCCGCCATTCGCCGGTAGCAATAACCGCCGCCCAGGCATAGGGATGATCGCTCTGTCCTTTGCCTCGAATCTTGTCTAATTGTGTCAGGCAGATCTGCTGCATGAGAAGGGCGAGGTTGGTGGCCTCGGGCGAGTACAATTGCTGCATCATCGATACCATCCGTCGATCCGACACCGGCCACAGAGTGCTGATCACGGTTTCGCTGCCGGCCATGAGGAAGGCGCGTCTCAAACCGTAAACCCCCTCGCCGGTCATGACATCGCCCAATCCCGACTCACACGCCGAGAGTACCACCCAGCGCGTTCCGGAAAGATTCATTTGGGAAACTTCCCACGCCGTCAGGAGACCGTCTTCCATGCTTTCAGCGCGGGTGGAATCGTCCAGCAGATTAGCTCCGGCGAGATAAAGCCCCGAGCGAAGCAAGGGATTGTGGCTCCGTTGGCCCGGCTCGGAAAGGGCATCGCGATCGAAAAATCCGTGGGTGGCGATATGGATCATCTCTCTGCCGGTTGCCATTCTCTTGAAGTTGTCCTCGCTGGCACCGGCCCCGGTCAGAAGTTCCACGGGATCGATCTGGTTCTCTTTGCAGAAATCGCTCACCGACTCAACCTCACGGCGTGTGTACGGCAGCGGTTTCAAGTCTAGTCCGGAAGCGCGGTTGCCGCGCTCTCCTTCGATGCTAACGGCCAGATTGCCCACCTCAGACGAATCGGCATGGGCATATATCTCTATCACCCGATCATCGGTCGAAGCGCCGTACTCCACCGCACCCAGAGCCAGAAGACCGGTTCCACGTCCGCCATCGAACTGCATCCGCGCCAAATCTCGACCTGCAGACAAGTAGTGCAGCGGGACATCTTCAATGAGAAAGCGGTCTTCTGATGTCTGCAGCGCGGCGAAGGACAAACGGTTGAGCAGGCCATCGGGAGATATCAGAAGCAGCGATGCATCGGATGTGATCTCTTCAACCGGCGCCAGCAGTTGCCCATAGAGCTGCCGCAAGAGCTCATCGGTTCTGGATTCCACCGACTCCTCAATTCGTGGCCAGCCGGTTGCATTATCGTTGAGAGCGATAAGCTCACGGACACTCTCGTCTACAACGCGACTCGGACCCAGAAAGACCATTCTCGGAGCTGCACCCGCTAGATGCACCGCGACCAGGTAGACTTCCGAAGTATCTTTGCCGGTAGCGTCTATGGTGCCGATTCGCATGTAATCGAGTAGAACTTCCCCCGGACCAAGCAACTCAGAAATCTGCTGTGAGTTGACATCGCGACCGGAGAGCATCTGGCGGAACCCCTGGGAGTTCAGTGCCAGTTGGCTTTCGAGAGCGTCAGCTTCGCTTTGCAGCGAGTCCATCTGTCGCTCATAGGCGGCCGGGTCGGATGCCGAGACGCCGCGCTTGTAGAGTCGTGAGATTCGTTTCACGAGCTGGCGATAGCGCTGGAGATCAGACTCGAACTGCTCGCCACCTTCCGTACCGTGTCGGCGGCGATTGAACATGGCCTCCGACACCGGCCCTTTCGACAGGAGCATGATATCGGCGGCGCGACGACTCATATCCTCGTTCCACATCTCGGGAGACTTGTCCAGGAATGCGAACAGATAGTTGTTGGCGGTGCTTTTCATCGATCGGCTATACCTGAGGGCATCGTCCTCAGAAAGCGCCCAGCAATTGCGACGGAACTCACGATGGCGGATATCGAACGCCTCTGACGCGGTCGCCATGGCAGAATCAGATTCGCCCAGTGCGCGATAGCAGCGACTGTACATGGTCAGCGAATTGGCCACCATCCGATCGGCCAAACCTACCGTTTGGCGTTTGATTCGCAGGCCACGTCCGTAAGCTGCTGCGGCGTTGGCGAAATCTTCCTTACCCATGAAGGCGTTTCCGAGACTGGTCAAATGATACGACGTCTGGAGATACTCGGTGCCGTTGACCGAGTCGCTCAGGCGGATGGCATGCTGAAAGTGCTCGATCGACAGGTCGTAGTTCTTCCGTTGAATCTCCAACTCGCCCAGGTTGTGATAGGCCGCCAGGATACGATCCCATTCCATCGAGTCAGCGGCCAGATAAATGCCGAGCTGCTCGCGCAGGAGCTCATCAACCTTGTCGAGGCGGTTCTGATAGCGATACAGGTTGGCCAGGTTATTGCGAAGATTACCCACCAGCTCGGATTCGGGGATGCTGTCGCTGATCACCAGGTTTCGAGCGGCAACATAGGCTTCTTCGCCTTCGTTCAGTCTCTTCTGAGTCGTGAACAACACACCCATGTTGATCAGGGTCCGCAGCCCGTAATAGCTGTCGCGTTCCTCGCTCGCTTTCCAACCTTCGAGAGCACGCTTGAGGTGAACTTCGGCCATGGCAAAGCTACCGGTATAGAGATCGGTGATCGCCAGCCCGCGAAGGCATTTCAGAACGTCGTTGTGGCTGTCGGGAAAGAGCGTCTCCTGGATCGCGAGAGCCTCGCGGTAAAGAGAATCGGATCTGCCGTAATCCCGCTGAAACCGAGCCACTTCGCCCAGGTTAGTAAGAAAATACGCCCGCGCTGAATCGGAAATCTCCGACACGGAGACAAACAACGACTCGGCTTCGGCCGCAACCACGGCCGCTGAGTCTATCTGTTTTGCTTCAAGAAGGGAATCGAGTAAAGAAGCCGAACGCTCCCAGTTGCCCTCTGCTGACGCCGGTAGGACGGCCAGGGTGACTAATATCAGTGCCAGCCCGATACGAACCATGTGTAGATACTCCAGATGACAAGAAAATATAGACCTATGATAAGCGATTACGGCTCACTTGACAATAGGTCCGGCTCATATCGGACCGATTAGGCTAGAATCGTTTGGTATAGGCGTGGCAGTAGGGCATCCGCCCGGTCTTGTCGTAATAATCCTGATGATAGTTCTCGGCCGGCCAGAATTTCTCGGCTTTGACCAGTTCGGTGGCGACTTTGAGGCCCTTGTCCCCGAGAATTCCCATCAGCTTCTCGGTGGTAGCTTTCTGCTCATCGCTGGTGTAGAAGACTGCCGAGCGATACTGGCTCCCGACATCCGGGCCCTGACGATTCACCTGGGTGGGATCGTGGATCTCGAAAAATAGTTTGGCCAACGTCTCGTAGTCTGTCTGACTGGGATCAAACACGACTTCCACAGCCTCGGCGTGCCCGGTGTTCTTATAGCAGACATCCTCGTATGTCGGGTTGTCGTTCTCGCCACCCATATAGCCAACCTCGGTCGAGATCACACCCGGCTTCTCTTTCAGAAGATGCTCGACTCCCCAGAAACAACCACCTGCAAAGTAAGCCGTTTCGGTTAGGGCAGCAGGTTGGGTCCCGTTATCCGAGACAAAGCCCAAAGAGACAGAGTTCACACAATGGCGCGTGTTCTTGCTGGTGAACTGTTCGCCCAGGAAGACATGCCCCAGGTGGCCGTCGCAGTTGGCGCACACGATCTCGGTGCGCATGCCGTCACGATCCGGCACCCGTTTGACGGCGCCTTCGATTTCATCGTCGAAACTCGGCCAGCCACATCCGGAGTCAAACTTGTCGGACGACTTGTACAGCGCTGCGTTGCACTGACGGCATACATAAGTGCCCGCTTCATCGTGCTTATAGTACTTGCCGGAGAACGGGGCTTCGGTTCCCTTGTGAACGATGACTCGCTCCTCTTCCGGTGTAAGTTCGTTGTATTCCATATATGACTCCGTAGATATTGTCTTAGGTGATTCGGCGTGATAAGCGCAAGCGAGGCCTATGGTTAACGCCAGGATCGCTGCAACCGGGCATGACAGTAAGAATCGATTTTTCCACATATCTCGTCTCCTTGCAATCGACCCCGTGCATAGATTAAGACACCACAGAGTGTGGTTTTGTTCCAGGAATAGGCAAGCAGCGCTATAAGTTCAATCAGGGCAGGGGAATACGGACGACAAACGCGGAGCCGGCGGACCCGTTTTGGCCGGTATTGGGAAGCTCTCCGAGATAATAAAACAACTCGCCGATTAGCCAACCCGCCAGAGCACCCATCAGCACATCGGTGAAATAGTGTTTGTAGGCATGAACTCGAGAATATGCTACGAACGTTGCCCAACCGTAAGTCAGCGTCGGGGCCAACCAGCCGTAGCGCTTGAATTCACTCGCCGAAAGCTCCCCACGCATAGCCTCGCGCACCCGCTTGTTGAGGAAGGTCATGGCATAAAAAGCCACCGAGGAATGACCGGAATAGAAGGAATGGTTGCGATCGGCTGGCTGATTCTGAAACACCTGACCGGCCAGATCGGAGTGATAGTATCCCAACGGACGTTGACGAAGCACCAGTCCTTTGAACAGATCATGAACTCCTTTTTGGGCCAGCGCGCCGGAGTAGAAGAGAAACTGATTCTGGGCGATATCCTTGCCTTTGTCAACCCGGGGATATGCGGCATCGAGCGACAGAACCAGCATTCCGGTAGTCACCGTACTCGCAAACGAGGCACCGTCGGTGTCCATGAAGTTCATCTTACCGACCCGAGCTTTTCCGCCCAGCTTACGGGTGAACCAGGCATCGAATCCGGAAGGAGTGGTGAAGCCAGGTGGTGACTCAGCCGTGGACTTCTTGACCAGACCGCCCGCCCAGGCCATCGTTATCGAAGTGCCGCCGATTGCGACAACTTCGCCGGCCGAGAGATAATCATCTTCGGCCAGAATGTCGCTTGGCGCCAGCCAGAAACATACAGCCGAGAGAATGACTGCCAGGAATTGATGCTTGGTTGCTATCGCCTCACCCCTATTCAACATGCTCGATTCCGACCAGCTGGAATCGGTCTTCCTCAGGATGGTACCACAGGGACAACCGGACCGGGTTCGACCATTTGCCGTCGTCACGGCGGGTCTCGATTTCTAATTCGAAGATGTTGTCTTTGCCGTCACGCGTGTCGAACGACTCCTTAATGGCAAGCAGATCGTCGGCACTTAGAAACAGGTGGTTGGGAGAGTCGGTCGGTCGATCGTTGATTAGTTCCGTGCCGGCGTGCTCAACCTCATACCGCGATTCTGAAGAACCGACGAGGCCGTACTTCACCGACAGATCGACGAAATCGATTCGCAGGCTGCTAATATCTCCAGTCAGCTTGAAGAACTCCAGGGCATTAATCCGCTTGAAGTAGTACTCGCCAATCTTATCGCGACGCGTGGCCAGTGTCCGAAGCATATAGTCTCGAGCGCCCTCGTCCGACAGCTTTCCGGCGGCGATGACCGCCCTGAGGTCGTCATCACGTAGCGACATGATCACTTTGGCTGCCCAGTAGCCATCGCGGAGAGTCATGTTTTCGAACGCCGGCAACGGATATCCCGGTTTCCACGACTGCGGCTTGAAAGTTTCCGCTTCAAAGTATCCCACCGAGGGATGGAATACCGGCTCCGGGTTCTCCCACGGCCATACTTTTGCCCCCAGCGTAAGGAAGGAGAAGCCGACATCGTTGATGTCAAAGAAGTTAGTGTGCCCGCGTGTCGGCAGCTGCAGGCGATATCCGCCTGAGCCCATAGTGGTGCCAAAATCCATGAGATAATGTCTCAGGAAACTCCGACCGTCTTCCTCAACCTGGCAGTTCATGGAGTTGTCGTCCTTGATGTCCCAGTGATTAACGAAGGCGCAAAACAGCCTGAGGGCACGCAGTTCACGACGGTGCTCGTGGTCGCACCAGTCGTTGGGGTCGTCTTTGCGCCGGCCGCTGAAACTGAACGGACCGCGAACATTGGGAAGCAGGGTAGACGCCAGGCAGCGAACGCGGCCGTCATCCTGAATATTGACTCGCTCCAAAATCGAATTGAGTGTCTCGCGAGTGAAAGGGATTTTGGCTCCCGTTTCGTCCTTGTAGGTAACATCGCTTCCAATATCCAGGCTGTCGGGATGGAACGATACGATCGTCTCCTCCGGAACGTTGTAGCCGCAGGCGTAAAAGATCCGACCGGACATCGCCGCCGTTGAGGTTCCCAGCTCGGGATACCCCGGAGGGTCGAACTTGAGGATATAGGCGTCGCCGTTGCGATCTTTGATCCAGAATCCCGGGGTCACTCCACCGACTTTGGGGCGGAAGACTTCCCAGCGGCCGGTTGTGTCGGGTCCACCGTTTTGGAAGTAACCGCGCTGGATTTCCTCCGGAGACATCGGATTCAAATGATGGCGATTTGTGTACCAGGACGAGTTGGGAAGCTCGTCGTAGCTGTTGATATTCCACGCCTGCCTTCCCGAACCGGTGAGATGGGCCATGTTGCGATAGATGTCTACACCCTGGGTCGCCTGATCGAAGGTTGGACGACGCAAGGCATCCCACACAAGATTGCCCTCTTTAAACTCCAGCTCGGGAGTGTCCTTGTCGTCGGCATCCTTCCAATGGGGATCCTCAGGCGTTAGTGTTGGTCTATGCCCGCCACAGGCCGCGACTAATGAGAGCGCCAGGGCAAGGGACACGATCGATATGTACTGACCATACTTGCTCACTAGAACTCCATTCCCATCGAGAAGTCAAAGCGCATCCCCTCGTCGGAGAAAGCCAGAATAGTTCGAGCGATCTCGCCGTAACGCCCGACCATTCGGATACCGAAGCCGGTGGAATAGCGCCAGTGCTCGAAAGTGAAGTCGTGGGTGAACGAAGAGAACACGCGTCCTTCCTCGAAAAACACCAATCCGTCCAGAGCGAGCCAGATCGGATAACGGTACTCGACCGAGGCAAGGGCCGCCTCGCGGCCGAGGAATCGGTCGGGGCGATATCCCCGAAGGCCTTGCTCTGAACCGAGGGTGTTAAGCAGGTAGAAGGGAAAAGCTTCGTCGGATTCGTCCTGAGTATTGTCGATGCTGTTGGCCATGAATCGGAACACCAGCACTCGCTTCTTGAATAACTCGAAGTGCTGGCTCCAGTCGCCGTAGATGCGGACGAACTTCAAATCGCTGTTTTCGTTGATACCCTGAACTAACTCGACGTCGAGACCGAGCAGTCCGCCACGAGTGGTACGTCCCGGGCTGTTGCGCCAGTCCATTCGGAACCCAAAGTCTGCCGACCACAGCCTGGTCTTGCGGAAGGCTTCGGGCTGCAAGCCGAAGACGGTCTGGATCGAATCGAGCTGATCGATATCGCCATCTTTGTCGCCATCGGATATATTGTGCGATTCGTAGGCGACACCACCGATGAGCTTGAGCCATTTCGTCGCCTGCATGGTTACATCGGTTCGCACCCGAAAGCTCTCTCGTCCGAAAGCGGCATCGGTGTCCGGCTTGGTGTTATTGCCGACACCCAGGAAAAGCTCGCGGCGACCTTTGTCATAACTGCCATTGATTGCCCAGCCAACGCCCTTGCCGAACATGTCAGGGTGCTCGTACCGGGCGGCATAGTTTTGATAGGCGTACCAGGAGTACTGCCCGACGGCGCCAAACCGGTCGTTGGTTCCGAACAGGCCCGCGAAATTGAAACGAAGGCCCACACGGGGTCCAGAATTGCCGCCAAAACTGATCGCCGGCTCTATCGGACCACGCTCGGCAAGGATGTTGGCTATAATCTGCCGGGCCGGTTTAGATTCGTACCCCGCCCAGATGAGCCCTCTAGTGGTATACCTGAGCGTATAGAACGGTAGCTGTAGCAGCTTGGTCGGTCCATACAGTATCTTCTCAGCGGTAGTCATACCCGGGCGTTCCGGTTCGCGAACGCGGGTGGTGTCGATATCGTAGGTGTTAGCTGCCACCGATCCGGTAACCATCACCAGGAGCAGCAGTGTCTGGATAATTCTCTTCAATACAAACGCTTTCGGCAATGTTGTGAGTGAAAGATTGTCTCGGCTCGAAGGAACACGATTTCCGAGGCCTCGGCAAGTAACTTGTTGGTTAGAGTGTCCACAATCAGGAAACGTATCCGAGGCAAATCCGTTCCCGCCGGACGGCGATGGATTCGTACGTAGGAATGTCGATTCCCCAAAAACGCAAACGCGGGCGGTAGTGGAATCCGGCCCGCGTTCTACTAGAACAAACTGGCGATCTGCTCGCTGATGCCCTTCTCGTGGAGCACCAGGCGCATGTTGCTGTTTTCAAGTAGCTTCTCGAGGACCTCCAGCTGACGCAGGCGCATCAGCATGGGGTTGGACTCGAACAGCTTAGCCGTGTTGGCCTGCGAGCGCATAGCCGCGGTCTCTTCACGGCGAGCGATGTTGTTGGCCTCGGCCTCCTTCTTGGCCTCAACAACCTTGTTGAGCAGGTCTCGCATGTCGCCCGGAAGTACGACATCGCGCACTCCAAACGAGAAGACCTTCAACCCGAAAGCAACGACACGGCCGGAAAGCTCGGCCGCCAGGCCTTCGGACAGGTTGGTCTTGTCGGCCAGCAACTCGTCGAGATTGCGAGTCCCGACAGACTCACGCAGAGCCAGCTGCGCCTCTCGGTACAAAGCCTGCGAGGCATCGCTGGCAGCCATCACCGACTTCAGCGGATCAACCACCTGATAGGCGACGACCGCGTTCATGCGCAGAGTCACCTTATCGGCGGTCATGATCTCCTGCCCGGCGACATCAACCACCGACTGACGGAGGTCGACGTGCTTCACCTCGAACGGGCCAGCCTTGACCCAGAACAGGTGCATTCCCGGAAGCAGCGACTCAACGTACTTCCCGTTGCGGAAGAACAGTCCGACATGACCCGACTCGACTTCGACCGTGCGCAGGAAACTTGCGCTTCCCGGCAGGTATGCCACCTCAGCGGTGTTAGGAGTGTCGAATCGCACCTCGTCGACGGTCACAACTTCGGTCTTGACCTCGTGGAATACATTCCACAGGACATGCAGACCGGGACCAACGAGACTGTGCAAACGTCCGTCGACCCAAACCAATCCGCGCTCGTTGTCCTTGAGATCTAGGACCGTGGCCTCGTCTTCGAAGGCTCTCGCCTTCCACAGCACTTCCTTGTCATCGTGAGTGACAAAGACCTCGGTGACATCGACCTTGTCGACCTCCACCCTAAACAAGGGATCCAGGAAGAAGTACTTTCCGGGCTTCAAGACTCTCTTAAACTCTCCCGAGTTGAAGAGGAAGCCCCGTTCCAGTTCACGGACACGACAGTAATGCATCATTAGATATCACCTCCTCCAACGACTGAGTGTCCAAAGTGTACCGACCGCCCCTCCCCAAAGCGGTCGGTCTATATGTAGAGTTTCTGTTATTCTTACGCCGATCGAAAAAGCCGTCCACGATCGATCACACCTGGGAAGCGGAACGCTACTTGAGTGATTCCCTTACTGTGGTCCCACCCGCGGCCACACTCGCCTCCCCCTATTCAGGTGACCGCGGGCTTCGCCGTAGCTCGGTCAAAACGGTATCCGCGCGTTGCAGGGCTTCTTCGTATGCTGCCCGGTTGCCCCCTCCTCAGGGCAACCGGGCCGACCTTTCGTTTAAGGACTCTTCCGATCGGGACCAAATTGCGCCATTCAATGTGGCATGGTGGAAGGATTCGAACCTCCAACAACAGTTTGTAAAGAACTGCGCTCTACCAATTGAGCTACGCATACCCATTTCGATGCCGTTCACGGAACGCCTGTGATCTACAAATTGAGTAGCAGGCGCCGCCGGCTGGGCCGTATCTTGTCTCCTTTTCTAGAATTACTTGCCTGAGTGCACGCCACACGCGGCCGCACTCCTCCATCCGTTCGCGGGCGCACTTCACCCACACGACCGATTAATCGTTCTATCTAATTGCCTGGCTATGTCTGAGTTGCGGTAGGGGAGCGAGAGTCATCGCACGGTCGGGGAGACCGGCGGAATCGGTTTTCGTTGCCTACCGTTCGTCAGCGCCATCCAGGCTGTAGCCACCGGAGATTCTTCTCATCGCCGGGTTTTATCATGATTGCCATCCTTGCCCGATATCGGGGCCGGACGGTCGCATATATGCGAACATCCCAAATTCCTTTCAGAGTGACCGTCATCACGACGATCGTTTCCTCGTATAGTTGTCTTGGAATTCACTTCCTCTACTTATAGATACTGTTTCCCCTGCGGGAAGTTGCACCCTCCGTATCGATTTCGCGAATTTCAAGCCACGATTATAGACTACCTCTACGAAAGCGTCGAGGAAAGTTTCGTTAAAAATCGATTGGAGTGTCGATTAAGGAGAACTGCGAAGGCGACTAAGTCGTTGGCGAGCGTCGGCAACCTCGTCCTTGTTCAGATTCGACTCTCCCCAACTTCGGAGATAGAGGGAATACTGCTGCTCGGCTTCTTCGAATCGTCGGTCTGACTCCAGTGCCAGGCCGGCGTAGTAGTGGACGCGAATTTGCCAACTTCCCCAGAGAGTGCGATGACGAGTACACGAGTTAGCCAGGAAAAGCAACTCATCGGCCAACCCCTCACGACTTTCAGCTTCGAGTTCCGCCCGGGCCAACATAAGATCGCCCATGAAACTGGGGTAGCTGGCTACCGCTTGAGAAAGATTCTCGGCGGCAATCGCGAACTCCTTTTGTCGGAGCTTCTCCGCTCCTGTCACGTAGTAGAATCCATACAGAGCCTGGATCGAATCGGGTACATCCTGGATTATCTCAACCGCAACTTGGCTCGCCTCTCGGTGGAGCCCGTTGTTTACAAGAACGGCACCTTCGATATGTCTCAGTTTCAGGGCATAGAAGGTGTTCATGGAATCGATCATGGTATAGTCGCATCTTGCCAACTGTGCAAGTGCCTCGTCACTTCGTCCTGCATCGGACAGCAAGTGTGCCAGGAGGAAACGCTCAGAGGCAATCTCAGACGGCCGACGTCCCAGCGCACTGTTCCTGAGCGATGTCTCCAGCGTCGCGACAGCCCTTTGGGCCTGGCCTTTTCTCAAATACAGTAAGGCCCTGAGTTGTGGTATCTCTCCGTCGAGGACATCGTCGCGGAAGTTGTCAAGTCGGTCGATCGCTTCCTTCACCGTCTCGAAATCATGATCGCAAAGCCCGGCGTGCGCCAGCCCAATCAACGAATGGTAGAAACTACGGTCCCGCTTCAAAGCTTCCTTATAGTAGAATTTGGCACTGTCCAGAAGGCCGAACATCGAATAGATCTGTCCACGTGAATCGTAGGGGTTGGCCTCATCCGGCGCGAGGGCCTGGTATCGATCCAGGTAGACCAGCGCGCTGTCCAGGTTGCGACGCGATGCCCAGGTGTAGGCCATCATGTTCACCGCCACTTTGTGATCCGGATCGATTTCCAGCAGGCGTGTCAGATAGTCGAAGGCCTCATCGCGATTTCCAAGGGATGTCATGTACACGTGCAGGCTGAGCAGGAACTCCTTCTCGTCGGGAAAGCGTTCGATTGCCTCGCGATAGTAGCCCATCGCCGTAGCCGTGTCGCCGAGATACAATGTGGAACGGGCGAGAATATGTGTGCGATCGCGGGTGCCGACGCGATCGGAGTATTTTAAGGCCCGCGCCAGGAGATGCGGTTCTGCAAGTCGCGAGAGACGGTAGTAGGCCATGGCCATGGTTGAGTCGTTTTCAAGAGCTGCTCGATAGGAGCGCACTGCTGCGGCTCGTTCGACCCTGGCCTCTTGCCGGCGCCCCTCGATAAAATGCATGTAAGCTTGACGCGAGTTGGTCGTGATCCCAGCAATCGAAAGATCCGGCTCAATCATTGCCTCGCGGGGAAGGGCCATGTCGGTTTTGACCTCGACCGTGAGGCGATCAACCAAAGCGAACACATCTCCGTCCGCCGAACCGGAGACCTTCTGAGATGCGATCACGTCGCCGGACTGGACGTCGAGTATCTGGGAGGAGACAACGAGGTGGGGTTTCTCCTGCAGAATGGAACCAGTAAGGAGCCAACGCGCGTCGACTTCGCGTGCGATTCGATCGGCTTGCTCCGGTTGCAGGGCGCTTCGACTGCCAAATCCCAACCGATGGCGCGTATCATACATTCTCTGACTCGAAACCACCTGCAGATAATGTGATTCGGAGAGGTCGGTGATAAGAAGGTTGGAGATGATTTCGCCCAGTCGATCAGGATCGTTTTGCTCCTTCAGGTTTTCGAAGTCTAGTATGGCCAGTCTTGGGATTCCCGCCTCCAGCGGGTCGCGGGGATCAAGCCCCGGACGCCACGGTTGCAGTATCAGCGCAAACAGGACCAGCACCGCCGCCACCGCCGGTACGTATCGTCGCCACAACGAGCGAGACGACATTTCGGTCGCGGCTGCAGATTTCTGTATGGCGTCTCTTACTGCCGGATCTCGATTAATATGCAAGACCGCCGATTCGAGTTCGCTGGCCGCCTGGAAACAGGCATCGCATTCCAGGAGATGAATCTCAAGCGCACGACGATCCTCGTCGGACAGAAGGTCCAACTCACCGGCATACAGCATATCGGCGAATCGTGGATCTCGGCATTCTGAACTCATTTCTTATCTCCTTGCTTCAAGCAACGTGCCAGCGCCGTGCGCGCTCGGCTGAGAAGAGTGTAGCAATTGGTTCGGGTCAGACCGAGTTTGCTGCAGATCTCGTCTATTCCAAATCCTCGATAACGAAGATCCAGGATCCGGGCATGTCTCGGATTCAGCCGGTTGACCAGGCGGAGACAATCCAGCAAACGGACTCGAAACTCCGGGTCGGGAGCCCACGATCCGGCCGACTCGAACTCTTCCGGCAACGACTCGATCCGGTCCTGGCGACGCTTCTTCTTGCGATAATAGTCAATGACTTTGGTCTCCAGGACGCGGTGGGCCCAGGCGGCAAAACTGGAATGGATCTCCACCGTTCGATATTGCTCGGCAATCTTTGCCAGCGCCTCCTGAACGATTTCCTCGCCATCGTGCACGTTCATCACCTTACGACGAACCAACAAGCGAAACCTTGCAGTGAGGTTCTCAAACAGCCGGATTTCGGCCCGCTTGTCTGATTGTACTGCCTGGCTGTAGAGTGAGTTGATTTCCATACTGGGTGCTGCGTCGCGGCTGTCTCAATATACGATCTGAAAGTTGATGAACAAGCCTGCGTTTTTCGACTCCTGCAAGTCTCCTGTTGCTATTACGAACGGCGAGGCTCGACTGTTCAGTTTTCTCCCACGAAGTTGCTACCGGTGTAAGAATCGGAATATCGCGACGTCTCTCCAGATAACTGCTCCGGCGGAAATGATCAACTCCTCCGGAGCCGCCGCCAAAAGATACCTGCAGAGTAACGACCGCCGTTTGAATGCAGCCGTCGTCGGGGTGGAGTCTGCCTCGGATCGCGACGACCGCACGATGTCCTTTCAACTGGGAGTTTGTGATGAAGCAGCTATTTCTAGTCCTCCTGGTGTGCCTGGTTCTTTCGTATCTGATCTTGGGCATACCAATAACAACGCATGCCTCGCCAGGCACCGTATTCACCAAGATTACCGATCTCAACATTGTCCTCGACAGTTCCAAGAGTTTCGGAGTCAGCTGGGTCGATGTCGATGGCAACGGCTGGCTCGACCTGTTCGTGGCCAACGGCGGCTTGTTCGAACTGGTTAACGACAGCAACCAGCTGTTCATGAATAACGGTGATGGCACTTTCAGCGAGGTCACTAACGACCCCATTGTCACCGACACCGCCTTGTCGTGGCTGGCAGTGTGGGGCGATTACAACAACGACGGCTACCCTGATTGTTATGTCGCCAACGGAATGATGCAGGCGAACCATTTCTACCAGAACGACAGCATGGGAGCCTTTATCAAGCTCGACACCGGCGTCTTCGCCGAACTGTCGTCTACCAACAGCGCCAGCTGGGCCGACTACAACAACGATGGTCGCCTCGATCTAATGGCTGCCGCCGATGGGTGGCAAGGGACCTCCAACGATCGGCGCAATCTGGTTTACACGAGCGTCGGAAACTGGTTTGTTCGTAATCTCGACGTACCTTTCGCTAACGATCGGCTCTACTCACACGGGATAAACTGGTGCGACTTCGATAACGATGGCGACCGGGATGCTTACGTCGCCAACTACCAGTACCAATCCAACAACTACTACCGGAACAACGGCGACGGCAGTTTCACCAAACTGCTCAAGGGACACATGACCATGGACGGCGCTTATTCTACCGGAGCAAGTATCGGCGATTACGACAACGACGGCGACATGGATGTGTTCGTTGCCAACGGATATACGGCCAACTACAATTTCCTGTACGAGAATACAGGCAGCGGCGATTTCGTGCGAATTACCGACGATGTGGTCGTGAACGACTTTGGGGCCACGATTGGAAGTTGCTTCGGCGATTACGACAACGACGGGGACATTGACCTCTACATCGCCAACGCGCCGTTCGACGACATGGCCGGAGAAGCCAACCTCTTGTACGAAAACCAGGGAGACGGCTCGTTTGCAAAAGTGACAACCGAACCGGTCACACAGGATATCGGGCACTCCGGCGGTGTCGCCTTTGCCGATTATGATCGCGACGGCGATCTCGACCTGTATGTGACCCGCTTCGGGGTACCGTTCGCTAACAATCTGTTCTTCGTCAACAACGGAAATGACAACCATTGGCTGCAAATCGAGCTGATCGGCACCTACTCGAACCGCTCGGCTATCGGAGCCCGACTTACAGCCTGGGCAAACATCAACGGCGAGGATGTGCTCCAGTCCCGCGAAATCGTCACCCAATCCGGCTACGGTGGCCAGGTGCCGCTGCTCGTTCATTTCGGGTTGGGTGACGCCACCCAGGTTGACAGTCTGATAATCCGCTGGCCGAATGGGCTGGTGGTGCGGCTCCCCAATGTCGCGGCCGACCAGTTTCTTACCGTGGTGGAAAACTGCTGCCAATTGAGGGGAGATGTGGATAACGACGGCTTCGGACCCAACATTGCCGACCTCGTTTATCTTGTATCTTTCATGTTTTCCGGCGGTGAAGAGCCGGCTTGCATGGCCGCCGCCAATGTGGATAACTCCCCCACCGATCTGCCCGATATTGCCGATCTAGTCTACTATGTCAGCTACATGTTCGAAGGTGGCCCACCGCCGGTAGCCTGCGACTTGTAGCCGCACACGGCGTAATCTCGACCGGCATCTCGCCGGTCGAGTGTGTCTAGCTGCTTTTCTCGCATCGCATTCGCATCGCGCCCTCTCACATAAGCCCTTGACAGAAACGGAAATAGTGATTATTCTTACGAGCCCCGGCAAAGGGGACTAAGTTGTCATCGCTCCAGTGGAAGGGCCACACCAGAGAAGCCAAGGAGTGTGGATAACTGTCCGTGCCAGGGGAATCGATCGCATCGACAGCATTGAGAGACACTTTTGATCAAACCTATCGGAGGCCGGGAAAATCAGCACTGTGGCTCGGAGTGGGTAGTCGAGTCGGAGACAAAGAATACTAGACCTGGAGGAAGCCCATGGTGGAGGCAAGAAGACTGGGAAGCCCCCTGGAGTCGAGCAGCAAAGGCACCTCAAGCAGACGCTCGAGAGCCTGGTGCTCGCTCATAGCAATCGCCTTACTGATTGTTTTTGCAGTCGAACCGGTTGCATCACAAGTTGGCGCCGGCGATGGCTGGCACTTAGGAGAGTTCGTCTACAAGAAGAGGCGGGCGATGGTATTGGCGGTTCCTACTACGGCCGCCCTGACATTGCTCGGCGATGGACCCGCAAAAGTGACTCGACCGGCATTCTCGCGGAACTTCAACATCAACGTGCTTCTTCGAGAGCGGGGTATGACGCCCAACTTCGGCGTCTCTTTCAAGCCGATCCATATGATCTTCCTGCATGACATCAGCGAGACGGAATACTATGGGATGAGGTATCCGGAGCTGACCATCTCCACTTTAGACCTGTCCATGGCGGCGACTCAGACCGACGACGTGAAGCGCGTGTCTTTGACATTCTCATTCACACCCTACTGTACCGATCCCCTCAAGGATCCCGTCTATCAAGATATGATCGACTATGTCGAGGACAGTTCCCGCATAAGGGTGAGAGCCATCCAAGCTCTCGAGGACAGTGTGCATGTCCTGCAGAAGAAGATCGACGACCGCAACCAAGGCATCCGATCAACTCTGGACCAGATAGATGAGCAGATTCGTATGGAGAGAGTCCGCTGGTCGGAACTGCTGGAAAGCACCTCGCCCCGGGCGAATGAGCAGATGCGCGAAATCAGGGCCAACCTCGACTACTGGAAAGCCAAGAGAGACTCGATTCAGTGGGGACTGGGCACTGAAGAGGAAGGCATGCCGCTCGAATGGCATGTTCTCGTCAGAAGCCTGAAAGGCCTCGTTGATGCTCGCTACCTCGAAGAAAAAAAGCGTCTGGAGCGCGAGATCGATTCGGCCAACGGTGTCTATCTAAACGAGGAATGGAACACCTCGACGGTTGATATCGGCTACGGCAAGGTGTATGAGTACTACAATCCCGAGTTCGAGACCACTCATCACCGACGAGAAGGCCACGGTTTCTGGCTGAACTGGGCCTGGGGACCGGATATCCGGTTCCGCCACCGGGTGCTCATTTCGGGAATCGTAAGGTACACCGAGTACGGCCGCGAGGAGAACTGGCTGGCCGGGGTCAACGTGCGCGTGGGCGGTCCGCGTCTGAACACATTCCTGGAGTTCACCAGCCGCCAGACTTTCTCCAACTTCGGAAAAACCATTTCCTACGGTGGTGAGTATCGATTCGACCTCCATCGGTCGATTGAGTTCTCGCTCAATGCCGACTTCACCTCCGCCTATGAGCTACACCGGCTCTATCCCAAGATGAAATTCAACTGGAACTTCGACGGCGGATTCTTCTAGAAATCAGAGATTCGTGTCCGGCCACTCCACCGCCGGACACGATCTCCTCCCTGTTATCACATCAACTCACGATTTTTCGCAACTCTTTGGCGACACCGGCGTACAACTAGGTGAATAACTGACCGACCGGTCGGTACCAAAACTGGAGAAGATGTGAACGCTAGAACCACGGACAAAGAAGCCAAGCGCAAGGCGATTCTTGAGGCTTGCCTTAAGATTATAGCCCGCAATGGCATACATGGATTCAAGATGATCGATGTCGCCACCGCAGCAGGAATCGGAAAGGGTACTATCTACGAGTACTTTCCCAGTAAGTCCGAACTGGTGCTAGGGGTATTTGCTGAGTTCATGGATAGTTTCGGAGCAATGTTGAGTCTGGAGCTGGCCAAGGCTACCGAGCCCGCGGAACGTGTCAGGTGCTACATCAGGAGTTTTATAGAGTACTGCGGCGGGCAGTCTTTTGCGTTGGAGGCGATTTTCGACTTCTACGCCGCCGGGGTGCCGCGAAAGAACGCGACGGCTCTCTTTCAGGGATTCGCACCCATGTACCGCGACATGATAGACGACCTGGCCGGGACAATCGCCCAGGGAATCGAGATCGGCCAGTTTCGGGAAGTCGATCCGCAGTTCGAAGCGGCCGCAATACTGGCGGCGCTGGACGGATACATGTTCCAGGTGGCGCTCGGAGTATCGAAGATAGAGCCTTCGATCACCGCCGAGAAGATGTGTTTGTCGTTGATGGGAGGATTGTTGAATAGTGGCAACAATAAGTCGGTATCTGGTTGAAGGCTGAAAGGAGCGGATAATGATTAGACAATATGCCTCAATAGCATTCGTCATTGTTTTCCTTCTCACAACATCCGAGTCTCTGCAGGCCGTAAACAAAGGGACCAGTGGCGATGCTCTGGTTGACTCTTTAATCCGAGAGGTCGACCGGCTGTATCGCTCATCCACGGCATACTCTGAGCTTGAGATGGAAATAGTCACTCCCCACTGGCAACGTACCCTGTCGATGAAAGCCTGGTCCGAGGGAATGGACAAGACCCTTATCCGTATTCTCTCGCCCCGCAAGGAGAAAGGCGTAACGACCCTTCGCATTGACAACGAGATGTGGAACTACTTGCCACGGACCAACAAGACTATGAAAGTCCCGCCCTCGATGATGATGGGCTCCTGGATGGGATCGGACTTCACCAACGACGATCTGGTGAAAGAATCCTCGCTCTTCGAGGACTATACCTACGAGATGATCGAACCGGACAGTGCCGATGCCGGCCTCTATTATATCAACGCCATTCCCCGGCCGGACCTGGCCGTGGTGTGGGGGAATGTCGTTCTGGCAGTCGAGAAGGAGCGACAACTTCCCGTATGGCAGAAATTCTACGATGAGAAGGGCGGCCTGATGCGGATGATGACCTACTCCGGCGTGAAGGAACTCGGCGGCAGGTTGCTTCCAACCGTACAGGAGATGATTCCCAAGAACAAGGAAGGCCACAAGACCGTCATTCGCTACACCAGGGCCGAGTTCGATGTGCCCCTGAACAAAGACACTTTTTCGCTCCGAAGTCTCAGATCGAACCGATAGGGAGATGGCTCAATGCTAACCTTCAAGGTCGCCTTGCGGAATGTATTCCGTCAGAAACGTCGCACTCTCCTGACGGTTCTGACGATGCTGGGCGGATTCTGTCTGGCATCGATTTCACTCGGGATGTCGGACGGCACCTACAATCGTATTATCGATATGTTCACCCGCAACCAGCTGGGACATATTCAGATTCATGGTCAAGGCTATCTCGATCGACCCAGTCTTTACAATACCGTGACGGATTTTGAGGTAGTTGGAGAGAGCTTGGACTCGATTCCCCAGGTCATTGCCTGGGCACCGCGAGTTTTCGCCGCCGGGCTCGGTTCGGTGGGCGAGAAGACCACCGCGGTTCGCCTGATTGGTGTCGACCCGGAACGTGAGACCGCCACCACTCGGCTGGACAAGAAGCTAGTGGAAGGACGCCTTCTCGACTCCCGGCAACCGTATACGACTGTCCTGGGTAAGGGATTAGCCGAAGTCCTCAAGGCCGGCTTGGGCGACACGCTGGTGGTAGTTTCTCAAGGTGCCGATGGCTCGATTGCCAACGATGCCTATGAAATCATCGGCCTGCTCGAGACCGGCGATGCGATCAATGATCAGAGTGCCGTATATCTGTCGCTCGAGGACGCCCACGATCTGCTGGTATTGTACGGTCGGGTCCACGAAATCGCGGTCGTGATCGAGGATATCGATGAAGTGGTCGAACTGTCCGGTCAGATGAACTCGACGCTGGCAGCACGAGACCTTGATGTCGCCCCCTGGCAGGAGTTTGCCGCTACATTCTATACCGCCATGCAAGCCGACCGTAAGGGGAATTGGATTATGCTGGGAATCATCGTGACAATCGTCTCGGTCGGGGTTCTCAACACCGTTCTCATGACAGTACTGGAACGCACCCGGGAGTATGGGGTGCTGCGGGCAATTGGAGTCCGTCCGTTCCAGGTGATGCGGCTCGTCGTCTACGAGGTAGGCGTGATGGCGACCATGGCCATGATCATCGGCGGCCTTCTCGGGTCCGGGATCAACTACTGGCTCTCGTTCTACGGGATCCCCTTTCCCGAACCGATGACCTACGGTGGCATCGAGTTCACGCACTATCACGCCGAGTTGACTCCCGGCAGCATCTTCATTCCTGCGATTACGGTCTTCCTCTCGGCCATGCTCGTGAGTCTGTTCCCGGCGGCCAAAGCGGCCAAAATCTCACCCGCCAAAGCGATGCGATCCAATTGAGGTGGTTATGGGAGTAATGATTTTCGTCAAACTAGCCTGGCGCAATATCCTGCGCAACAAGCGACGCACTCTGATCGCCGGAACGGCCATTGGTATCGGGCTGGCGGCTATGATCTACATGGATGCGATCATGATCGGCATGGAGAACAACATGGTCGCGACAGCTACCTCGACCTTTCTCGGCGATGGTCAGATCGGCCGTGAAGGCTTTCGCAAGACGTTCGAAGCGGAACTGACGATCAACAATGTCGACGAAGTCGTGAAAGACTTGGCTAAAGAGCCGTTGGTCGACAAGTTCACGAAGAGAGTGCTCGGCTTGGGTATGATCAGCTCGCCGGCCAATGTCAGCGGCGTGAGTGTTATAGGCATCGATCCCGCCACCGAGCCCGATTTGTCCAAAGTTGACGAAGCCATGATCATGGGAAGCTATTTCGAGGGTGACGACTCACGCCAGATTCTGATAGGCAGAAAACTTGCCGAGCTGCTCGAAGTTGAACTGGGTGACCGGATCGTCGTGACTGTGGCCGAAGCGCACACCGGGGATCTTTCGCAGGAGATGTTCAGGGTCTCCGGCATATACTACTTCAATGTGGCCGAGATGGATCAGCGCATGGCTTTCGTACGGCTGGACAAAGCCCAGGCGATGATGGGCCTCACCGGTCAAGCCCATCAGATTGCTCTCAAGCTGCATGACAACAGTATCGCCCGAGTTCCGGGGCACGATCTGTGGATGCGGTACTCGGTAAACGGCAACGAAGCGGTAGGCTGGACGACGCTCCTTCCCCAACTCGATAAGATCTTCAATCTGTCGAAGTTCGGCATCCTGATTCTGGGAGTGCTGCTGTTCGCGATTGTATCGCTGGGGATAATCAACACCCTGTTCATGTCCCTCTATGAACGGATGTTCGAGTTCGGCGTAATCCGTGCTCTCGGAACCACCCCGTTTGCCATGGGTCGGCTGGTGATATTCGAGGCCGGCGTCCTGGGACTTATCTCTCAGATCATGGGCTGTCTGCTGGCTGCGGTCACCCTGGCGATCCTTTCCTACGTGGGAATTGACTACGGCGGTATTGAGTTTGCAGGTGTGACGATTGTCGATCGCCTCTATCCAGAGTGGCAGGTTCATCAGTTTGTCATATACCCGGCGGCGGTTCTGCTGTTTACGATGGTGATCGCGCTCTATCCGGCGATCTACGCGGCCAAACTGACTCCCGCCCGAGCTATGAGAAAATCATTCTAGGAGCCATATATGTCTGAATCAAAAACACCCGTAATTGTAGCCCAAGGGGTAACGAAAACCTACGAGGACAACGGTGTTCCGGTTGAGGCGGTCAAGGGAATCGATTTGACCATCATGCCGGGTGAGTTCACGGCCATCGTGGGGCCTTCCGGCTCGGGAAAGACGACCTTCCTGAACATCATCTCAGGATTGGACACGGTCACCGGCGGACGAGTGTCACTCGATGGCAAACCGCTGTCGGAAATGACCGGGCGGGAGCTCTCCGATTTTCGTCGAGACAGCATCGGTTTTATCTTCCAGGCTTACAACCTCATTCCTGTTCTTTCGGTAGAGGAAAATGTGGAGTATGTCATGCTCTTGCAGGGGATTGCCAAGTCTGTCCGAAGAGATCGTGTGAAGGAAATACTGGCCCGGGTCGGCCTGGCCGATTATGCGCACCGACTTCCGACCAAGCTGTCCGGGGGACAGCAGCAGCGAGTCGCCGTGGCCCGGGCCATGGTGGCCCAGCCCTCGTTGGTCCTGGCCGATGAACCGACGGCCAATCTCGATTCCAAAACCGGTGGCGAGCTACTGGACATGATGCGCGACCTCAACCGCACTACCGGGATGACCTTCGTCTTCTCAACGCATGACGAAATGATCATGGAACGAGCCACGCGACTTATCACGCTTCGTGACGGCAAGGTCGCCTCTGATGAGGCTCGAGCGTGATGCGAGTGAGGTCGGTCGGACTCCTCGGGACCTGTCTAATCCTGGCGATTCTGTTCGCCGGATCGATCCAGGCCTCCGACAAGTTGTTCTTCGACGGCTATTACAAGTCGTTCTTTATGGCCTACAACATTCCCGAGATCAAGGACGACTTCACCGGCCTGACTTTGAACCCGGCGCCGGTTGGTTCGGTGGTCAATCGACTGCGACTCAATGGCTATTGGCGGCCCAGCCCGGTGGTTGATTTCCATATCGCCTACGACTTGTCACCCACTGTGCAGGACCCCGTGTTTACGGTCCGTGACCTCTCCTCGTTCTCACCCAATCCCGAGGATTACCGAATCACCGATCTTGATCCACGGTTGTACCCCGGCATGACCGATCCGGTGGGATCTTTCGCGGTGTACCACAATCTCGACCGGTTGCTCTTCACGCTCAGAGCACGTCAGGGTGATGTGTACATAGGCCGACAGGCGATTTCGTTCGGATCGGCGCGGGCGCTCAATCCCACCGATGTCCTGGTGCCGTTCAACTACCAGGCGCTGGATACTGAAGATCGCCTGGGTGTCGATGCCGTTCGAGTTCGGGTGCCGCTGGGAAGCCTGAGTGAACTCGACCTGGGTGTTGTGTCCGGGACTGACTTCAAACCGCGCTATTCGGCGGCTTTCGTGCGGACGCGATTCTATGTCGCCAGGTCCGACGTCACATTCCTGGCTCTGGCATTTCGGGAGCACTTCCTGCTCGGCTTTGACCTGGCCCGAGCTATAGGAGGAGCCGGCTTCTGGACCGAGGCTGCCTACGTCTGGACCAACAGCCTCGGTGGCCGCCGCATCTCGAATCAGGACTACCTGCGTGTGACGGTGGGTGGCGACTACGCCATCACGTCGGAAAGCTATCTCTTCGCTGAGTACCATTACAATCAACCGGGTACCGACAATGCCGATGACTACGTGGCCAACTTTGCCCAGGCCGCCTACTTCGATGGAGCGGTGTATCTCCTCGGCGAACACTATTTGAGTACCGGAATAAGTCATCAACTCTCGCCTCTGGTTCTCGGAGGTATGCAAGTTTTGAGCAATCTTTCCGATTGGTCGTTTCTAGTCGGCCCTCAGATCGAGTATAATCTGGCCGAGAATGTCTATCTGCAGGGCGGAGCCTTCGTCGGTATCGGAAAATCCCCGGCTACCAGGGCATTGCCCGGATCCGAATTCGGCAGCTCGCCGGACATGTTCTTTGGATCCTTCCGATTCTATTTTTGATCACATCCCACTCTCCC